>Ga0172382_10002166_pt1 | contig 33491 bp, 33 predicted proteins | sample Leawel138RmetaG_FD_122245 | JGI IMG/M metagenome (GOLD analysis project Ga0172382, IMG submission 122245) | Leachate microbial communities from a municipal landfill in Southern Ontario, Canada - Leachate well 138R metaG | ecosystem: Engineered > Solid waste > Landfill > Unclassified | place...
AAAGTGTATTTCCACGTTTACGACAACTACGTGGACGAGAAGGTGAACGTGTACGCGTAAGATTATGAAAATTAAAAGCATTACAATCGAAAACTTCCGAAGTATTGAAAATGAAACTTTCAATGTCGCAGAACTTCACGGGGGTAAAACATTTACTCTGATCGGAATAAACGAATCAGGGAAAAGCAGTTTTCTTAGGGGCGTTTCGTTAGTAGATGGCGGTGAAGTAATGTTTCCGAAAGATTTTGGTAACGATACAAAACCGATAACAATATTTTTAACTTACACTTTAGATGCGAGTGAAGATAAAGAACTTAAAAAAGCACTTGCTGAAAAAGGGTTCGAAAAAGATTTGCTTTCGAAAATCAACATCGAAGAAGTAGATGTCTGTGTCACTTTCGAACCCACAGCCACACCAGTACGAAATAACTTTGATCGTATAAAGTTTAAGACCCACATTTTTCCCGACTATACTCTTGAGGGCGATAAACCAGTACAGAAAAACCCAGAACAAACGCAGGATGATTTTAATCTTCAGACATATTTTCAAACCACATTCCCTAAATACTTTTGGAAACTTTCACACCACATTACCTTTTGGGAATCATCTGATGAATATCTTATAAATGACCAGATTAATCTGACTACCTTTGCGACTGATCCAAAGAAAACTTCTGTGCCTCTCTTAAATTGTTTTGGATTGGCGGGCATTGATGAAGCGAGCATCCCTGCGGCAATAAACAGATTGCAGACAGACCCATCTGAAGTTAGTGACCTACAGGACAAACTGGGAGATAAGGTTACAGCCCACATCAAGAAGATATGGGAAAATCATCCGGTCAAGATCAAGTTTCAGATCAATAACATGATGCTGTCATTTTTGGTTGAGGATGTAGGAGTGAAATACGATTCTAAAACAACAAATCAGAGAAGTGACGGGTTTAGGCAATTTATATCTTTTTTGCTTACTATTTCTGCAGAAAACTCCACTGACCAATTATCCTATTCTTTGTTGTTGCTAGATGAACCAGAAACACACTTACACCCACAAGCGCAAGAATTTTTAAGAAACGAGCTAATCAAAATTACCAAAAACAAGGAAGACAACATTGTGATCTTTGCTACTCACTCTAACTATATGATCGATAAAGATCATATAGAAAGATGTTTTAGGGTAGAAAAACAGGGTAACAAAAAGACGAAGCTCGAACAGATAAAAGGTAAAGATAGCTCGTATTCAGAAGTGAACTACGAAGTATTTGGAATACCTACAAATGATTATCACAACGAACTGTACGGATATCTTGAGGATATTGATAAAAGTAAATTAGAAGGACTTCCAAAATCAAAAAAATGGTACAACGATAAAACAAAAGTCACTGATAGTGTTTCTTTAGCAACATACATTCGCCATTCCATTCATCATCCAGAGAATGGAAAAAATCCAAAATTTACATCAGCCGATCTAGTTAAGTCCATCAACTCTCTTCGAGAACTAAAGTATGGCAAGAGAAAAGCCGGCAAATAAAAACAAGGAGGATTCCTGCTTTGCTACAAAGAGTGGAAACAAAAAAATATGAGAAAAGTAGATGAACAGATCAATATTTCTAATGAAGCGATAAGTAAACTTATTGATACTTTTGGAGCAGATCAAAGAGGATTTTTATCACAAAGCATTCTGGATAAACTAAGAACTTTCGTTGAGGCCGTGTCTGTTAAAGCCGCTGGCGAAACAGAGTATAGTTACGACATTTTTCAAACTAAAGCAAAGAATTACGTTGCCTCAAGAGCTGATCTAAGGTTTCTGAGTAAATTTCACAAATTTCTCCAACATTCGAAGTCGCACTACGCGACTGACGAAGAAGCTTCAGAAAGACTGATGCTGAAGTACTACGAGTATCTGCTGAAAATCAAATCCCTCCTAAAGAGGACCTATAATTTTGAGGTTTTATCTAATATTGGTGAATTCCCTCTGAATACAGATAGGACACTTAGTGAGTATTACGAAAAAATAGCGAAAAAGATAAACGAGTCCGATCCAAAAAGGACGATCAGTGAATATAACGAGAGATTTTACATACAGAAAGTAAAACCCTTCTTTGTTAATCAAGAAGTGTTTTATGAAGTGACTTTCAGAATTGCTGACGACAAAACACGCAAATTTGACAGGCTCATTGCTTTTACAAAACTGGAGATCACCGAGAACTACGCGGTAAAATTTGTTGCCAGTAAAGATTACATAGAAGTCTCTGGGAAAAGGATGCCGATACAGATTGTCGACGACTGGGAGGTTTCGGTACGCCCGTGTGAATTTAAGAATTTCGAAAAGATTTTTAGTCCGGATGCTAAAGATTACAGTAAAACCGTCGAGTACACCGAAGTCATGTCCTTTTTAACGGAGACAGGTTTGAACCTAGTTGAAATAATTGATTTTCCTGACAGTTATTACGATAGATTTAGGCAAAAGATAGCTCAAAATGCTGAAACGTCACGCATACTTGATTTGTTGAATAAGACTCGTGACTTCCTGAATAAACGTTCTCCCGGAAGCAATATACTGAGATACTTACTTTATAATCTCAATAACAGGATCATAAAAGAGCAGTACGAAAAAGGCGGTAATGATAAATTATCAAACCTGAATCTTTCGAATAAATGCATTCCATTTGATGAAATGCCGTTCGCTTCTTTCCCTGTAAAACACACTCCCGTTATTGCTGATCTTTTGGACTGCATAGACGCAACAGGCAGGGATCATGAATTTTTTGCCAGACGCATAACAAGCAACGCTGAAATAAAAGGCTGGCTGTATACACCACCGGAAGATGTTACGCATTTTGAGGACATCAAAGGACTCATGGATATATTCAATAACTCTCTTTATCAAGGCACTGAAACTCAACGGGAGCGTAAGCTTGAGATGTACAAAGACCATGTTTACATCACTGGGTATGAAAACGCCGTCGTTGAAATTATCAAAAAGCTAAAAAATTTATCAACGTCTGGTATAAAGAATTATTCAAATTCAATCAATGCATGGCTGTCTTCGCCAGAATCAGATGTTGATTGCCCACAAAAACAGGCGGCACTTAAAGAAATGTTTACGACCTCAAAAGTATCGCTGATTTATGGTGCCGCCGGGACCGGTAAAACAAAGTTGATTGAGCATATTTCAAAGTTCCATAATGAAAGATCGAAGCTTTATTTGGCAAACACGCACTCCGCGGTTAGCAATCTGAAAAGTAGAATCACTGCTCAAAATACTGAATTTAAGACGATAAGGAGTTTTTTGAATGGGAATAGAGAAAAAACGGAGTTTGATATTTTGATCATTGATGAGTCTAGCGTCGTGAGCAATAGGGATATGCGCGACATTCTCAGGAAAGCATCCTTTGGCGCGCTGATTCTTGTTGGAGATATATTCCAGATAGAATCGATTCGATTTGGAAACTGGTTTTACATAGCAAAGAATTTCGTGCCAGGGTCATCCGTAATTGAGCTGACTGATCCTTGGCGTGCGAAAGATAACAATGACCTTCTGGCATTGTGGAATAAAGTCCGAAACCTAGAGGGAGATATTGATGAACATATCACGCAAAACAATTATTCGAGCAGGCTAGATGATTCAATCTTTGAGCACTCAGAAAGCGACGAGATCATTTTGTGTTTAAATTACGACGGGTTTTACGGGATAAACAACATCAACAGATTCTTGCAGGAAAGTAACGAGAAAAAGCCGGTAGCGTGGGGTGTCCACACATATAAAATTGACGATCCTGTCTTATTTAATGAATCCAACAGATTTGGATCAGTGATTCACAACAATCTGAAGGGAAAAATACTAAACATTCAAACTTTCAAGGATAGAATCCAATTTGATATTCAAATTGATAAGCCGATTTCTGAGTTAGATATTCGAGGATATGATGATTTGGAGTTATTGGACAGCATTGAAGAAGCTACATCTGTTATTAGATTTAGCGTCAATAAACTTAGGAGTACGGATGAGGATGATGACGATTCTGCTTCGGATATTGTGCCCTTTCAGGTTGCTTATGCCGTTTCTATTCATAAGGCACAAGGTCTGGAGTATGACTCTGTAAAAATTGTTATTACGAATGAAACCGAGGAAAGAATTTCACACAATGTATTTTATACAGCCATTACAAGGGCAAAAAAGCAATTAAAAATCTACTGGACGCCCGAAACCCAAAATAAAATAATAGGAGGGTTAGAGCAAAAATTCAACAAAAAAGACGCGCAGTTATTAAAATCGAAATTTGGTCTGTAAAATAATTTATAAATTAACCATGCATCATATGAAAAACACAAAACAACATTTAGTCGAAGAAATTACAAACGAGATCGTCGCCAAGGAACGGGAAATTCAGGAGTCAGATCACGAGCTTGAAATGTTAGGTGCGAAGCTCAAGGTTGAGAATAAGACACTTGGCATGCAAGGCCTTAAAGAGCATTTGAAGGAAGATTTTAAATACTCGGCTCAAGCTTTAGAGGGCATGCTCACACAAGAAGAGCAGAGAAATGCCGAGCTCAAAAAAGATTTGGAGATGCTGAAGTATCGGAAAGCCGTAGTCGAAAGCCAGTTTTCAGATAACGAGCTTGATCACTAAATCTTATGAACAACACGCTTAAACTCATCATCGCTATCGTAGTCTCCGAGCTTGCTGGCATCATTGGCTCGGAGTTTACCACGCCGTCCATTGCCGGTTGGTATGCAGATATCGTCAAAAAACCGGCTCTTAATCCTCCGGCGTGGGTGTTTGGACCGGTCTGGACGACCCTCTTTGCGCTTATGGGCATCGCGGCGTTTCTTGTCTGGAAAAAGGGACTGGAGCGCAAGGACGTAAAGATCGCTCTCGGCATATTTCTCGGCCAGCTGGTGTTGAACACACTCTGGTCAATCATCTTTTTCGGTCTGCATTCTCCCGGCGGTGCGTTGATTGAGATCGTATTCCTTTGGCTCGCCATTCTAGCCACGATCATCGCATTTTATAAAATCTCCCGTCCGGCCGCATGGCTTCTTGTGCCATATATTCTTTGGGTCAGCTTCGCTATGTATCTAAACTACGCCATCTGGGCATTAAATTAAAAAATGAGTACAGACGATCCAATTAAAAACGATCCCACTGGAGAAGCCCCGGAAGAGGACGTAAAGGAGCTTATGGAAAGCCATGATCTTGATCAGGACACTGCCGAGCGTGTGCAGGAGATCATGGACGATCTTGGCGTGGACGAAGATGACGCCGTTGAGATCGAGGAGAGCTTATAATTTTATGCTTAGCGTAGAACGAGTAAAAGAGCTTTTAAATGACCCGAAACTATCCGATAAGGAAGTTGAGGAAATTCGGGATCAGCTGTATATGCTTTCCGAGATTATGTTCGAGCAGTGGCAGGCGGAAAGGATAAAAGCTAAAAAAGTCGAGCAAAAAGACGATGAGAAAAAAGAGGAACCCAAAATTTAAGGTTGAGGTGATTTTCAGAGAGGCACCGGATAAGAAAGATCGGGTACGTCAGCTTTGGGATTTGCTGATTGCTTTACCCGATCCGGATTCAGTTAAGCAAAAGAGCGAGTCGGATAAGTGAGTCATATTTGCTTAACTTTTCAGAAATTAAGCAAATCGTCCCACGCTCACAAATTTGGTTTTACGGCTCGTCAGTGTCTCAATTGGTGGAAAGCTCTCACTCTCAGTACAAAGCTCGCCACAAGGGCAAACAGTGGGTGACCCGCCTTCGCCAGAGGCTACGGACGGGCAAGAAATCGGTTACTTCCCGGCATTCAGGAAGTCATAGTTGTAAAACTTCGCAACTTTCTTGATATTGTTCATTTTTTCGCGTACTGTAACCATATATTGCTTGTCCTCAAGCACGGTTATGAGACCGGACAAGCCGCGACCCACGATAATAATCTCGTCATCTAAGATACACTACTTATATTCTTGAAAAGCAAGAAAGATGGTAATTTATATATAGGTTTTGCAATATCGCAATTTAAATGAATTATTAAGCTTGCGAGAGTCGGATCTGAATAATCTGTTTGACAATGTTATTCCATTGTATATACTTTGGGTATATGAAGACAGTTATAAATATAAAAGCAGATAAAGAAGTGAAGGAAAGCGCTCAAAAGGTGGCCCAAGAACTTGGTATGCCGCTTAGTGTGGTAATAAACGCCTTTCTTAAAGACTTTATTCGCAACAGAAGCGTAGCTTTTTCCGCCATTCCTCGTATGACGCCCGTCCTGGAAAGTTTGTTGGGCAAAGTTGAGAAGGATATTTTAGAGAATAAAAACATATCAAAGGTGTTTTCTTCCGCCGATAAGGCCAATGAATATCTGGATAATTTATGAATATACAATTTCATAAAGTTTTTGAGAAAAAGTACAAGAAACTTCCTTTCAAACTCAAATTAAAAGTAAAAGAACGAAATAAACTTTTTTCCGAGCAGCCGTTTGACCCAATTTTAAATAATCATTCTTTACACGGAAAGTATTTGGGTTATAGAAGTATTAATGTAACGGGAGACATACGCGTTATCTACAAATTATTGGATAAGAATACGGCATTATTTGTAGATATTGATACACATAACAAATTATATAAATAAAGCTAAATCAAAAATGTGACCGCTGTTATAAACCAAGCTAGCTCAAATGAAGCCAGGGAAATAACGGAAGTTTTTTATCAAACTTGGTTGGCTACTTATCCCGATGATATTATCGGCGTTACCGAAGATGATATTCGGCATTTTTACAAAGATCCTCTTACTGACGAAGGGGTCAAGAAAATGGCTGACAATATCGCTACCATGCCGGCCAATAAAAAATTATGGGTGGCCAAAGAGGGTGATAAGATTGTCGGCGTTTGTCGAGTGACAAAAAGCAAAGACGGAAACAAATTAAATGCTTTGTATGTTTTGCCGGCCTATCAGGGACGAGGGATCGGGAAAAAATTGTGCCAACAGGCCTTTCAATTTTTAGGTTCCGATCAGGATATTTTCTTAGGCGTGGCAATTTACAACGATCAAGCCTTAGGTTTTTATAAAAAACTTGGCTTTGTTGATACCGGACGGCGTTTTTCAGAAGAAAGGTTTCGAATGAAAAGCGGAGCCTTAATTCAAGAAATGGAAATGGTGTTGAAATTTAAGACTTGACCGGTGTGTTATAATAAAGGTGGAAAGGAGGGCTAGGCATGAAAAGATATCTTTGGCCGAGAATAGCCCATTGTGACAGCGGTTGCCGTATCAAGGGGTCGAGCATTTTGTCTCGGCCCCGTTTTTTGTTTAGAATTAATAATCAATGAAAAATGCAATTGATCTTGAATTAGAAATAAAGCGAGCAGGTTGCTCTCAGTCGGTCAAAAAATTGACGCGGTTTTTTAAAACTGGAAAAGGTGAATATGGTGAAGGGGACATATTTTACGGTGTTAAGGTGCCAATTATCAGACAGATGGCTAAAAAATATGGGCATTTAAATTTGCCTGACTTAAAACAGCTTATCTCTTCACCTTATCATGAAATTAGATTGGCGGTCCTCATTATTTTAAACGACAAATTTAAAACTGGTGACGAGTATACAAGAAAACAAGTTTTTAATTTCTATTTGGCCAATATTAAACATATAAACAATTGGGACTTGGTTGATATTTCAGCTCATAAAATTGTTGGGCAATATTTAATAGATAAAGACAAAAATATTTTGTTTAAGTTAGCTGTTTCGCCGGCTTGGAATGATCGACGGATTGCGGTTGTCGCTACCTTAACTTTGCTTAAATTAGGTCTTTATAAAGAACCGTTTAAGCTATATCGAAAGCTTCTGTCAGACGAGCATGATTTAATTAGAAAAGCTGTTGGTTGGATGTTAAGAGAGGCAGAGAAAACTAAACCAGCCCAAACACGGCAATTTTTACAAGCTAATTACGATAAAATTCCTAGGACAACCCTGCGTTATGCGATTGAAAGATTCCCCGAACGGGAAAGACAAAAATATCTTAAAAAAAGTTTTAGTTGAGTGTTTTGTGTTAATATAATTTTATGACTTCAGCCAACAAGGATTTATTTTTAAAACTGCAACAAGTAATTAAGGGGGCTCAAAACATTCTCTTAACTTGTCACATTAATCCGGACGAAGATAGCGTTGGTTCAGTTCTGGCGTTAATGCATTTTTTGATATCTCAAGGTAAAAAAGTAACAGCTATTGCTGGCGATACGGCTTGGTCGGGACAATATGATTGCCTACCGGGAGCTGAACTAATCATTAAAAAGTCCTTGATTGAAATTGAAGTTGACGACATTGACCTTTTCATTATTACCGACTGCTCGAGCTTGGATCGAGTATCAGGCTTGCCAGTTGGTCAAGAGAAAATCAAGCAATTAAACACATTTGTTATTGATCACCATTTATCAAATGACAAGTTTGGTGATTTTAATTTGGTTATTCCTGACAGCTCAGCGACGGTTCAAATTATTTATGATTTTTTTGAATTTATTGGTTGGTCCCCGACTAAAGAAGTGGCGATATGTCTATTGGTTGGGCTATATGGCGACACGATGAATTTTGTTACGCAATCGACATCAGCTAAAACTCTGAAAACAGCTTCTGTTTTGGCCAGTTTAGAGCCTGATTTTCAAAAATATTTGACCCTAGTTTTTAAACGGCAACCGATAGATATTATTTTTCAAGGTTTGGCTTTAAGTAAGGTAGAAACTTTTTTTGATGACCGAGTGGCCATTGCTACTATTAATTTGTCTGACCTAGAAAAAAAGAATATTCCCTCGGAGCTGGCCGGTGCTGGTCAGATTGCCTATCTGTTATCGTCAGTTAAAGGATGGGAGATAGGTGCTTGTCTAATGGAAGAGGCTGATGGCGAAACTAAGGTTAGCCTGCGAAGTCAAAATAGTGATGAGTTTAATTTAGTTGAATTAGCTAAACAACTAGGTGGCGGTGGGCATCCCGGCGCTGGTGGTGCGGTTTTGCCATATTCACCAGCTGAAGCTAAAGAGAAATTGCTGGTTGAGATAAAAAACTATTTCCCAATTTAGCTAAATAATAGTTGGTTTTGTATAATAAAAAAATTGTGGGTGAACAAATCAATAAATCTTATTGGTCAATGATTAGAAAAGTTTTGAAAATTGGCCTGATTGGTCTCATTGTTGTCTATTTAACGATAACTGTTTACCATCGTTATAAACCACTACCTCAAGGCCTAGCTCTCCGGGGTGATATTTATAGCCTTAGCTCTAATGATGTTTCTTTTTTGGCTGATATTACTGGTCAAGAAAATGGAGAAAGAATCATCAACCAAGAGATATTTGATGCTATTTTTAGACTTATTGAAGAAGCCGAACATTTTATTATCCTTGATTTTTTTCTTTATAACGATTTTCAGTCTAGTCAATCTAATCTTCATCACTCACTAAGTGATGATTTAACTCAAGCTTTGATCAGGAAGAAAGTAAGTAATCCAAATGTAAATATTGTTTTTATAAGTGATCCAATAAACAATGCCTATGGCGGAGCCATCTTTTCAGGGTTTGAAGTTTTAAGACAGGCTGGAATTCAGGTGGTGATAACTGATTTAACTAAATTAAGAGATAGCAATCTTTTGTATTCTGGTTTGTGGCGGTTATTTATAAAACCGTGGGGCAATAATGATCAAGGCGGACTAGCTCCCCATCCTTTAGCCAGCGGCCCAAAAGTGACGATAAGATCATGGCTTAATCTATTTAATTTTAAAGCCAATCATCGCAAATTAATAATTACCGATAACCAAGGCGAGGTTGTTTCTTTAATTACTTCGGCTAACCCTCATGATGGGTCTGACGCCCATAATAATGTCGCCCTTTTGGTTCGCGGTGGCCCCTGGCCGGATTTGCTTTCAAGTGAGCAGGCGATCCTTAATTTTTCAGATTCAGAAATTAACCTGTTGTCTTTTGTTCCTGACTTAATTAGGTCGTCTTTAGACGATGGCCCAGTTAAGGCTCAAGTTTTAACTGAAAGTGCCATTGCCGATGATTTAAAAGAAGAATTATCCAAGCTTAAAGAGGGTGACAAAGTGCAAATAGCTATGTTCTATTTTTCTAATCGGCAGATGATTGAGGCTTTAAAGGTGGCGGCTGGCCGAGGTGTTAAAATTAAAGTTTTGCTTGATCCCAATAAAGATGCTTTTGGCTATACCAAATCAGGTATTCCTAATCGACAAGTAGCAGCAATTCTTAATCAAGTCAGCAATATTGATGTTCGTTGGTTTAAAACTGATGGTGAGCAATTTCATACTAAAATGGTTAATTTGATAAAACCGAATCAACACATCTTATATTTAGGTTCAGCCAATTTAACCAAAAGAAATATTGACGGTTTTAATTTAGAAACCGATTTGAAAGTTTGGGGCGATCAAGTAGAAGCACTTAAAGACGCCACTGATTATTTTAATCAATTATGGGATAATCAGGGTGATCGTCTGTATTCGCTACCTTTTTATCATTATGAAGATCAATCTAAAGTTAAAATGGTAATTTATCCAATCCTAGAATTCGCCGGCTGGTCAACTTTTTAGATGGTTGAAATAGTTAGCTAGTAAAGATATAATTAACTAGCTTATGGACAAAAACCTCTTAAAACAGATAGCTATTTCGGTTGGTTCCAGTTTAATTGTCAGTTTGCTGGTTTTATCTCTGGTTCTGGCTTTGGCTTGGCATTATCAAGGTGAGATTTTGAGTTATTTGCTAGCTACTTCTGAGATAGCTAACAAGCCATCGATATTACCGGTGGAAGAAACACCAGATAATACAGATTTACCGATAGTTAATGATGATTTATCAGTGGTTGAAGTTGCTCGCCAGGCTAGTCCGGCGGTGGTTTCTATTGTTGTGTTTGCGGAAACAAAAACCATCCAACCTCTATATTTAGAAGATTTTTTCTTTGGCCAACCGGTAATACCTAAAGAAACAACCGAAAAGATAAAGGTCGGTAGTGGCTCTGGTTTTTTAATATCAGCCAACGGTTATATAGTTACTAACCGTCATGTTGTTGGTGATTATCAAGAGGTGGAATATCAAGTTATCACCAGTGATAATCAAGAGTATGTCGCTTCACTTATTGGGCGTGATCCATTTTTGGACATTGCCGTATTAAAAATTACTGGCAATGATTTTCCTTATCTAGAGTTTGGCGATTCGTCTAAATTAGAAATTGGCCAGACGGTTATTGCCATTGGTAATGCTTTAGGGGAATTCAGGAATACTGTTTCCTCCGGTATTGTTTCCGGTTTATCTCGTCAGGTAGTAGCTGGTGATGGCTATGGACGAACCGAGGTTTTAGATGAGGTTATTCAAACTGATGCGGCTATTAATCCCGGTAATTCTGGTGGTCCGTTACTTGATCTTTCAGGGCGGGTTATTGGCGTTAATGTGGCAATTGCTCAAGGATCTCAGAATGTAGGTTTTGCTTTGCCAGTTAATTCAATCTTAGGAGCCGTTGATTCTGCTAAAGCCTATGGACGAATCGTTAGGCCCTATATTGGTATTCGTTATATAGCTATAGATGCCGAGCTGAAAACGCTTAATAATTTGACGGTTGATTACGGTGCGTTAATTGCTCCTGGTAATCGTCCTGATGAGCCCGGTGTCTTACCTGATTCACCGGCGGCTAAAGCAGGTTTGATTGAGGGCGACATTATTTTAGAAATGAATGGTGTTAAAATAACACCAGAGAATAATTTAGCCTCATTGTTGCGTAATCGACGGGTAGGTGAAACAATTCGACTTAAAGTTTTCAGAAATAATCGAGAATTAGTGATTAATGTTGTTTTAGAGGAATTTCCAACTAATTGACATTGTTGCAGTTTTCGGTATTATATAGGTGCCCTGCGGGGCGTTTTTAAATACACAAATATGTCCTTAATTGATTATATAAAAGGTTCAAGATCCGAACTAAAGCATGTTAATTGGCCGACTAAGAGACAGGCAATTGGCTTTACGACTTTGGTTATTATAGCTTCAGTTATTGTCGGTTTGTATCTCGGCTTGCTTGATGTCTTTTTTAATTTCTTATTAAGAGAAATAATTTTATAATTTAACCATGGCTAAGCAAGAACTAAATCAAGGGCGCAATTGGTATGCCATTCATACTTATTCTGGCTATGAAAATGCTGTGGCCAGAAACTTAAAACAACGAATAGAATCTTTAGGTATGGAAGATAAAATCTTTAATGTCTTGGTACCCGTAGAAAAAAAAGTAAAAATTAAAGGTGGTAAGCGAGTCAATGTTGAAGAAAAAATTTACCCTGGTTATGTATTGGTAGATATGATAGTTACCGATGACTCATGGTATATCGTTCGCAATACTCCACGAGTTACTGGTTTTATTGGTTCAGGTGTGGTGCCTGTGCCGTTGAATGAAGAAGAAATTAGCGAATTGTTCAGGCGGATGGGTGATGACACTATCAAACACAATATTGATTTAATGTCTGGCGAAGCAGTAGTTATCGTTGATGGTCCGTTTAAAGAGTTGGAAGGTAAAGTCAGTGAGATTGATGAAGATCGAGGTAAAGTTAAAGTTTTGGTTTCAATGTTTGGTCGGGAAACTCCGGTTGAGCTTGACTTTTTACAGGTGAAAAAGATTTAATCATTATAATTTAAAGTTTTATGGCTAAGAAAGTAGAGAACAAAATAAAGTTACAAATTCCAGCGGGTAAAGCTAATCCAGCGCCACCAATTGGTCCGGCCTTAGGTCAAGCTGGCATTAATATTGGTGATTTTGTTAATCGTTTTAATTCGGAGACTGCTTCAATGGGGGATGATGTTATCCCAGTTGAAATATCGGTTTATGCTGATCGGAGTTTTGATTTTATACTCAAGACCCCACCAGCCTCGAGTCTTTTAATCAAGGCGGCGGGTGTTAAAAAAGGTTCAGGCAAGAATCTTGTTTCCAAGGCCGGTTCAGTTACTAAAGCTCAAGTTAAACAAATTGCCGAACAAAAAATGGATGACCTAAACGCTAATGATATTGAGGCAGCGATGAAAATTATTGAAGGAACAGCTCGATCAATGGGCATGGAAGTTAAGAATTAATTATATGTTTGCTTCTAATCGGCTCGTTTTTATGACGGGCCGGTTTTTGGTTTAAGTTGATTTAATTAGAAATCTTAGATGTGATACAATACTGAGGATGAAGAATCAAAAAGGAATTTTTATAGTCATCGACGGTCTAGCTGATATCGGCGAAGCAACTCAAGTCAAAATCCTTAACATCCAATGGAAATTAAGATTAAAAAATTAAAACCAGAAGCCATCTATCCGTCGTATGCCCACCCTGGCGATGCTGGTTTGGATTTATTCTCGGCTGAAGAAAAACTTATTAAAAGTGGAACTAGACTGGCTATTAATACTGGTTTGGTTTTGGCTGTACCTGATGGCTTTGTTGGACTTGTCTGGGACAAAAGCGGTTTAGCTTTGAAAAAGGGATTAACTTGTTTGGCTGGAGTTTTGGATTCCGGCTATCGGGGTGAATTATTGGTCGTTATTTTAAATACTAGTAATGAAGATGTAAAAATTGAAGTTGGTCAAAAAATTGCTCAACTTTTAATTCAACCAATACAAACGGTCAAAATCAATCCAGTTGATGAACTTGAGGATACCACTCGAGGAACTGGGGGCTTTGGTAGTACCGGTCTTTTTTAAGCCTTTTGGCTATGCTAGAATGACTTTTATATGGAGAGTAAAAAACTGTCCAAGGCAGTAGCTGAAGCGTTAAAAAAGCACGGTGTTAAAAGGCCGATTGTTTCTATTGAACATCCGGCTGATTTTAGTTTGGGTGATTATTCGACTAATGTGGCGATGGTTTATGGCAAGAAACTTGGGCTTAGTCCACTGGATTTAGCTAGAAGTTTAGTTATCGAATTAAAAAAACAAGATCTTCCGGAAATTGACAAACTGGAAATTGCTGGTTTTGGTTTTATTAATTTTTATTTAAAGCCAACTTTTTTTGTTTCAACCATAAAAGAAGCTATGGCTGATAAAAATTATGGCTGGGGGAATGCTTATAAAAAGAAGAAAATTATTATTGAATATACAGATCCTAACCCACTCAAAGAATTTCATATTGGCCATCTTATGTCTAACACTATTGGCGAATCACTTTCACGGTTGTATGAAAAAAACGGGGCCACTGTTAAGCGAGCTTGTTATCAAGGTGATGTTGGGCTCCATATTGCTAAGGCAGTCTGGGCACTTAAGCAAATGCCTTGGGGGTTTTTAAAACAATGGCTTTGGGGTACGACTTCCAGTCGATCTAAATTCTTAGGTCGAGCTTATGCCTTGGGTAGTAAGTCTTTTGATGAAAAAACTGATGTTAAAAAAGAGATTATAGACCTTAACAAAGCCTTATATGATCAACCCGATTTTTTAACTTCTCTATTCTATAATTTGGGTAAAAAGTGGAGCTTAGAGTATTTTGATAGTTTGTATCAACGCTTGGGTACTGATTTTGATTTTAAGGTTTTTGAAAGTGAGGTTGCTAATTTAGGCCTAGAAATAGTTAAGCAAGGTAAACAAAAAAATATTTTTGTTGATAGTAATGGAGCCACTATATTTCCGGGGGAGAATTATGGCCTTCATACTCGAGTTTTCATAAACTCAGATGGTTTACCAACTTATGAAGCTAAAGAGTTGGCGCTGGCTCAATTTAAAGCTAATCTTTTTAATTATGATCGATCGGTGGTTATAACCGGGAATGAAGTCAATGAATATTTTAAAGTTTTACTCAAAGCGATGGAATTAATCGATCCGCCAACAGCTAGAAAAACAATTCATTTATCTCATGGTATGTTGAGGTTGCCATCAGGTAAAATGTCGTCTCGAACTGGACAAGTGGTTACAGCTGAAGACTTAATTTTAAAAGTGTCTGAGGCAATAAAAGAGAAAATGAAAGATCGATCTTTTAGCCGATCGGAAAAAAATGATATTGCTGAGGCCGTTGCCATAGCGGCTATTAAATTCTCTATTTTAAGGCAGTCGCCGGGTAAAGATATTATTTTTGATTTTGATAAGTCTCTATCTTTAGATGGTGATTCAGGGCCGTATTTGCAATATTCATGTATCCGTGCGAAGACTCTTTTGGCTAAGGCTAAGTTATTGGGCCTGAAACCGGATTTATCAAGATTAGAACTGCCATCTGGCCAGCTTGAAAAAATGATTAGTCGTTTTCCCGAAATTGTCAGTCGTGCTGGTCAAGAATTGGCACCTCAGTACATAGTTAATTATCTTTTGGATTTAGCTTCAATTTTTAACAGTTTTTATGCTCAAAAAAAGATTGCTGATTCGGATAATGAAAATTCTGGCTATCGCTTGGCTTTAACTCAATCTTTTTTGTTAGTGATGGAAAAAGGGCTTTACTTGCTTGGTATAAAGGTTCCAGCTAAGATGTAATTTATGACAGCTAAAGATTTTCAAGAAAAAAGTTCGGTCGCCGAGCAAGAAGAAAAGATACTAGCTTGGTGGCAACAAGAAAAAATTTTTGCCAAGTCGGTTGATCGGCCATCACCGAAAGGGGATTTTGTTTTTTATGATGGTCCACCGTTTGCCACCGGTACGCCTCATTTTGGTCACCTGTTACCGACGTCACTAAAAGATGTTTTTCCTCGGTTTAAAACTATGCAAGGTTTCAGGGTACGTCGGCGTTGGGGTTGGGATTGCCACGGTTTACCAATAGAAAATATTATTGAAAAAGAACTTGGTCTTGCTTCTAAAAAAGAAATTGAAAATTATGGTATCAAAAAATTTAATCATTTAGCCAGGCAGGCAGTTTTACGTTGCGCTGATGAATGGAAAAAATTTATTCCTCGAGCCGGGCGTTTTGTTGATATGGATAATGATTATCGGACTATGGATGTCAGTTATATGGAGACTATCTGGTGGGTATTTAAAAATTTATATGACCGTGGATTAATTGAAAAAAGTTTTAAATCAATGCATTTATGTCCACGCTGTGAGACAACTCTATCCAATTTCGAAGTTAGTCAAGGTTATAAAGAGATTGAAGATCTTTCGGTAGTGGTTAAATTTCCCCTTGTCGACCAACCTAAAACTTTTCTCTTAGCTTGGACAACAACTCCTTGGACTTTGCCTGGCAATGTGGCTTTAGCTATTAACCCTAATCTGACTTATATTGAAGTCAGTGTTGATGATGAGGTTTATATTTTGGCTGCCAATAAAGAAAAAGAAATTTTAGTTGATAAAAATTATAAAATTAACCGGCAATTGTCAGGTCAAAAGTTGATCAGTTTTAAATACCAACCATTGTTTGATGTGTCGTTGTCAGCTGATGATCGAAAAACAGCTTGGCAAGTTTATCCGGCCGATTTTGTTGATGATGCCGAAGGTACGGGAATTGTGCATATTGCCCCAGCTTTTGGTGAAGATGATTTAAATTTAGCTCGCCAGTTGAAACTACCAATAATTCAACATATTACTAAGGCTGGTATTTTTAAATCAGAAACAATTTTAGCCGGTGAGCCAGCTAAACCTAAAAGTGATCATCAAGCAACAGATAAGTTAATAATTGATGAGCTTAAAAAGATTAATCGATTATGGAAGATCTTGCCTTATCATCATACTTATCCGCATTGTTGGCGATGTGATACACCGCTTTTAAATTACGCTACTTCGTCATGGTTCGTTAAGGTAACTGATTTTAAAGACAAATTAGTTTCGGCCAATCAAGAAATAGACTGGATTCCCGCCCACATCAAAAAAGGCCGATTTGGTAAATGGTTAGCCAATGCCAGAGATTGGGCAATCTCTCGCTCTCGTTTTTGGGGAGCGCCATTACCGGTTTGGCGGTGTTCAGATTGTGGTCGGGTAGAAATTTTTGGTTCTTTGGCAGATCTGGAAAAGTTTATACCGACAGCTAATAATCAATATTTTTTAATGAGACATGGTCAAGCCGATTCAAATTTAACTGATACTATTAGCTGTCAATTGCCAGGAGCCGTCTTAACTTCAACTGGCAAGCAGGAAGTAGAAGCCAGCCTCCAGCAATTAATTGGGGAGAAAATAGATTTTATTTATAGTTCTGATTTTGCTCGGACTAAAGAAACAGCTTCGATTGCGGCTAAAATTCTCAATTTACCAACCGAGGCGATTGTTTTTGACGAACGTCTTCGAGAATATAATGTTGGTAAAAACAACGACGGTTCTTGGCATGATTATAATAGTCGATTTAAGACAACTGAGGAGCATTATAATTTTAGACCAGTTGATGGAGAAAGTGTTGATGATGTTAAAAAACGGTTGAACACTTTTTGGCAGGATTTAGAAAATGACCTCCAAGGTAAAAAAGTGCTGATTATAAGTCATGGATTGCCCTTGTTCTTGTTAGTAGCTATTGCCAATGGTCAGTCGCAAAATGATATCTTATCAACTTCTGATTGGGGTGGAATGTTTGAGACGTCCGAAATAAAATTAGTCAGATATTTACCTCGGCCCAGAAATGAAGCGGGAGAGACTGATCTCCATCGACCCTATATTGATAATGTTGTAGGGGAGTGTTCGTGTGGTGGTAAAATGCATAGAATACCCGATGTCTTTGATTGTTGGTTTGAGTCAGGAGCTATGCCTTACGCTCAACATCATTTCCCTTTTAGCAATAAAAACGATTTTGATCCCAATAAAGATATTGGCTTCCCAGCTGATTTTATTGCTGAGGGTTTAGACCAAACACGAGGTTGGTTTTATTCACTATTGGTTTTATCAACTGCTCTGTACAATCGGCCAGCCTATAAAAATGTTGTAGCTAACGGCATCGTTTTAGCTAGTGATGGGCAAAAAATGAGCAAACGGCTTAAAAATTATCCCGATCTGTCTTTAACCATTAATCGTTACGGGGCTGATGCCTTAAGGCTCTATTTATTATCATCGCCGGTGGTTAAAGCCGAAGACGTTGCTTTCTTGGAAACTGGTTTAGCTGAAGTATACCGTCGCCAAATTGTCAGATTATTAAATGTTCTTAATTTTTTTGATACTTACGCCGATCATCAGGCTGGTTTAGGTGATGATTCAGTTAATATTCTAGATCAGTGGATTATCTCTCGGCTTAATCAACTAATTACTGAGGTTACTGAAGGGCTTGAGAATTATGAAGTAGACAAGGCGATTAAACCCCTGGACGCTTTTATTGATGACCTATCAACTTGGTATCTAAGACGGTCGCGTGATCGTTTTAAGAAGTCAGATAAAGATACCCTTTATGCTTCTCGTACCTTAGCTTGGGTGTTAGAGAACTTATCAAAAACAATTGCTCCGCTGGCCCCGTTTACGGCTGAGATCATTTATCGGCGAATTAAAAATGAAGCACCTGGGGTTAGTGTCCATTTAGCCGACTGGCCAAGTGGCGGTCAGGTTGATAATAGCTTAATTAATGACATGAAAAAGGCTCGTCAATTGGTGGAGATGATTTTAGCTGAACGTCAAAAAAATGAAATCAAAGTTAGACAGCCATTATCACGAGCAACGGTTCCAATTGAATTTAAGTTATCATCAACTCTGGCCAGCTTGGTATCGGAGGAAACAAATATTAAATCATTTGATTGGCAGGCCGAGATGAAAGAAGTTATTTTAAACACCAATATTACACCTGAATTAAAAGCTGAGGGTAGTCTTCGGGAGATTGTTCGCCAATTGCAAAATCGACGTAAAAAAATTGGCTTAAATCCGGGTGATCGAGCAGTTTTGTCGATTAGTGGTGATGACGAGGTATCAGCAGTGTTTCTTAAACAACACTTATCATCGATTGCTAAGGCTATTAATGCTGACTTGATAGACACTCAAAATGGTGATGAGATGAAAATTGATAATCTCAATTTCAGAGTTTCGCTTAACAAAAAAGATTAAATAGAATTTGATGTCTTATTGCATCTATCAAACTGAAGGTTTTGTTATTGATCGTCGGTTTTATGGTGAAGCTGACAGTCTGGTTTATATATTTACCAAAGAATTTGGCCTTATTTTGGCTGTGGCTAAAAGCTTGCGTGAAATGAGATCTAAATTAAGGCCTCTCTTATCAAGTAATCAACAACTCGATTTGTCACTTGTTCGGGGTCGAGAATTTTGGCGAATTGTTTCCGTTGAAGCTAAAGATGGCGGACAAATGATTTTAAGCCCCGAAGAGCAATTACTACGGCGACGGATATTTTTTTTGTTGCGACGGTTGTTGGCTGGTGAGGGGAAAGATATTAAATTATATGAAGACATAGTCCAAGCTTTTGATAGTTGGCGGATCGATCATGAAAAACTTGAGTTAATTGATCTTGAGTGGCTTATGATTATAAGAATTTTACGGCAATTAGGTTATTTACCGACCTGTGATCAATTAAAGGTTTTTTTAGGACCACTGCCACTAACTGATGAGATAATGTTAACTCTGAAGGGTTTCAGATCATTAGCGATTAACGTTATTAATCAGACTTTCGAGGATTCCGATCTGTAAAAACTATGTTATAATTGACCAATGACTGAAGCTGAAAATTACAGCCGAATAGAGAAACTAAAAAAAAATCTTTATCGTCGCCAAGATCAAAAACCATCTCGTCGGTCAAAATTATCATCTTCTGATCACCAGATGGTAAAAAAATCTTGGATTGATAAACCTAAACAAAAAACTACTGGCTCAAACAAACCTTTTATTAATCGTTGGCTAATTAGAATTTTAATTTTTTCGTTAATTTTCTTCATTGGTGCTTTGTCGGTGGCTGGATATATCCTTTTTAAAGGTGGCAATATCATTTCTAAAGATAATATTGATTTAATAATTCAGGGCCCAGCAACTATTAAAGCTGGTGACGAGACAGCTTTCCAGATTGTTATCGCCAACCGTAATAAAGTTCCTCTTGAAGAAGTTGAAATGACGATTGAGTATCCATCTGAGACTAAGAATCCAGAAAATATAAATCGACCATTAACAAGAACAACTGAAGAAATAGGTATTATTAATTCAGGTGAAACGATCAACAAAACAGCCCGAGCAATCTTGTTTGGTCCAGAGAAATCAGAGCAAGAAATCAAGGTAAAATTACAATATCGAATTCCCGGATCTGCTGCTTTCTACCTTAAGGAGGGTATTTATAAACTGAGGATAGATTTACCGCCAATTGTTTTATCGGTATCCACTCTAAAGGAGGTGATCGCTGGGCAAGAGGCATCGTTTGAGATTCGCGCCACCTCCAACTCACAGACAACATTGACTGACATTCTAATGGTCGTTAATTATCCATCAGGTTTTGATTTTGGTCAGGCTGAACCGGCACCTTCTTTAAGGCAGAACGTCTGGTCTTTGGGTGATATTCTTCCAGGCGACCAAAAGGTTATAAAATTAAAAGGATCGGTTGATGGTCAAGATGAAGAAGTTAAACCTTTTCAGTTCTTTATCGGTCGGCGAGATGAGATTAATGACGATCAAATTGCCTTTTCTTACGGTGAAGCATTTGAAACTATTATTGTTAAGAAACCTTTTATATCAGCTGTTATTCTGGTTAATGGCGATTCTAGTCCTGAATCTGTTTCGGCTAGTGGTTTGGTTAGAGTTGATATTGATTGGTTTAATAATTTACCCTATCAGATCACTGATGGTGAAATAGAAATTAATTTCCCAAGCAAAATTGTTGATCAACGTTCAGTCTCGGCCGACCGAGGTTTTTATGACTCAGTTAATAATAAAATATCCTGGGATAAATATGCTATTCCAGCTTTGGGTTCGATTGCACCAGGAGCTCGGGGTCGTTTAAGTTTTACTTTTAATATTCTGCCTTTAACCAGAAGTGAATTTTCTGGCCTTCGTCAACCAGTAGTAGATTTATCTTTGGCTATAAGGGGAACTCGGATATCGGAGGGCTTCTCATCAGAAGTTTTTGAATCTAGTGCTAATCATCGAATAAAGGTTGAGTCAGCTCTTCAGGTGGCAGCTGCTGGTTATTATCAAAGTGGTCCGCTTATTAACACAGGACCATTACCACCTAAAATTGGCTCAGAAACAACTTATACAATCTCTTGGGCAGTGTTAAATTCCTCAAACGATGTAAATAGTGCAACCGTTAAAACTGTTTTACCACCTTATGTTACTTGGCTGGGTGACTTTGAACCAACTGATGAAAATATTGTTTACGACGAAGTTAATCGCCAGGTAGTTTGGAATTTAGGTAATGTCGCTGCGGGCACAGGGATCACCAGCTCTTTAAGGGAAGCTAATTTCAGAGTTGCCCTTAATCCAAGTTTAAGCCAGTTAGGACAAGTTGTTAATTTGACTGGGCCAATAGATATTTTCGGCAATGATACTCATACAAATACCAAATTATCTTCAAGCCTTCAAGCGATAACCACTAATTTGATTTCGGAGGAAGGTTTTGTTAGAAATATGGGTATAATTTCAGAATGATTAAAGATAATTCAATGGAAAAAATAATTTCTCTAGCTAAGCGACGTGGTTTTGTTTATCCAGGGTCAGAAATTTATGGTGGTTTGGCTGGGGTTTATGACTTCGGCCCTTATGGGGTAGAGCTTTTAAATAATTTAAAACAATCTTGGTGGCAGGCTAATGTTTATCAAAAAGATAATTATTACGGCCTTGACTCGGGGATGTTTAAGAACCCTAAGGTTTGGGAAGCTAGTGGTCATACGACTGGTTTTTCTGATCCAATGGCTGAATGTCGTGAATGCCAAACAAGAATTAGGGTAGATAAAAAATTAACCGAATTAGGGATAGAGGCTGATGAAAAAATGACCGAATCGGAAATTAACAATTTATTTGATAAGCATCGTGAAGAAATTGCTTGTCCTAATTGCGGTCAAAAAAACTTTACCTCGGTTCGAGCCTTTAATCTTTTGGTTAAAACTAATTTGGGTGATTTTACAGCTGATGGTGGTGATCCAGTTTACCTACCGGGAGAAGCTTGTCAGGGAATATACCTTAACTATAAAAATATTATTGACACTATGTATCCTCAAATTCCTTTTGGGATAGCTCAAATTGGAAAGGCTTTCCGAAATGAAATTTCGCCTCGTAACTTTTTATTTCGAACTAGAGAATTTGAGCAAGCTGATACTCAGTTTTTTGTTAAACCGAAAGAGAACAAAGAGGCTTTCGAGAATATCAAACAAGATCGTTGGAATTGGTATTTGTCTTTGGGTATCAATCCCGATAAATTACGCTGGAAACAGCATAGTAAACTAGTTTTTTATGCTTCTCAAGCTTGGGATATAGAATATGATTTTCCAACTTACGGCTTTGACGAAATCGAAGGTATTCATGATCGTTCTGATTATGATTTGACCCAGCATATGAAATTTTCTGGAATTGATTTACGTTATAACGATAAAATTAACGGCGAAAAGTTTATTCCTTGGATCTTGGAGACATCTATGGGCCTGGGTCGAGTTTTTTTGGCCGTATTAGCTGATGCTTATACCGAAGATAATTTAAATGGGGAGGATCGAATAGTCCTAAAATTATCACCCAAATTAGCTCCAGTAAAAGTGGCGGTTTTCCCTTTGCTTAAAAATAAACCTGAATTAGTTACCAAAGCTCGCCACCTTTATGAATATCTAAAAAAAGAGATGCCACAAATTGTCTGGGATGACAACAGCAATATCGGTAAACGTTACCGTCGGCAGGATGAAATTGGTACACCATTTTGCGTAACCATTGATTTTGATACTTTAACTGATGATACGGTTACTTTACGCTACCGGGATACTGGTAAACAGGAGAGAGTAAAGATGAATGATTTATTATTAAAATTGTCTAACCTTTTATCTTAATGACTTTTGACTTTAATTTATCGGAAAAAGTTTTTCCTGGCGGTTTAAAATTAGTGCTTTTACCTCGACCTGAAGCATTGTCAATAACTGTTTTGGCAATGGTGGCAGCTGGATCTAAGTATGAATTAAAAAAAGAAAACGGTCTATCTCATTTTTTAGAGCATATGTGTTTCAAGGGGACTAAAAATCGTCCTAATGCCAGAGCTATTTCCTCTGAACTTGATTCATTGGGAGCCAAGAGCAATGCGTTTACTTCCTTTGAATATACTGGTTACTATGTTACCACCAAGACTGATCATTTGGCTCAGGCGATAGAAATCGTGGCCGATATTTACCTTAATTCAATTTACTCAGAATCCGAAATTGAGAAAGAAAAAGGGGTGATTATCGAAGAGATAAAAATGTATCGTGATATGCCCAATCGTCATATTTTTGATCTTTTAAATCAAACTGTTTACGGCAATCAGCCGGCTGGCTGGAATGTTGCCGGTGAAGAAAAAACAGTCCGTCGATTTACTCGTCAGGATTTTTTGTCTTACCATAAGCGGCATTATGTAGCTGAGGCGACAACGGTTGTGATCGCGGGCAATTTCGATCCTCAAATGGCCGAAAAATTAGTTGGTGGTTTTTTTGCTGACATTAAAAAAACTAAGCCAGTTGATAAAATGCCAGTTAAGGATAATCAACGACAAAAAAGGATAGTTAGCCAATGGAAAAAAACTGATCAAACGCACTTAGGCATCGGCTTTCGGGGTTTTGATATTTTTGATCGACGGGCTTATTCAGCCTTGGTGTTGTCTGGTATTTTAGGTGAGGGTATGAGCTCTCGTCTATTTCTTAAAATTCGTGATGAGTTAGGGGCAGCTTATTATGTATTTAGTGATCATGAAAGTTTAACTGATCATGGCTTGTTTTCTATTTTTGCTGGAGTTGATACTTCTCGAGCCTCATTTGTAATGTCAGCGATTTTGGCTGAGTGTCGGCGACTTAAAGAAGAGATGGTAACTAAAGCTGAATTGACCAAGGCTAAGGAGTATATTATTGGTAATCTCTACCTAGGTCTTGAAACCTCTAGCCGTCAGGCATTATTTGTAGGTTTACAAAAAACTTTAAAGGGTAAAATTTCTAATCTTAAAGAGCAAACTAAAAAAATTGAACAAGTAACTGCTACTGACATTAAGAAAGTAGCTCAAGAGATTTTTCAGGAAAAAAACTTAAATTTGGCTTTAATTGGTCCCCAGCGCTCACTTAAAGCGTTTGCACAGGAACTTACTGTATAGTAACATAAAATTGATGATCGATAATCGGAAGACGATAAATATTAGTTTAACCGGAGAGGGCGTTTTTAAGGCGCTTTTAGTTTTTGTTTTTTTTGTTTTTGCCTATTTGCTTTTAGATTTACTGCTTATAATTTTAACTTCAATAGTTATTGCCTCAGCCGTTGAACCGGCTACTCGCTGGTTTACTGATCGTCGAATTCCTAGAGTTTTGGGAGTCTTGGCTGTTTATGCCGTATCTTTTTTGATGATCTTTAGTTTTCTTTATATTTTTATACCATCGCTTTTCCTCGAACTTTCCGATTTGGCAACTGATTTACCCCAAAAACTTGATTCGTTGGATATTTTGGATAGTCAGACTTTGCCTTTTTATGACTTAACGACTGATTTGTCCCCAACCTTATCTTTGGAAAACGCATTAGTTGAGGCCAAGAATTCATTGGCGAGTTTTGTTTCGGGTGGTACCTTCGCTACCGCTTCAGCTGTTTTTGGGGGAGTCTCTAGTTTTGTTTTAATTTTGGTCTTGTCTTTTTATTTGGCCGTCCAAGAAAAGGGGATAGACAGTTTGATTAGAATTATTACGCCGATCCAACATGAGCCTTATGTTATTGGTTTATGGCGTCGAACCCAATATAAAATTGGCAGTTGGGTTAAAGGTCAAATTCTCTTAAGTTTGTTGATTGGTGTTTTGGTATTTTTGGGATTAACAATTTTGCGAATCAGATATGCTTTCGTCTTGGCCATTTTAGCTGCCAGTTTGGAATTAATCCCAATTTTCGGACCAATTATTGCCGCTGTGCCGGCAATAATGATTGCCTTGGCTGATGGTGGCTTAACGGTAGGGTTAATGGTGGTTGGTCTGTATATTATTATTCAACAATTTGAAAATCATTTAATTTACCCCCTAGTGGTTAAAAAAATTGTTGGTGTACCACCAATAATATCTATTGTTTCTTTGATTATTGGTGGTAAATTATTTGGCTTTTTAGGTTTTATTTTAGCTGTGCCGTTGGCAGCGGTAATTATGGAATTAGCGGCTGATACCGAAAAGAAAAAGTTGGCCGCCCTAAAGGCAAAAAAATCTTCGTCTGATAATTAATGAAAGAGCCTGTTTATATAACAACTACCTTACCTTATATTAATGCCGATCCTCATATCGGTTTTACTTGGGAAATTATCCAGGCCGATGTTTTAGCTCGGTATTTGCGCTTAGGTGGCCAAGAGGTTTTTTTTAATACTGGCACCGATGAACATGGCAAAAAGATAAGTGATAAAGCCAAAGAGCATGGATTATCACCACAAGTATTTGCTGACCAATTGGCAGTTAAATTTTTGAACTTAAAAAATTTACTTAATCTAACTTTTGATAATTTTATCCGTACTACCGATCCGAAACATCAAGTAGCAGTCTTTGAATTTTGGCGACGATCGTTAGAAAATGGTGATATTTATAAAAAGAATTATCGAACCAAATATTGTGTTGGTTGCGAATTAGAGAAGACTGATTCTGAATTGGTTGATGGCCGATGTGAATTTCATCCAGACAAAGAACTAGAGATAATTGAGGAAGAGAACTATTTCTTTCGACTTAGCCATTATCAACAGCCATTATTAGATTTTTACAAAAAAAATCCCAATTTTGTTCGCCCAGCTAAAAGATACAAAGAAGTCATTACTTTTGTCGAAGCAGGGTTAAATGACTTTAGTATTTCTCGCCTAAAAGCTAAAATGCCTTGGGGTATAGATGTACCGGGAGATTCAGATCATGTCATCTATGTTTGGTTTGATGCTTTGATTAATTATATTTCAGCCTTGGGCTGGCCGAAGGATGAAATATCTTTCAATAAATGGTGGCCGGCTATTCAGTTTGCCGGTAAAGATAATTTACGTCAGCAATCGGTAATGTGGCCGGCGATGCTCATATCAGCTGGCTTGGAGCTTCCTCGGGAGATAAATATTCATGGTTTTGTTACTGTTGGCGGTCAAAAAATGTCCAAAAGCCTAGGTAATGTCGTTAGCCCTGAAAGCTTAGTCTCAGACTATGGCGCTGATGCCGTTCGTTATTACTTCACTCGTGAAGTATCTTCATTTGAAGATAGCGATTTTACCGCTGACCGATTTAAGGCAGTCTATAACGCTAATTTAGCTAATGGTTTAGGCAATTTAGCTAGTCGAATATTGAAGATGGCCACTACTTATCTTGACGTCTGGCCAGCTCAACCAAAGTTTTTTTGGCCTAAAGAATTTGAAGACAAGATGGCCAAGCGAGATTTTGCTCAAGCTGCTGATATTGTTTGGACTCAAATTGCCAAGCTTGATTGGGAAATTGCCGATCGTCAGCCATTTAAACAAATAAAAACTAACCCTCAAGGGGCTAAGAAAGAAATCAGTCGTTTGGTTCAAGAATTACACCTGTTAACTTTTTGGTTAGAGCCTTTTGTGCCAGTAGCGGCCGATAAAATAAAACAAGCAATAAATAATCATCAGATGATTGAACCGCTGTTTGCAAGAAAAGACTAATAATTATGGATTTTTCAAAAGCTAATTTTCCAGCTGGTTTGATTGATATTCATGCTCATCTGGATTTTCCGGATTTTGATGAAGATCGGGATGCAATATTGACTGGTTTACGCAATGATAATATTTTGATAATCAACCCAGGGGTTAATAAAAAAACATCACAAGCAGCGGTTAAGTTAGCTGATGTTAATGAAAATGTTTTTGCCGCTGTTGGCCTCCATCCTCACAACATTAAAGAGGGGTGGTCAGACGATTTTTACTTACCACTTATTAATTTGCCAAAAGTTGTCGCTATTGGTGAATGCGGTCTAGATTTTTATCGGTTACCAATTGATGATCAAATAACCAGACATGAGCAAATGCGATTGTTTGAAAAACAAGCAACCATAGCTTGTCAGGTTAATAAACCTCTGATTCTACACTGTCGTAACGCTCATCAAGAAGTGTTGGCAATTTTAAAGAATTTTCCTTCACTTAGGGTTAATGTGCATTTTTTTTCAGCTGATTGGCAGACAGCTAAAAAATATCTGGATTTAGGCTATAGTTTATCAGTGTCGGGTATTGTGGTAGCTGATTTTAAGCTAAGGCAAGTGGTAGCTAAAATACCAATTGATTCTTTAATGGCTGAGACAGATAGCCCTTTTGCTGTTCCATCTCCTTTTAAGGGACGGAATGAACCAAGAAATGTAGCTTTAGTAATTAAAGCTATAGCCGAAGCTAAAAGGATGAAGTTATCTGAAACCTCAACTAAATTAAGAGTTAATGCTCAAAAAATGTTTGATCTTGGCCGACTTTGACTTTTGAAAGACCTTTTGCTACGATAACCCTTACGATGACTGAAGAAAACAAAATTGAAAATAATCAAAAATTGGATCAAGACACCAAGCTTTATGAAGTTGGTTATTTGTTGAATCCAGCGGTTTCGGCTGATGAACTTGAAAAAACGGTTGCCGAGCGTTTGATTTCACCGGTAGAATCAGCTGGGGGATCGGCGTTGCTAGGCTGGGCGCCAACAATGAGAAAATTGGCTTATCCAATAAAGGTTACTGAGGGCGGCAAAGGAACAGTTTATCGCGAGGCTTATTTTGGTACAATTAGATTTCGCCTCGAGCCCAAACTAGCTCCTTCGATTAATAAGGGCTTGACTGAGGATAAGATGATTATCCGGCACATAGTTATTGCCTTGCCTGATAATTATGATAGCCTAGTATCCAAGCGCAGTCGGGGGGTAGTTAGAAAATCTGTTCGATCAGAAACTAATAAAGAAAAGATAGACGAAGAAATAGAAGGTCTTTTAACCACATCGGTTTAAAAATTTGTAATTATGTATTTAAATAAAGCAATCATTATTGGTAATCTAACTCGTGATCCTGAGCAACGATCTCTACCGTCAGGGGCAGCGGTGACAAGTTTTGGTGTTGCCACAACGAGAGTTTGGCGAGATAAAAATGGAGCCAAGCAAGAAGATACTCAATTTCACAACATAGTTGTTTTTGGGCGCCAAGCTGAAACATCGGCTCAATATTTACGCAAAGGATCTTCAGTTCTAATTGAGGGTCGAATGCAAACCAGAAGTTGGGATGCTGGAGATGGAACCAAGAAGTATCGGACTGAAGTGGTTGCCGATCGAGTTCAGTTTGGTCCGAGGTCACAAGCGGTCAGTCCAGCTGATAGTGGCGACACCAAAGAGCCTAAGTCATCTTCACCAGAGCTAGAGACGATCGAATACCCAGACGAAGATATTAATCCTGACGACATTCCTTTTTAATTTTTATTTAATTTTATCATTTTGCTAAAGCATAACCTGTAATTTTAGAAAGATTTATGAAACAATGTTATTTTTGCACCAATAATATAAAAGAGATTGATTACAAAGATGTTGATACTTTGAAGAATTTTATTGACTCTCATTCACGAATTTCCAGGCGACGCAAAACAGCAGTTTGTGCTAAACATCAAAGGCGTTTAGCAACAGCTATTAAACGGGCTCGGTTTATGGCCTTATTGCCATTTTTAAACGGCTAAAAGTTTTAATTTTAAATTCTTTCGGTGTAACTGCCAGTTTCGGTATTGATTCTAACAATGTCACCTTCGTTTATAAACATAGGTGTATTGATAACAGCTCCAGTTTCTAAGGTAACTTGTTTTAAACCACCAGAGACGGTGTTGCCTTTGATTGTTGGTGGTGCTTCAACCACTTTTAAATCAACTTTGATTGGTAATTTAAGGCCAATGACTTGATCGTCCCAAAATAATATTTCCACTCGGCTATTTTCTTTTAACCATTTTGTTTTATCACCGATGAGTCTTTCTTCAACTGAAAATCTCTCTTTAGGGTTATCAATCGGCGAAAACCAGACTTGGCCTCGATTGGTAAAAATGAACTTGACCGGCCGATTTTCAATTTCTGCCTCATTAACCTTCTCGCTTTGTTGAAAAGAGTTTTCTAATACCTTACCGGTTATTAGATTTTTCATTTTTACAGTATTTACTGGTTTACGTTGTTGTTTCCTAAAAACGTGAGACGATAAGACTTCGTAGGGCTCGTCTTTCCAGATGATATATTTTTTTTCCTTTATTTCGTTGTATCCCAACATAAGAATTTATTATTTAAGCTTCACTACCAAGTTGCTTTGTTAATTGTTTAGTTATTTCTTGTTTTATTTTCTTATTTTCTTTAAGAAAATTTCTAGCAGCATCGTAGCCACGACCTAATTTTATTTCATCTTTTTCATTTGAGCAGTAAGAGTAAGAGGCACCGGATTTTTTAATTAAGCCATTTTTTTCACCTAAAGCCAGTATTTCTCCCTCAGGTGATATGCCTTCGTTATACAAGACATCAAACTCAGCTGTTTTAAACGGCGCGGCAACTTTGTTTTTTACCACTTTAACTCGTACTCGGCCACCGATGACTTCTTCTCCCTTTTTGATTTGAGCAATCCGTCTGACATCTAGCCTAACAGAAGAATAAAATTTAAGCGCTTTACCGCCTGGGGTTGTCTCTGGAGAGCCAAACATAACACCGATTTTCATTCTGATTTGGTTTATAAAAATAACGCTAGTTTTACTTTTAGCCACAAAGGCTGTCATTTTTCTTAGAGCTTGAGACATCAATCTGGCTTGTTTGCCGACATGATAATCACCAACATCACCTTCAATTTCGTCCTTAGGTGTCAGGGCAGCGACTGAATCTATTACCACAACGTCAATCTTACCTGATCTGACCAGGCTCTCGGCAATTTCTAAAGCCTGTTCACCATAGTCGGGCTGAGAAATTAAAAGGTCTTCAACTTTGACACCAATTCGTTTTGAATATTGGGGATCTAGGGCGTGTTCAGCATCAATAAAAGCACAGATGCCACCTTGTTTTTGAGCTTGGGCGACAATATGCAAAGCCAAGGTTGTTTTACCTGATGATTCTGGACCATATATTTCAATTACTCGTCCTCGGGGGACACCGCCAATACCTAAAGCCAAATCTAAACCAAGAGAACCTGAAGAGATAGCCCCGACATCAACTTTTGGTCGGTCACCTAACTTCATAATTGCCTCATCACCAAATCTTGATTTGATGGTTTTGATAGTATCTTCAATTTCGCTACCGGTTGATTTTGGGGTTTTTGATTTTTTAGCCATAATTTTAAAAATTAATTATCTGATTCCAATAAATTATTATTAACCTCTGATTCGGTTTCGTTAATCTCAATTTGCACCTCTGGCTGGGGCGGGGGAAGATAGACGAGTTCGGTTGTTTCTTTCACCTTTCGGCCAAAGATATCCTGAGCCTCTATAGTTAGTATATTATAGCCTGGCATTAAGAGTAAAGATTCAGTAAAAATACCGTCATCATCAGTAAAAATAGGACGTTGGTTTAGACTAATTTTAGCAATTCTTTCAGTTCGTCCACGAATTTCAACATAAGGATCAGTTGTGGTAACTCCAGATCGTGGGCAGCTTAAAACAATATTTGGACCTTTGAAATAATTTAAACTCCGGCTGTAAGCATAGACACCAATAACGATAACTATTATTAGGAAAATTATTGAGCCTAAATTTAATTTGGAAATTCTCATGATCCATCATCTTCGGCCGATTGACTATAAACTTCTCTTGGTTTGGCACCTTCGCCTGGTCCAACTACCCCTCGTTCTTCAAGCATATCCATTAACCGTGCTGCTCGAGCATAACCAATTTTGAGCTTTCGCTGTAAGTAAGTGGTTGAAGCCTTGCCGGCGTCAATTACCGCTTGACGAGCGTCTTCATATAAATCATCATCATCGCTATCAAAATCGCTACTAAACAAGGCATTTTTATTACCTCCTGATGACAACTCATCGGTGGTCAAATTAATATCAGTTGGTATTTCATCAGCATAACGATCAGACAGGTATTTAACCACTCGCTTAACTTCTTGCTCGGAGATAAAAGCCGACTGGATTCTTATTGGTTTAGACATATCGCCGGATAAATAAAGCATATCACCAGCGCCTAAAAGTTTTTCGGCTCCAGACATGTCAATAATTGTTCGGGAATCAATTTGAGAAGCTACCTGCAGAGCTATTCGAGAGGGGATATTAGCCTTAATCAAACCGGTAATTACTTCAACCGATGGCCTTTGTGTTGATAAGACAAGATGGATACCAACGGCTCGTGACATTTGGGCTAATCTAACTACCGCGGATTCAAGTTCGCGTGGGTAGCTTGACATAATGTCAGCCAGTTCATCGATAACGATAACAATATAAGGCATGCGTTCAACTTCATCATCTTCAGATTCTTCGTTTTTACTTTTTTTAACTAAGGCTGGTTCTAGAACATTTTTATGATACGATTGAATATCACGAACAGCTTCGGCTTCTAAAATATCATAACGCCGATCCATTTCTTTGGCTGCCCAACGGAGGGCTTGAATAGCTTTTTTGGCGTCAGTTATAACCGGGGTTAAGAGATGAGGAATTTTATTGTACAAAGTTAGCTCCACTCTCTTAGGATCAATCATGATAAATCGCAATCGGTCGGGCGGGTTTCTATAAAGCAAAGAGGTAACGACTGTATGAATAGTTACCGACTTACCCGAGCCGGTAGCACCAGCAATTAACAGATGCGGTGCTTTAGCCACATTAGCAAAGTGGGCTGCACCTGAAATGCCTCGCCCCAAGGAGACTAGAAGTGGCAGGGGGGAATCAGTAAACTCTTTAGCTGATAACAAAGTGGCCAAACCGACCGTTGTTTTTGAAGTATTGGGAATCTCAATTCCAACCAGTGATTTACCAGGGATCGGAGCTTCAATTCTTAATGGATGGGCAGCTAAAGCTAATGATAGGTCATTTTGCAGACCGACGATTCTTGATAATTTGACTCCCTCAGCCGGTTTTAGGGCATAACGAGTAATTGATGGCCCGATTGAGATTTCGTCCATCTCGACGCTGATACCAAAGTTAGCCAAAGTTCTTTTGATGATGTTGGAGTTAGCTTTAATATCACCGACGCCGGGTTTGCCAGAATCCTTTTCTAAAAGCGATAAAGGTGGAGCTGAAAATTCGCCATATTTACTTTTTCGGCCGAAATTGATAAATGACTGGAAAAGGCCGGCCTCCGAATCTTTTTCGACTGATGTTTTCTTAGGTTTTCTTATTGGTTCTGGAGTCTCGTCTTCATCTTGTTCAGCTTCTTCTTCTACATAACCAGAGACCTCAGGCTCGTTATCGATTTCTTCTTTCGGCTTTCGTTTTAGATCAAAACCGAACAGCCTACTTTCTAATGATAATTTAGTTTCAAAAATAACCATAAATGAAATCAAGGTAACAGCTCCCAAAAATATAAAACTGAAATAGAAATCAAATAATGACAGCATCGGAGTTGATATAAAATCACCGATCAGCCCACCGGCCTTTTGGCCAATAATCAAATCAGTAATACCAAGCAGTGATGCAAATAAAAATAAACCGCCAATTATTCGATGAGCCAAAAAGTGTGGCTGAATAGATTTAATGAAAGAAGTTCCGATAGTTAGAAAAACCAAGGGTATTAGAAAAGCGCCAATTCCAAACAATTTGTCCATTATAGAATAAACCAATCGTCCGGCTGGGCCAGCTATTTCAAATTGAGCTGCTAAAAAGAAAAAACCAATGACAACAAAAATTATCGCCCAAATTGCCTGGCGAGTTTCATCAGCCAATCCCGACCACAAAGAAAACGAAAATTTTTTATGCTTATTTTTTTTGGCCATTTATTTAGTTGGAAATAATTTAAAAAGTGATTACTGGTAAATTATACCAGAAATTACCATTGATGTAATTTTTTAAATTTTTTAACAACCCTTATTAGTTAAAAGGGGATAACTAAAAAGCTTAAAATGGGTCTTTTAAATATATTGGACAAATTAGATTGTCCGATATATAATATGATCGACTTATTTTGTCCTATAAATCTATATAAGACAATATAAAAGACATAATATGGGTAAGATAAAAGACAAAAAAGGGGGCGAGCTATTGTCCTATGGATCTAATAAAAGCTCGACCTTTTCTAAATTACGTTTTATATCAGCTAAAAACTCAAGGCTCATTTCAGCCCTTTATTTAGTTACCACTTATTTGCCTGACAATGAGCCAATAAAGTGGAAGTTAAGAGAAAAGGCTTTGGCGGTTTTCTCTAATTTGTCCTTTAATCTTAAACAATTATCTAACCAAATAAATAGTCAGAAAATAAGTTCTTTATCTGAAGAAAGCGTTTTAGCTAAAATTGAGGAAGTGGTGTCTTTGCTTGAGGTGGCGATGACTGGAGGTTTTGTTTCGCAAATGAATTTCTCTATTTTAAAAAATGAATACCAATTGTTTGGCAAGTTAATAGAAAAAGATTTATTAGGCGAGG
>Ga0172382_10002167_pt1 | contig 33484 bp, 28 predicted proteins | sample Leawel138RmetaG_FD_122245 | JGI IMG/M metagenome (GOLD analysis project Ga0172382, IMG submission 122245) | Leachate microbial communities from a municipal landfill in Southern Ontario, Canada - Leachate well 138R metaG | ecosystem: Engineered > Solid waste > Landfill > Unclassified | place...
CGAATCCCTGTAAAATTACAAATTTTTGAAAGCAATTCACAACAAGAATTTCCGCCGGAATAACTTTTATAATGTTGGAACGAATCCCTGTAAAATTACAAATTTTTGAAAGCAATTCACAACTACATCTTATTGTACAACGCGAAGAGCTGGGTTGGAACGAATCCCTGTAAAATTACAAATTTTTGAAAGCAATTCACAACAAGTTGAACAGAGTACCGTCCGCAGGGGTAGTTGGAACGAATCCCTGTAAAATTACAAATTTTTGAAAGTCCATTGTTTTTAGTAATTTTGTGGATTATGGCGGTTAAGCAATATTACATATCAGAACGCTTCTTCACAAAGGAGGAGATCAAAGAATTCGAAGCAACACATGGCTATGATTTGAAAGAAATCGATTATGCCTCTGCCACAGGTGAGATTGATTTTTCCATTTCAGACGAAAAAAGTTTTTTGTTAGAAAAGGGATACCCCAAAATATCGGCTCGTTTTTTTGCATTCTAATCGGTTTCAACAACAATTCTAATCGTATCGCTTTCAATTTCTTCAAAATCAATAATATTAAATTTCTGATTTCTTCCTATAATAATTTCACTTCCAGCCGAATTATCAGTTAAAAATGCATTCGTTTCTTTTTTAGCCTTAATAAAAAGCTGGAATTTCCTTTTTTGGGATACATTCACTTTTTAAAAAGCCAAAACAGAACAAAACCTCGCGGATTCTCGGATGTTCGCCGATAAATCTGCGTTCGGGTATTTTGACAGTCTGACCGACTTTCATCAGCGCCAGATTCTTCCATTGTTTCGCCTCCATATTCAAAGCAATTGCCCGTTGGCTTTTACTCTTTAGTTGCTTTGCCATTCTTTCTTTAGAATCTGTAGAAACAAATAAATGTCGTGAACCGTCTTTAAGCAGTACACTGCGACTAATCGCCCCGGCGGCTTTGTAATATTTCGACCAAAAGAACCGCTTCATTTTAGCAGTTACAACCACCGTTCCGCCCTCGTTATGAATGGATGCGTAAGGCAGCGAGCTGCTGAACACGATCCGGTCGCCGCTGATATTTGCTCTGAGCGAACGGCGCAGATTGTTGGTTCTTGCCATTTGCGACCCCCGGCGATTGATCAGTTTGTTTTTTGGCCAGCTGCGGTCAAAAAAAGCTTTGCGTTCAAAATTACGGTCAAATTCATCTTTGAGTTCAACTTCAACGTCTTTCAGTATTCTTTTTATCAACTCGTTGGGGTTCATTTTTTATTTTGTATTATAAATTTTGTGTATTTGCAGTACCATTCAATTGGTAAGGTTCACAGACTCCACTGCGTGGGTTAATAGGTTGTGAGCCATTTTTTAAGAATTTTTTCATACTGCTTGTTTTCAAACTGGTTTCTTGAGATAATTCTATATTTATCGCTTTCTATCATAACACAAATACCCTTCAAATTCGTCTGCCAGTTCGGTTTTGACGTCTTTTAAAATATTTTGGTGAAATTTTTGTAAGTCCATTTTTATTGATAAATTTGCATAGTTCTATCTACGGGTAGAGCACTACTGCGCCTAAATGAAATTTCACAATTTCATTTAGGCGTTGGGTTTTTAAAGAATTGGGTCAACTCACCATTGTTGTCAATCCATACTTCGTTTATTTCCTGTCCTTCGTTAATTCTGAATTTAATCAGTTTTTTCAAATATGAATCAGACTGTCCAGTGTACTGCAGAATAATATTATCAGACTGTTTCACTCCCCTTCTGAGCATTTTAGAATAATCACCACTTCCCTGATGTCCTTCATTTTCATAATACAAGCCATTAATTCTCATATCAGGACATTTACCCCAATATTTGGTATCTTTTAAATCAGCGTACAATTTAGCGTATTCTGGGTTTTTTAAAGTGGCGTCATATCTTGGTAACAGATCAACTTTTTCGCCACTTTTCGCAAACCAATCTGCTGATTTTCTCACGACTTTATAATCGGAGTCCTTAGGATCGACCAATGAATGTTTTCTGATTTCTCCGCCGTTATCATACTTTTTAAGAGAGCTCCATTCCGGTAAAGATTGAATCATTCGTCCGACATCTAAATTATCTATTATTGTTTTCACCCCCTTCAACTTGTTGTAAGGATGCGCAGGCGGAAACAGCTTTTCTTCTTTTCCCGGATTGAACCGAAAGATTTCCGCACGGTTCTTGCCGTCTTTACCGATTTGAGTCGTGGCCGCTTCACCTTTTTGCAGAGCCTCCTCCGGATCGCTTTCGGGGAATTTGCTTTTGCGAACTTCAACCACGGTGCAGCGACAGTTCCAGCCGTTTGGCGGATAATATTCCAGCCAGAAAGCATCATCTTTTGGCAGCGTGATGCCTTCCAGTTCCGCGTGTTCGGGGCGCACCCGGTCATCTGATCCGGTTCTGTACTGCAGATTGTAACGCCCGTCTTCGTCAAGTTCAGCCCATTTTGCCGCCATTTGCGAGCTGTTCACAGCAAACTGATACTCTGCTTCCAGATAGTTCTGATTGTATTCCACGTTCAGCTTTCTGAATTCATCGTCCAGCTCCCTGTAAGACTTCACCCGACCGTCTTTTGTCAGCAGGCTGTCGGCCTCCAATAATTGGGCGTGTGTTTTCAAGCTGCCAAACAGAAACGCATCTGATTGCAGAGCGCGCATCATTTCCTCCGGAATGTCATTGTCGCGGATTGCGGAATCAAACACCTTGTAAGTTTCATCGATTAATTTTTGATATTCCGGTCTGCTGATATCTTCCGCTTTATAGCCGCCTTTGGAAGTTAGGTATTTTAAAGCTCTTTCAGCGGCTTTTAAAACATCTTTAAAAGTGTTTCCCGAGCTCAATAGTACCAATTTAAGGTTGTAAATCGCAAATCAAAAAATGGAAATCCAAACGATAGTCTTTAATTTCAGTAAATTTCTTTGAAAATTTTTGAAATTAATTTTCACTAAATCAATTAATTATAAAATAATTTTAAAAAATATACTACTATGTATTGCATAATACTATCTTTTGTCTATATATTTGCATTACCAATTGAATAATGAAATGGATATCGAAAAAACAAAAACACAAATGAGAAAGGGAATACTCGAGTTCTGTATCCTGAGTATCATCAGGCGGGTAGGAGACGCCTATGCATCAGATATCATCGACGAACTGAAGGACACTGAGATGATCGTGGTTGAAGGAACCTTGTATCCGCTGCTAACCCGGCTCAAGAATGACGGTCTTCTCAACTATCGGTGGGAAGAATCGACCTCGGGCCCGCCGCGTAAATATTTTACGCTGACCGAAAACGGCAATGCCTTTCTCAGCGAATTGAGAAAAAGCTGGATCAATCTAAAAGACGCAGTCAATAAACTAACAATAGAAAACAACTGAAATGGACAAGACAATATCAATCAGCCTGGGCGGTTATTCATTCATCATCGATGAACCCGCTTATTTGAAACTGAAAAAATATCTGGATGATATCCGTCGTTCGCTCAAAGGAATGGAAGGAACCGACGATGTGATCTCTGATGTCGAAATCAGAATTGCAGAGCTTTTTAAAGAAAAACTCGGCAACAGAGAGGTGGTCAGCGAACCCGAAGTGGATCAGATCATCGGCATCATGGGAAAACCAGAGCAGTATGTGGACGACGAGGATGCAGAAACCGGAAGCGAAAGAAAATCAGGATTTACATCCGGCGCCGCAACAGCCGGAAAGAAAAAACTGTATCGTGATCCGGACGACAAAGTGCTGGGCGGCGTGCTGTCGGGCATTGCGCACTATATCGGCATTGAAAGCTGGATCACCCGTGTGATTTGGATCCTTCTGTTTTTTGCAGACATTCCGCTGACCGGAACCAGTTTTACCATTATTTCATACATCATCCTTTGGATCATTTTGCCAAAAGCTGAGACTGTGACCCAGAAATATGAAATGTTTGGCGAAACCGGCGATATTGAATCGATCAAAAGAAGTGTTGAAAGCGGTACAGAGACCGGAAAGAAAAGACACAATCCATCAGATTCATTTGCGGATGCGCTTAAAATTTTCGGAAAAATGATACTTGTATTCATCGGGTTTATCTGTATCTGTATCGGTTTTTCGCTTGTTTTTGCAGCCATATTCACTCTGATCGCAACTGCAGGCAGCGTACCGGTGCAGTTCTTTGGACGAATCTTTGACTTCCAGTGGCAGGATACACTGATGAAGGTGCTGCTTCTGATTTTGCTGGGCGTTCCCGGTGTGCTGTTCACATATCTGGGTGCAAGAATGATATCGAGCCGTGTAAAGATCAGAAGGATTCTTATATTCAGTATGTTAGGGTTGTGGCTGATCTCAATCATCGGGGTTTCGATTCTGGGTGTAACCACTGTCAAAAGTTTTTCAAGAGAAGTTGAATTTACAGAGAGAAAATCATATACACCCGTTCAGGATACCGTTGTTTTGAGTCTCAATAAATTCAAACTGATGAAAAACAAAAAGATCAAATGGGGGTTGAATTTTGACTCTGATCTTTTTGCCGAAATGGACGGTAAATTCTATCGAAAAATCGACAATGAAGTTGAACTGAGAACTTCACCCAACGATCAGCTGTATGTAGATGTGGTTTATTTTTCGAGAGGTTCAAGCATAGACGATGCCAGACAAAATTCTGAGAAGATCGTTTACAATTATATGATGAATTCAAACGGCGAACTGGTACTCGACAATTATCTGGAACTGCCCGCAGGCAGCAAATTCAGAGACCAGGAAGTGTCTGTAATCCTGTATGTGCCGAATGGAAAGGTGATACATTCGACCAATGTGTCCAATCTGATCTTTTCGGACGAAGACAGCGAAAGGAAAATTTATAGAAAAGGAAACAATAAATTTTATAAATTTGTTGACGGAGATATTGAATGTCTGAACTGTGACAATAATTCCACAGAATCTGATAACGATGACGACAGCGATACAGCAAACATCAGCATAGGAAAAAATGGAATCAAGGTGAAAGACGGTGACAGCAAAGTTGAAATTAGTAACAAAAAAATCAATATTACAGATGGTACAGATACTATTAGCATTGGCGGTTCTGGTGATTGATTTGATCATAAAACTGATTAATTAAGATTGATAAACTCAGAAGAGAATAAGAAGGCCGGATGTAGAATTCCGGCTTTTTTTTTGCCCAAGCTGCTTACCTTCGGGCAGGTTTTTCAAAATGAATGACGTATCTTTGTTTATTCGATTTTGATTATGAAAAGAGCAATCGGCTGGCTGTTTTTTAAGATTTTGGGCTGGAAATTTGATTTTGGTGTTCCGCTCAAAGATATACCCAAATGTGTATTGGTCGCAGCACCGCATACCGCAAATTCAGATTTTTTCTATGCGATTTTTGCATTTTGGTATCTGAAAATTCCGATTCGGTTTTTTATCAAAGATACCTACACCAAACCCTGGTACGGATTTATTTTCAGAAGCCTGGGCGCAATCGGTGTTGACCGCAGCCAGCGAAGCAATCTGGTGGATTATGCAGCCGGACTGTTGAAGGAAAGAGACCATCTATACTTGCTCAATACGCCTGAAGGTAGCCGTTCGAGGGTTGAGAAATGGAAAAACGGATTTTATTATATCGCCCAAAAAGCCGATGTGCCAATTGTTCTCGGTTATTGTGATTATTCAAAGAAAATGGCAGGCATCGGTCATGTCGTCCAACAAAAGGAAAGAACCAAAGAAGAGGTGCTGACAGAGATACAGGATTTTTACAAAGACATCAAAGGGAAATTTCCCGAAAATTATAACCCAAAAATATTCTGATGACAAAAGAAGAAAAATTGGAAGCGTTGAACCAAATGAACCATAATACACTGATGGAAACACTCGATATCCGTTTTACGGATACCGGCGATGATTTTATTGAGGCATCGATGCCGGTTGGCACAAAGGTTCATCAGCCGTATGGAATTTTACACGGCGGTGCGAGCATTGCATTGGCCGAAACTGTCGGCAGCGTATTGTCTGCCATGTCTATGGACAGGAGCAGGTTCAAATCGGTGGGTATGCACATGAGCGCAAATCATTTGAGACCGGTTTCCGAAGGAACAGTTACCGCTAAGGCAGAGTTCATCAGACAGGGCAGGACTTCAAATCTGGTGAAAATCGAAATCAAAGATGACAATGGGAGACTGATCTGTTATTGTCATCTGACCAATTCGATAGTAGCAGCAGATTATGTCTGATAATTAATGATTGATTAATTAATTAATTAATTGTTGTTTGATTATGAACGATTTGGAAAATAAAATCATAGATGCGATTCAAAGCCAAAAAGCTTTTGCAATCTTTAAAAAACCGGATGAACACGAAATCAGGATACTGACCGATGACAAATCGGGTGAATGTCGTTTTCTGATGAATTCATTTGATTCAAAAACAAAAGTTTCTATTTCAGACTCAAATCCGCTGATTGTCAAGCCGTCAGAATTTAAAATCTCATCTGGTATCTGTCCGGGACTTCAGCCATCGGGACTGCTCAGACCATTGAATCAGGATCAGTACAGACAGCTGATTTTGAAAACGGTTGAAAAAATCAGTCAAACAGATATTCGAAAAATTGTGATCAGTCGTGTCAAGATCATTGAAAATCGAAAATACAAACTGTTTGAACTGTTTTTGAAGCTGACCGAAATGTATCCGTCCGCATTGGTTTATTTTTGGAATGACCCAAAGGGCGAATGCTGGATGGGCGCCACACCGGAACTGCTGCTGAGCAAAAACGGGATTCAGCTGAAAACGGTTTCGCTTGCAGGAACCAAAAAACCTGAGTCAGAATGGACCGCAAAGGAAATCGATGAACAGCAGATTGTCACCGATTATATACTTGAAGCAATGAATGGTCTGTCCGATTTGGAATCAAAGGGACCTGAAACGGTATCGGCCGGAAAATTTCAGCATTTGAAAAGTTATATTTCAGCGATTGCACACGATGATCTCAATCTTCCGAAATTACTCGAAAAACTTCATCCGACTCCTGCTGTCTGCGGTCTGCCAAAAAAAGAGGCTTTTGATTTTATCGTCAAAAATGAAGGGTACAAACGCGGATTTTATACCGGTTACATCGGTCTTGAAAATTCGGATTCGAGCGAATATTTTGTCAATTTGAGATGCGCACAGATTTTCAGGGACAGTCTGAGAATATATGTGGGTGGCGGAATTACGGCTGACAGCCGACCCGACAGAGAATGGGACGAAACCGAAATGAAATCAGGAACCGTTTTGAATGCGCTGATCAGCTGAGTTCAAATTTGACCCGATAGTCTTTCAAATCTTCTTTGTAACCGCCGTTGACAATGTCCACATCACAGTTTGCTCGGCCTCTTTCAGCTTTCATATTAAGGCTTTTTGCGCCATTCAGAAAACGACAGATTTCGGTTTTATTTTTTAGAATCAAACCCGGAACAGTGATTTTTTCACCGTCATCTCCTTTTGCAACCATCGTGAAATAAGACGAATTACAGTGTTTTACCTCGCCGGTTCTTACATTTTCAGCCTCCACCCGTATGCCGACAATCATCGAGCTATTGCCCACATAATTGACAGAAGCCTTCATCGTAATCAGATTGCCGACTTCTACAGGCGTCAGAAAATCAACGATATCCACACTTGCAGTTACGCAATATTGTCCGCTGTGTTTGCTTGCGCACGCAAATGCAATCTGGTCAAGCAGATAGAGAATATATCCGCCATGAATTTTGCCTCCGAAATTCGCATGGGTCGGCAGCATCAGCTGAGACATCTGAATTTCAGACTGTGCCACTGTTTTGTATTCATTATTCATCTTCAAAACTGATTTCTTCATTTTCAAATTCATCCAATAATTTCGAGTCGATCTGTTTGCTTGTTTTTGCACCTAACTTTTTCAGATTCTCGACTCTGGTCAGCAGATTTCCTCTGCCCGTCAGTTTTTTCATTGCGCTTTCGTAAGTATTTTGTGCGGTGTTGAACTGTCTTCCGACTTTTTCAAATTCTTCGATCAGATTCACAAACGAATCATACAGTTTTCCCGCCTGACGTGCGATTTCCAACGCATTCTGATTTTGTCTTTCGTTCTGCCACATGCTGTCGATGGTTTTGAGCACAGCCAGCAGGGTAGTGGGCGTAACGATGATGATTTTTTTGTCAAATGCATCTAAATAAAGTCTTGGATATTCTTCTGAAGCAACTGCAAATGCAGCTTCGACCGGAATAAACAGAAGCACAAAATCAGGACTTTCCGATTGAAAAAACTGCTGATAATTTTTTCCGCTCAATTCATCCACATGTTTTCTGATTGATGCCAGATGATCTTTCAGATGCAGCTGTCTTTCGGTTTCTTCAGCCGAATTCACATAACGCTCATAAGCATTGAGCGATACTTTTGAGTCAATGATCATTCGTTTGTCGCCTGGCAGATAAACCACCACATCGGGCTGTCTTCGCTGGTTGTGATCGTTCACAAAACTTTCCTGGGTTTTGTATTCCTTGTCTTTTTGCAACCCGCTGAGTTCAAGAACACGCTCGAGGATCATCTCGCCCCAGTTGCCCTGGGTTTTTGAATTTCCTTTGAGCGCTCGGGTCAGATTGAGTGCTTCGGCACTGATTTTCTGATTTTGTTCGTTCAGATTTTTGAGCTGTTCGCCCAATTCGCTGTGTCTTTTGATCGATTCTTTTTCGCTGTCTTCCACCTTTTTTTCAAAACCCGAAATCTTTTCTTTCAGCGGATTGAGTATGGTTTCAAGATTTTGTTTGTTCAGACTGGTGAATTTCTCTGATTTCTGATCGAGAATTTTGTTGGCCAAATTTTCAAATTCTTTCTGAAATTTCTGCTGCAATTCTTCAACTTCTGTTTTTTGGGTTTGAAGTTTTTCTTCCAGATTTCTGAATTCCGTTAATTTACCGGCTAGTTCAGTATTCAGGTGTTCCTTTTCGGATCTGATTCGTTCTCTTTCATTTTCTGCAGCTTTTAGTCGTTTTGAATAATCATCTTCTATTTTTTGAATCGAATCCAGATGAAGCTTTTTTTGTTCCTCCAATTGATTTTGAACATTGCCGAGCTTTGATTCGATCAGATTTTTTTCGTTTTGAAAATCCTTTTTCAAATTTCCCAGTTTGAGACCAAAGAAAGCGCGGCTGATGAGGTATCCGATCAGCAGACACAAAATACCGATGATTGCAAAAACCAAAATTTCATTCATTTCTGTTTAATTTTTTAATTGCTGATCTAAAATTACGGTTTTAAAGCGACAATCCGAGTCGTTGATTTAGAGTTTTGGCAAAAATCTTCCGGTTCGTTTCATATAGTCTTTGTAATCCGAAAAAACGTCGATGAGTTTCTGTTCCTCATATTTTGATTTGAAATAAAACAAAACCAAAAGCAGCAGCGTGACAATCAGTCTGAAACCGGACTCCGAATAAACCGAAAAACCGAGCCCTGCAACGACAATTCCTGTGTAGATCGGATGGCGGATGTATTTGTACAAACCGGTTTCAATCATTTTACCATCTTTTTTGGGTGTAGGGAAGACGGACAGATTTCGGTTCAGTTTGAGCACCGACAGAAAAACGATCAGCATTCCGATCACAAACACCACCGATCCCAATAATTGCAACACATCAGAAACGCCGAAATTCAGTGAATTGAGATTGAAAAAGAACAAACCAAATAGAAAAAATTGGATGGCTACAAAAAATATATCCTTCTGATCGGGTTTCATATCACAAAGTTAGTCCTTGTCAATCGGATTGTCAATTTTTAATTCATAAAATAAGAAGCCGGCTTGTATTGCCGGCTTCTTTAAATTGATTCAATTTTAATTTTGTTTAAATTAATTGATTATCAGCAAAATAATCATTTACAGAAAAAGGCACAGTTATTGAAAGATGGAAATTAAATCCAGAGCACCTCATCCCTTTTTTTATCCCTTAATAAAAACTTTTTAACCAACCTGGAGGTGCTCATTTTTTATTTTCTTCCTCTTTTTCGTTTGCTTCCGTAACCTGTTGCTTTTCCGTAGCCCGAAGTTTTCCCTCTATTTGAATTGGATCTCCCAAATTTCTTGTTTCCAAATCCGGATTTTCCGCGGTGTCTTTTTTCTTTTCTGTCTGATCTTTCTTCAGAACCGAAATCATCTTTTTGTTTTCTTCCGACCGGATTTGAGATTTGAACTTCAACTTCTTCGTTTTTGAACGATTTCAGAATCAGCTCTTCAAACTCGCTGTCGGCTTCAAAAAATGAGAAATTCCTCAAAATTTCAATGTCACCGATTTTGATGTCGCGGGTTTTGGTCACCTCATTGATCAGACCAATCAGATTGGGTGCTTTCAGTTTTTGTTTCTGTCCGATGCTGATAAAGAAACGGGTGTAATTTCTGCTTCTGTCTTTTCCTCTTCTGTCATCTTTTCCGGATGATTCGGTAGAATTCAGGTCTCTTGCATTTTTGTAATACTCCAAAAACGAATTGAATTCCATCGAAACAAATCTTTTGAGCAGTTCGTCTCGATCCATTCGTGCCAGTTTTTTGGAAATGGTTTCCATAAACGGTTCGATCTGTTCTTCGTCAACATCAATGTTTTCAATTCTGTCGATGGATGAAAACAGACGTTTTTCAACGATTTCAGGTCCGTTTGGTACCGGTTTTCTTTCAATTTTTTTATGGATGAGTCTTTCGAGTTCTTTGATTCTTTTTCCTTCTCTCGAATGTGCGATAATGATCGAAATCCCTTTGTGGCCAGCCCTTCCGGTACGCCCGCTTCGGTGTACATAGGCTTCAGGATCATCAGGCAGATTGTAATTGATCACATGGGTGAGTTCGTTCACATCGATTCCTCTTGCAGCCACATCGGTGGCAACCAGCAGCTGAAGATTTTTACGACGGAATTTTTCCATCACTGTATCTCTCTGTGCCTGCGACAAATCGCCGTGAAGCGCATCCGCATTGTAACCGTCCTGGATCAGTGAATCGGCAATATCTTTGGTTTCCCTTCTGGTTCTGCAAAATACAATTGCATAAATATCGGGATTGAAATCCGAAATCCTTTTGAGCGCCGCATAACGGTCGCTCGCTTTGACCATATAATACTGATGTTCGACATCGAGTGAAGCCTGGTTGCTTTTTCCGATCGAAATTTCGACCGGATTTTTCATATAGCTTTTTGTAATCCTTCTGATTTCAGGTGGCATGGTGGCTGAAAACAGCAGGGTCTGTTTTTCTGAGGGTGTATCTTCGAGGATTGAATCAATGTCGTCTCTGAAACCCATATTCAGCATTTCGTCTGCTTCGTCCAACACCACAAAATTCACATGGTTGATTTTGAGGGTACCTCTTTTGATCAGGTCAATCGTCCTTCCGGGTGTGCCAACCACGATTTGCGGTTTTCTTTTCAGACCGTCGATCTGTTTTTTGATGTCAGCACCGCCATATACAGGCTGAATCCGCACCCTGTCCAAATATTTTGAATAACTGTCCAAATCTTTTGAAATCTGAAGGCAGAGCTCGCGGGTAGGGCAGAGTATGATTGCCTGAACCTGATCGGTTTCGTCGCTCAATTGCTCGAGAAGCGGAAGGCCGAATGCGGCAGTCTTTCCGGTTCCGGTCTGTGCCAATGCGATCAGATCCTGTTTTGATGTTAAGATTTGTGGGATTGCCTGCTGTTGGATTTCGGTGGGTTCAAGAAACCCCAAATCGGTAACCGCCTGCAGTATGGAATCGCTTAATTCCATCTGTTCGAATGTTGTCATTTTTAGTTTTTTATTGTCCGGCCAGCTTTCATTTCCTTCGCACCGGAAGATTAAATTCAGTCGAATGCGAAAGATGAAATTAAACGGCTGCGCAGCCCAATAAAACCAAAATGAATCTTTAACATTCGTGTTTTCAGTCTGAAAACGGCGGCAAAATTAGTGATTTTATTTGAGTAAATCAACTTTTCTTTTTTGCCTTTGTCCGACCTCCGACCCGGACAGGATTCCTCCCGGTCCGAATTAAAAAAATAAATCATTAGAATGAAGCCATCGAATCAGCTTTTCAATCGTTTCAAACTTTTGAATCGTTTTGGTGTTACGACTTTCTTCTCAATGTTTGTTTCTAACCGTATGATTTAACCGGAAAAACCTTGTCAAACTTATTTTCACAATAAATATTTTGGTTGACAGGGTTCACTGTAAACTTTCCTGATCGATGCTATAATAATTAAACATCTCACATTCATTCTACAAAATATCCAATATCTTGTACTGATGCTGATTGTAACTCACTTCATCTCCTTTTTTTGCATCACGCAGTGCAGCATAGAATGGAGCATTCGGTTCCAAACCGATAAATTTTTTTCCATCGTATTCAAACAGTGTGGCAGAGATTCCGATGTAAAAATTCAGCGAATCGGTCAGCACCATCGCACCCGGTTCAACACTGTCCTTTGGGCCGTGATCGAGATTCAGAAAATTATCCAAAGCCGCTTTTGCCTGGCTGATTCTGGCTTCAAGACCTAATGCAGATTCTCTGAACTGGTCCTGCTGTGCAAAATCCTCGTTGCTCAGTGAGGAGTCTTCATCCAAATCAGCAGCTTTTGAATGGGTCTTGAACATTTCTTTCAGACCTTTCAATTCTTTTCTTTCGTTTTCAATGATCAGTTCGCGGATTTTGTCTTTAAGTTCCATAATTTTGAAATTTTAAATAAAAATAAACTATTTTTACTTTTCATTCTATGCATAAAATCATAAGACCATGAAAAAATTTTCAATATTGTTTTTACTTCTGTTTTCGGTTCCTGTCTTCAGTCAGTTGGGGATGGCAACAAATTTTGGAAAATGGAGAGTCGGCGGCGGACTGGGTGTCAGCTTTGGCAACAACAACAATTTTGGACTTTCGGTATATCCGAATATCGGTTATATGATTGCGCCCAAGGTAGAAGGCGGTGTGACTGCCGGTTATCAGTATTCAAGCTGGAAGGATGTAAAGTCAAATCTGTTCAGTTTTGGCCCGTATATGAATTTTTATCCGATCAACGAGCTGTTTCTGAGAGGTCATTACGAATATTTCACCGGCAATTCAAAAATCAAAGGCCAATCGGGTTCAAACAGTTATGATGAAAATGCACTTTGGCTCGGTGGCGGATACAGAAGCGGAGGCAAGGTTTCTTTTTATGCCGGTGCGATGTACAATGTGCTTTACAAAGAAGATGAAAGTATTTTTTCAAACGGTTTTCGGCCCATCGTTGGTGTGAGCGTTGGGTTTTAATATTTTTAATCAATGAATATCAAGACAATTTTCATCATATTGTATATCGTCATCGTCGGTGCGAGCATCTATGTGACCTATATGTTTTACAACCGGCTGATGCTGCCCGATGGCGGAAGTATTATCAACTATGCGCTGTTCATCGGTTTTGCGCTTTTTACTTATATCAATTTCAAAAGGCTGATTAGTCTTTTCAGAAAACGGGACGAATGAAACTGTCCGAATTGAAACAAAAGTTTGAAAATGAACTTTCAGGAATTTATTCAAAATCTGAAATTGATTTGATCTTTTACAGTATCGCCGAAAAAATCGTAAGAAAACCCAAATCGATTCTCAGACTGGCACTTGATGAGGAATGGCATGAGTTTGAAGACAAAAAAAAGCTGTTTGTGCTGTATCTTCTTCAGCTCAAATCCGGAATGCCTTTTCAGTATGTTCTGGGCGAAACCGAATTTTACGGATTGAAATTTTTTGTCAGCAAAAATGTATTGATTCCAAGACCCGAAACCGAAGAGCTGATTGAATGGATTCTTGCCGACCGTCCAAAACCGAATTCAAGAATCATTGATCTGGGAACGGGCAGCGGCTGCATTGCGGTGGTTTTGAAAAACAAACTTCAGGATTCAGAAGTCTGGGCCATGGATGCTTCAAAGAAGGCTTTGAACTGTGCACAGACCAATTCGGATTATCACCGGACCGAAATCAATTTTTTTCATGACAATCTGCTCAAAATGGATTTTGATCCTTTGCCGAAATTTGATGTCATCGTCAGCAACCCGCCTTATATTTCAATAACAGAAAAGGAAAGTATGGATTTTTCGGTGGTTGGTTTTGAACCCCAAAAAGCTTTGTTTGTAAAAGATGAGAATCCGCTGATCTTTTATCAGAAAATTGCAGAGATGGGGCTGAAGAAATTAAATCCGGATGGAAGGATTTATGTGGAAATCAATCAGAATCTGGCGGAAGAAACCAAAGATATTTTTTTGGCATTGTATCCGAAAGTCGAGTTGAAAAAGGATATTTCGGGTAATTACAGGATGATAAGAGCCGCGATTTGATTAGATGCAGCCTGCTTGAAGTAATTGTTTTGTCACAGATTTTAAATTGCTTCGCTCCAAAATCAACGCCAAAACAAAACCTTATTTTATCATATAATCCCCGGGTTGCACTACACTTCGCTGCGTTTACCCGAGACTATTAACAGTTCGACCCGCGAAGCGGTTCGTTTCCACATAAGGAATTAATCATTAATTGTTGAATCATTAGACGCAATATCGCAAGAACCACGAAGTGGTTTAACCATTGGTAGCCCCAGATGGAATCGGGGTAAATGATACACCGCCCCAATCCAACCCGCAAATGCGGGTTGAACCATAAAATAAAGTTGATTTTATGTAATCCGTACAATAACCAATGCTGATTATAAAAATCTGCTGCCCGAATGTTGAAAAGCAATATAATTTTATCAGTGAAAAATAAAAAATTCTCTTGACCTACCTGAGATCTTCCGCATTCAATTAATCAGCGGAAGGTTTTTTTCTGAATTTTGTTTCTCATTTTTCCATTCTTTGAATCCGATTGCATTATTTCTGACTTTGGCTCGCCATGATTTTCCAAATTTCTTATCGAGATGATCAAAAACCGCAGAATTGTATGCCTTTGTCAGTTTGAAATCGGAAACAACACAGCCTTCTTCAAAATAATAAACCCCAAATCGGTTTTCAAATTCTTCGTCCGACGGATATCTAACCGGCGCAATCCCGCCTTGAATCAATATAAACGGAATTCCTCTTTTGATGTCTTCAACCGATAACTGATAGGCTTCTTCAGCATTTTTCGCAAAATCAAGTTCACTTAGGCTGCTATGGCTGTAATCATCGTCGGTCAGTTTTTTTGACTGTGCCAAAGAATAATTACACAAAAAGAATATCATGAAAAAAAACAGTACTGATTTCATTGGAACAAATTTAATCAAAGTTTTTGGCCTGAATTCAAGAATACAGATTATTAAAATTAAGTTAAATCATAAAACCGATACAATTTGAACCTGTCGAAATCGTTTTCCTTAAAGTAAATCAAACTTGGTTATCGGATTATTTTTACTGACCAGAATTATTTTCAAAACCAACCCAATTAATTTTTTTGATTAAAACAAACGATGATTTGAATAAAAATCTACTGGTTTAATTTTAAAACTTTTAGAAATGAGATTGGTATTTTTCAAAACTATTTTGGCAGTTTTGGCGATCGGCCTGATGACTGCCTGCAACAATGATGACGACAATTCAAACAGCGGCACACCGATAGATTACGGTGATTTGCCGGCTGCGAGCCGAGCCATGCTTGAGACAAATTTTCCGGATGCAACCCTGGTTTCGGCTACAAAACTCGATCAGCCCGAAGCCAACGGAACTTTGTACAAAACTTTTCTGAGCAATCAGTATGAGGTTGATTTTGATGCGGATGGCGGATGGACCGGTGTGTTTGGAAACGGAAATCCGGTGCCTGACGATCTGGTGCTTCAGACGATATTGGATTATGTGGCACAAAACTATCCTTCGCCGATTTATATTGAAGAAATTGAAAGAGAAGATGGTGGCTGGGAAGTTGAACTGTCAAACGACATCGACCTTTATTTTGATGCGGAAGGAAATTTTATTTCTGCCGATTTTGACGGCGACGGCGAAAATGACGAAGTTGCGATCCCATATTCGGATCTGCCTGCAAGTATCAGAGCCTGGATTGAGAATCATTTTCCGGGTGCACAGGCCACATTGGTCAAAATGAAATCACAGCCGGACGATGACGGAACCGTTTATGAAGCGAATCTGAACAACGGATTTGAACTTGAATTTGATGCTGACGGCAACTGGACTGAGATTGACGGCGACGACCACAAGGTGCCCGATGGTCTGATTCCGCCGGCAATTTTGAGCTATGTCCATTCAAATTATCCGGAAAACGTTTTTATTCAATCGATTGAAAGGAAATCTTACGGATACAAAATCGAGCTTTCTGTCGATCTGGATTTGAAATTTGATTCGGACGGAAATTTTATAGGATTTGATGACTGATAAAATCCTATAGTGCTGAGTTCTCCTCAGACAGCAGCTCTCAATGGGGCTGCTGTTTTTTTTCAGTTTTGAAATATAATCTTCAAATTTTTGTTTTGATTTCACGTCAACATTCATAACAAACGGCTGACCGTCATCAGACGACCAGCCGTTTACCACTAAGCATAAATATGAATTTATTTATTTTGGAATCACTTTCTGACTGACTGCATTACCTGACTGTGTCACGATATTGACAATCAGGATTTGTTTTGTATATTCTGCAGCCGGAATTCTGAGTTCTTGGGTATTCAAATTTTTATAAGTAAATACAGGTTTGCCCAATAGATTGTAAACGATGACTTCGCTGAGTTTTTCTCCTTGTGACATGATCAGCAAATCTTCAGACTGTCTGGTCACTGTGATCAGAAGCGGTTCAACAGTATCCTGAACGGTTGAAAAAATGTTTTTGTTTTTGTAAATGATCTCAAAACGATCATTGAACTGACCTGCACGGGTGAGGAATTTATAGGGTTTCACACTCAGATTGACTGTTTTGTGCAGCAATTTGTCCACCAGATAAATGTTTTGTTCCTCTGCAAAGATGCCTTCGGCTTTGAAAACCGAAATGATATGGGTTCCTTCGTTGAATGCCTTGTAACCCAACTGAATCTTATCGTCATTGTGGAACGGAGCTTTGCCCTGTATGGCGACTGCCTTTTCGCCTGTAAAGGTGAACAAATCATCCGAGCCCAGGAAGGATTCTGTATCATCAATCGCAAATGCATCATTTCCGCCTTCAAAGTAAACCACGGCATTGGAGATACGAATGCCACCCGGAGTATCCATCGACAACCAGTAGCGGTCGGATTGTGATTCGGGTGCAAAACCTTTGCCAAAGAAACCAATATCTCCTTCTGAAGTACGGTAGCTGTTATTGAAATCCAAAGTACCACCCGTATTGCTTGCCTGTATGATAAATCCGGTACCGACTTTTACATATCTGTCAGGAATACGTTCATTACCTGGCTGATTATTGGTCGGCGCAGGATTTCCGATATTACTTACTGCATTGTACATTGCATACTGTACACCTTCGTAGCCGGAACCCTGTTGGGTGAATTCTGTGTTGTTTCGGTTGTCCCAGAAATAGAAATCTGCATTGGCAAATTTTGTGTTGTTAAAATTATACAGCAATAAAATGTCCAGGTTGGAAGGATAGGGGTTTCCCAACAGGTTGTATCTGTTTCCGCTTGTGTTCAAAGGGTAATTCAAAACACCGTTGAAAGGTACGCCCATAAATTCACCTGTATCATTGCCATTGGCCGGTTCCTTTACTGCATAGCCAAGACCCGATACATAAGGACCGAGGGTTTCGTCAAAATAATCGGTTGCCGTATTGTATTTTTGAACACTTGTCGGATTGGGAGTATAAATGGTTTCTTTTATATTTCTGTTGGCTACAACAGGCGCAGTCACAAAATTATATTGTTTGCGTTGACTGGAGAAGTTGAAATTCTTTTCTACAGTGATTTCACCAATATTGACCGCATCATTTTCAATCTGAATCAGGTTGGCATCGTGTTTTACAACAAAATCATTTGCAGTAGCCTGATTGGTGATTCCATTTTCAACCGTCAAAGTTGAGCCGTCTGAAATTTCAAGTTTACCGCCTGAATTCACAATCAGTGTCCCTGCAATGGCATCGGGTATATCTACAGTTGCAAAACTTCCTGAAGGAATTCTCACACAGCTTCCGCTGACCGGCAAACTGTTAAATGTCCATTTGGCAGCTTCTGACCAGTCACCGATTCCTTGGTAAGTTTTATCTTTTCTGACCAATGTGGTGTATGTGCAGCCTGTTTTTTGAGTTGTAAAATCACAATTATTTTCAGTTGAAAGGAATTCAGCAATCCGCATTGAACCGATGGTTTTTGATTCTGTTTCCAAAGTATAAGTCAGTACAGTATCGTTAGAATTGTGATTGTTTGTAGTTTCAATCAATGGTTTTGAAGAAAGTACGATATAGTCAATCATAACTGTCCTGTCGTTCACTGTTGCAAAATCAAAACGCCAACCGGTGATATTATGAGTACCTCCATCATTATTCCATTGCCCGTGTCCTGACATATCAATATTCATAATATGGTAATTGTCGTCTGAAATCAGTGCACGACTGACTTTTCGTTCCTCACTGAGGATTTGCCCATTCCTTTTGAAATAAATCTCAACATTTCCAGCCGACTGGGTGCCAACTACTTTGTATCGAATTGAAATGTATTTATATTTTACAGGATCAATCTGCGAACTGAAAATATTTGTCATATCAATTTGCGGATCGTTTGTAGTAGTATGTAATCTTGCAACCCCATCTGTAATCCCTTGAAAAGTCGCATTATTCAATTTCCCTGTAAAATTAAATCCTGTAAATTCCTCTATATGAGCCAGTTCGAGACAATCGTTTCCTTCAAACCAAAGCGTGGAAGCTCCGTTTCCAAGACTTCCGCCATCAGCTTGAAGTATAACTGTATTTGTTAAACAGCCTATTGCGTCATTGTCCAGATTGATTTGTTCAATCTCTGTAATTGGTGGTTCAAAACCGGCTTCAACTGTATAGGTTATACGAATTACTCCGGGCGCACCTTCACCGCCACCCCTTGATCCAGCTAATACCATTGTTGCGCTTCCACCTCCGCCACCACCATAAATTTGCCCAGAGTCCCCCCTTTCGTTTCCAAAATTTGCTCCACGACCTCCAGTACCACCCGGATCAGATGAAGAACCACCAGCACCGCCTAATCCTACAAAGAAAATAAATCCATCAGCTCCGTTTCCTCCATCTTGCGTTGGCGTACCTGCACCGCCACCACCACCGCCACCTGACCATAAAAGAACTCCTTTATCAGCATTCCCGCCATTTCCACCATTAAATTTTATGTCGCCTAAAGATTGAGCTGCCAAACCACCGTTGGCTCCATTTGTAGAATTTTGTGAAACTCCAATTCCACCTTTTGCAAGTACTATTGTACCGTTAAAATTGCTGAAAGAGGAATCTCCGCCATTGTTGTTAGAGTTTAATCCGGTTCCTCCGTTTCCAATGATTGCATTAAATGTATCACCAGGAGAAACTGAAAGGATACTTGCCGCATAGGCGCCACCGCCGCCGCCACCTGAAACATTTCCAAAAATGGAATTAGTAACGTATCCACCGCCGCCACCGCCGCCAACGGCTTCGACTTTGATTTCCTTTACCCCACAGGGAACTGTATAAGTTTGATTTGAAGTGATATTTTGGATTACAGTTGTCTGAGCAGAAAGAAACCCGGCACACAACAGCCATACGAAAGATAATACTTTTAGTTTCATAGGTTTTAAAATTAGGTTTGTTATTAAAGTTGGATCAAACCGGCAGACAGCCGCTTATTCCATTTATGGAAGATAATGGTGGTTTGCAGGTTTGGTTCATCGGCAAAAGTAGTTAAAATCACCGAAATATTTTGGGGCTTTTCACCCTTTTTTGTTTTTTTTACAATTACAATTGAGCGGTCGGTTTTGAATTGTTATGATTGTTTCTGATATTCAAACCGTTATTGTTTGATTTGTTTTTCGATCCGGCGGTCGGGGATCAGCAAGTGATTGCAACAAAAAGATAGCATCCTGCAGGATTTCAATTTTTGAGAAATCGTCTGCATTTCATTATTTCCTGATCAGTTTGATTCGGTTGACTTCTGATTTAGAATTTCTCAGATTCAGAAAATAGACACCCGGTTTCAATTCATTGAGTTTTTGATTGATCCTGTTTTCAATTTCTTTCTGATTGCCGCTGAATTCCATCAAAACCTTTGCGTCCGAAACATACAGACCGACCGAATAGATTTCAAATTCATTTTGGGTTTCAATATGCAGCCAATTTCCTTTTTCCAGCGGATTCGGATAGATTTTGATTGACAGATTTGAGATTTCGGCGGTCGAAAGATTGTCGGGATAGACCAGAATTTTCTGACCGTCAAAACCAACCGCATATACTTTTTTGGCATCGGACGGATAATAAATTCGGGTGGTAGCCAGTGAAATATCGCCTGTTCCGACGATGGCAACATGCATCAGTTCATTGTCGGTGTCATAAACTTCAAAGGCGATTGAATTTTTCCAATCTCCATTCTGGACAATCAGAAGATTTCCGGTTTTTTCAACACCGACACCGGTTTCACCCTGTGCCGCCAGCTGATTTTTAAAAGCATTGACGCTGTGTGCAGAAATATAACGGATGACCGGCGAGACAGGCTGCTGATAGTTTTTGGACTGAACATAGGCGATGGCATCATCGATCATTGACTGAGTAATCTTCAATTGTTCGACGCCGTAATCGTCGATATAGACATCAATGGGTTTCAAAAATCCGGTATCTGTAAAGAATCCGATCAGATTTTCCTGTACTGCATCGCAGCTGTTTTTTACAAAATTCATCACCAGTTCGCCATTGGTCATATTCTGAGAATTTGTATTTCTGGACAATTCTGCCACAGTTCCGTACCAGCGTGCATAATCAATACCGGTGTAGCTGCCGGGATAGTCAAAATCGAGTTCGGGTGCATTTCTTGATGCGCCGGCCAGCTGATAATAAAGTTCAAGCTGCCAGAATGGAACCAGCACCCTGAACACGTCATAATCCACATTCAGTTGCAGCGGGTTGCCATTGACAAATGTGGAATTGATGGCACCGTTGATTCTTCCGCCCACTGTGGACGGCATTCCCTGACCGGGCGATACAGATTCGGATTCGAGTCGGGTGTATTTTTTTCCTTCTGGATTCATTTGGTAATAAACCCAGACCGAATAGATATTGTTGGTTACTTCGGTGGTGCCGATCCATTTCAAATCAGGCCGGATCTGATTTTCATGACCGAATTCGTGCGGAATTCCCCATAAATCCAAACCCTGCGGATCAGCCATTGCCGGAATCCCCCAGGTCCAGTCCAGATGGATGCCGGTGCCTCCTGCATAATATCCGCCGCCATATTCGCCCAAAGCGGTAATCCTGTTTTTTGGCGAACGGTCGTATTTGTACAGTCCCATCAGCAGCCGTTCGTGTCTGTTGATCAGATCATACTGATCGATCAGCTCTTTTCCGTTGTTTGGATTTCCGATCAAAAGTGCATCACGGTCATACACCAGATGGGCATATTTCCCGATGATGTCAATTTTTGGATAAGTCGTTTTTGACAGCAGATCCTGCCAGTCGCTGTTGTCTGATTTCAGGTAATGAAAATAGCCGTTGACAATGCCCGAAACAATGTTGATTTTGACATCCGCCAAATTCAGATTGGTGTTGTAATAACTGATGTATCCCAATCCTGTATTGCCGGTTTCAAATACATTCAAACCGTTTTTCAAAAGATAAAAAGATTCTGAACCCGAATAGCCGTTTGCAAAATCTTTGATTTTGAGATAAACGCCCGAACTGCCTGAAAGGTTCTGAACAAAAAGCGCAATTTTTTCACCCGAATTGAATATCATACCGGTAGGATTTTCAAAAGGACTGTATCCTGTGAGTTTCAATTGGTTATGAATCTGACTGACCGGCAGATAAACCTCATAGTCCTGCACCCTGAATTCTTTGTTGTAGGTTTGATCAAAAAGGCACTGTGCCAGAGATTTATAAAATTGTGATGAAATCCCGTTGATCTGACTTTGGGTGACGCCCGGCATCAGTTCGGAACAGAGCGCATCTGCAAAGATTCCGGCGGGCGGGGCGGGGTTGGAGGTGGTACCGGATTTGTAAAATTCCATTTCGGCACAGCTCGCAAAATTTCCGTAACCGTCATAAACCACGATTTTGATATTCAGCGGTGTAATTGGATTTTGAAACTGAACGATCTCAGGCATTCCCGACTGGCCGAAATCATAATTGGTCAGAAAAATAAAATCCGGATTTGAAACTGTGTTGTAACTGATGGCCGTATTTCCGAAAAATCCGTTCATGCCGCCATCAGAACGCGGAATGTATTTCAAATAATCGATTTGTGTGGTGCCGTCCAGCCGATAATTCAGAGTCACCGGAAATTCGGTGTTGTTCCAGTTGGAATGATAAAGAGTGTTCAAAAGATTGTCAAATGATTTCTCAATGTTTTCGCCCGGCTGCCATGACGAAGCAGTTGAACCGTTTGTCAGTATGACCGCTTTGACGTCATTTGCGCCATTGGGCTGAAGCTCGGCGGTGTTGACCACACAGTCGGTGTCATCAATATTTTCTTCAATTTGTTGCGGATTGGAAGATACACCCGGCGACTGTGCGTGGATTGAAAATCCGATCAGCAAAAAAAGGAGGGAAAGGAAACGGTTCATACAGCATTTGATTTGCGGGTAAATTTAGGAAATTGGTTTGATACCTTGTGACATTGAATTTTGAGACGTGTGATGTTGAAAAAATGCCTGTCAGGCTTCATATAAGCTGCGAAAATAATGCTGACAGAGTGATCGGTAGAGGAGTTGACTGCTTTTGGCAAAACAAATAATTGGCATCGGGCATTAGCGATTCCAAAGTTTTGGATCCGGGAAAATTAACGATAAACAGTCAGCTCAAATCATGGATTTTCATTAAGTTTCAGAATTGAAATTTGAAGTTTTTTCATCACTACCCTTCAAAAGCCGGATTAAAAAGAAACCGAAATTTTCAGCGTGATATTTCTTCCCATATTGTAGATTCCATAATGTCCGTTTGGCGAATGACTGTAATGCTCAAAATATTTCAGACGGTTCATATGCGACTGATAGGCTTTGTCAAACAGATTGTTTGACTGCAGGACAATCAGCATACTGTTGTTTTGGTTGTGTTGAATCTCGGAACTCAGTCCCAGATTGAATAGAGTGTAGGAAGGGGTGAAGGTTTCGGTTCCGCTCAATCCCAAATACCTGTACTGTTTTGCTTCATGGTCGATTTCGATTTTTGGTGTCATCGATTTGATTTTTTTTGAACCGGGTCTGAATTCATAAGACAGACTGCTGTTGATTTTCATCGGCGGTATCAGCGGCAGAAATTCGCCTTCGGTACCTTTGCCCTTAAGAGTTGACTTTCGATTGAAGCCGTAAATCAGACTGATGCTGTTGTTCCATTTCAGTCTTCCGTAACTTTCGGGATGAAGAATGAATCGGATTTCAGAGCCGTAAAGCTGTGCTGTCGATTGCTGGTATTGCTGTGTTCTGTTTCCCTGACTGTCCAGTATTGGATTTCCTTCCGCATCCGAAACTGTTTCCATGTAGATGTAGTTTTTGATGTTGTTGTTAAAAAAATCTGCTTCTGCCGAAAAATCTTTGAATTTCAGGCTGATTCCCAGATCCTCCTGAAGCGAAAATTCGGGTTCAAAATTTCGGTTGCCGAGATAGATGATGTGTGCGCCCGGATCCAGTCCGTTGCTCCCGATTTCGGTGATGTTTGGCGAACGGTAGGCTCGACCGATATTTGTCTTCAGACTAATGTTTTCTGTCGCCCGAAAAGTTGCTCCGAAGCTGCCGCTGAATCCACTGAAACTTTTATTGTAGGCTTCGAACTGAAGATTGGTTCCGGAGGCAGGATATGAAAACTGCTGTTCAAAGCCTGTTTCAGGATTGATGCCCACATAGAAATCATTCCAACGGATATGCCGCAAATCAAATCGGATGCCGCCGCTCAGACTCCATTTTGATTTTTTCCATTTTGCATAAACATATACGCCGCCGTCATACAGTTCATAATCAGGGATCGGGAAATCAGTGGCATTTATATTTTTATTGGATTGCAGCATGCCGTTGATTCCGACTGCGGTTTCGATATTTGAGAATTTCGGTGCATTGTATCTGAAACCGTAATTGAGCGTATTCAGACGCATATACATTCCGGCTTGTTTGGGTGCTGTAGGATGTGTAAATTCTCTTCTGATGTTTTGCTGACCGCCAATTGTGAAATCGATATCACCGCTTCCGATTTCGTAATAACTGTTCAGATACAGCCGATAATGTTGGATGTGCTGTGACAGATCGGGGATTTGGTAGGAATTGAGCTCTGACCTGCTTACAATCGGTCGGCTGCCGATGTCATCATCGTCGCCTTCATGAATCTGTTTTGTAAACTTTCTTGTCAACGAATCCCTTGTCCCATCGGGGATTCCCTGCAGATTGTCATAAACCGAAAAATTAAAAATGGTTTTGCCCCTGTTCGAAATGATACCGGCAAGTCCCGAAAAATTGGTTTCCTTAAAATTGGTCAGATAAACCCTTCCGTCTATCGGATTTCTGTAATTTTTTGCCATTCGATAGGCTGAACGAATTGAAAATACAAACTTTTGATCCGAATAGCCCAGTCTGAAACCGTTTCCGATCAAATTGTTGTTGGTCTGAAATTCATACACATATTTTCCGTGAATCTTCCCATCTTTTTCGTTAGGAATGTACGGAAAAAGACTGATGACACCTGCCAGCGCATCTGATCCATACAGCAGGCTGGCCGGACCTTTTATGACTTCGGCTCTTTCGATGTTGTAATCATCAACCTCAAGACCGTGTTCGTCTCCGTACTGCTGACTTTCCTGTCTGATTCCGTCGTAAAGTGTCAGAACCCGATTGTAACCAAGCCCGCGAATAAATGGCTTTGAAATGTTCGGGCCTGTTTTTACGGCGGTCAGCCCGGTGGTATTTTTGACGAGTATATCGATGATATTGCTTTCGGCAGTGGACTGAATCTGTCTGGCTGAGACTGCAGAAATCGAAATCGGGTTTTCTCGAATCAGGCTTGCACGTGTGACCCCAGTAAGGACAATCCCCTCAAGTTCGACAGTTTCTTTTTTCAACCCGATCCGATAGTGATTCTGATTTTGATTCAGCCGTATGCTGTCTGTTTTATAACCGATGGATTCAATGATCAGATTTTGGTTTTCTGTGTTCAAGTTTATTTTCAGACTGAAATTTCCGTTCTGATCAGTAGTTGCGACTGAGCTGTCTTTTGACAGATAGACTTCGCAGGATTCTATCGGTGTGTTGGTTTCAAAATCATATACGGTTCCGGTGACTGCCCGGCTCTGCGACAGACAGGGTGTGCTTATTATTCCGACGAGAATACAGAGAATCTTTGGATTCATTGCTATGGTTATTATCGGCTACAAAAATAGATAAGTTAGATTAATCTAACAAAATTATTTGACAAAGCTTAATAAAAAAATAAAATATAAAAATTGTGGCTTGGCCGATGGGTTCAGATTGCATATTGTAAAATTGTGCAATGCAGGTCGTCATCCGGAATGGCAGATGAACAAAGCCGTATCGGTGTGTACCGGTGATTCATTTAAACGATTCTCGGCTGAGCGCAACAGTTGGTTATTGCAGTGCGTATTTTGTTATAATCAAGTGCCAATTTGATTTAACAGCGCTCATTCGAACTGCAGGTCAGTATAAAATTAATTTCAAATTTCGGAGTCAAATGTCTGAACCCGTTGTTCGATTTTGAATTTCAAAAAAACAAAAACTCAGGATTCGAAAGAATCCTGAGTTTTGGAGAATAAAAACAAATGAATGAAAAAATGAATTGCTGATTTAAAAAATTACCAGTTAAAAATCAGATTGACAAACAGATTCCTGCCCGGTCTCGGTATATTGTTCCAGTCAGAAAAGGTCGTATATTCCCGGTCAAACAGATTTTCTGCGCCCAGTTTTACAGTCAGTTTCTGTGCATTGAAATCAAATATTTTTGAAACCGAAACATTCACGATCTGATAACTGTCTTTTGGCGTTTCGCCAAATTCTGAGTTGTATCGGCTGTTTTTTGAACTTCCTTCCAAATCTGCTTCAGCCGACCATTTTCTTTTGTCAAACCGAAATCCGACACGATAATTAAAAGGCTGAATCAGCGGAAGCCGGTTTTTCTCAAAATCTTCACCATATCTGTAAGAAGCCCGCCCGTTAAAACTCCATCCCGGAAGAAAACGGTATTCCAGATCGAAATCTGTGTTGAATATTTCTGCATATTTCAAAGCTTCGTACACCTTGATCCCGTTTGCACCGATGGTCATCGGAATCAGCGACAGGTCGGGTTTTCCGATGATGTAATCATAAATATGGAAATAATTCCCCTGCCATTTCACGGTCAGTTTGTCAAATTTGTATTGGGTGGACAGTGAAAATTCAACCGATTTTTCATTTTTCAGAAACGGATTCCCGACATAATCATAAGCATCAAAACTGTTGAACAAATAAAAACCGAATGCCTCTGAAACCGACGGCGCTCTCTCGCTGAAGCCAACGCTGAAATTGTGCATCCAACGGTTGTGATGAAACGAAAGGGCAGTATTGATGCTTTTGATCGAACGGGTTTTTGTTGATTCCATTTCCGGATAAAAAACTTTAAGACTGTTCAGACCAAAATCGCTTTCAATGCTGTTGTGATGAAGACCGAAACCTGCAGAAAAATCAAGATTCAGATGAGGTGTGAATTCAATTTTGTCCTCGATAAAAAATCCGCCGTAAACCGTATTCACATCCGGCCAGGTCATCATATACATATTCGGTTCGTTCGGATTGTTCGGGTACATCGTCATCTCGGCCAGCGAATTGTTCAGATGACCCGACAGACTGAATGCAAATTTGTGTTTTGAATAATTTCCTTTCAGTTTGGTATAAAAACCAGAAGTTTTGCTCCAGCCCGGCATATCCATACGAATCGGCACATCGGGTCGATGGCTGTCATCCATTATGTGTTTGACATTGTTGTAATAAACTTTGGTTTCCCACAGATTGAATGTCGGCGACAAGTCTTTGTAAGTGTACTGAATCGATGCAATGACAGCCTCAGCCAGTGAAACATCCATCGGCAGAGCGGGATAGCCCACATCGGTTGCACGGTCATAGATCAAAGAAGCTTCAACAGACTGTTGATCAGTAAGCTTATAGCCGGCGATCGCCGAAAGATTGTATTTTGTAAATTGTGAATACATAATTTCATCGCCGCCTCCTGCTTTGTAATTGTCAGCATCCCGATAGGTAAAATCAAGATTTGTAAAAAATTGATCTGATGAATAACTCATACCGGTTCCGGCAATCAGCTGTTTGTTGACGCTCTCAAAACCGCTGAACAGCGAACCTTTGAAACCGGCATTGTTGAAACCTGCTCTTTTTCTCACCAAATCAATGTTTCCGGCAATCGTACCGCCGTGTGAAGCACCCGACGGACCGCTGCTGATATTTGCTTTTGAGAAATTTGTAATTTCAACATAAGAAGTCACCGGATCCATTTTGTCGGTACAGGCGCTGTAAATCCGCATTCCGTCAAGCGTGATGACGCTGCGTTCGGTCGCCATTCCCTGAAGCATCGGTTCCCAGGCATAAGCACCTCTTTTGATCATATTGACAGAAGCAGATTTTTCAAGATAATTGTCAATCGATCCGAGTATTTTTGAATCTTTCAGCTGTTTGTCGGTCGGCTGCGAAATGATAATTACCTCGTCGAGCTCCACATCATCAATACTGTCATTCGGATAATCCTGTGCAAATGCCGTCAGACCAAAACCGATTGCAAATGCTGTTAGGATGTATTTTTTCATCGTCTTTGTTTTTAATTCAAACATATAATCATTCACCAAATTGAATTACAATTAATTGTGCAATTCAATTGATTCGATCAATTAGAACTCGATCTCAAAGAAAATACTGCTTTGCGGATTTGATTCGGTTACTTCTTCACCTTTCAGGATTTCACCATTTTGGTTCTCAAGCATCAGGTTGACAACCCAGTAACCGGTCATTGTCAGACTGAGTTTACCGTGATAAAATCCGTCTGAGGACTGTGTCAGATCCACATTGTTTGGCGAACCGTGATTTCCCATGCCGGGCATTCTCGGATCGATTTTTAGTTTGTAATTGTTCACAATCGGAAAATCATGCATTGATCCCATTTTGAAAATCGCAGCCGTCATATCGTTTACCGCAACTTTCGGGTCTGCAGGCTCAACCAGCGCAACGATATATTTGTTTTCATCACTTCCGACAAAGGAGGTCACCCTTCTTTTTGAAGCCTGCTGAACTTCGATTGCATTTGACATTTCATAACTGCTTCCGCCGACGGTATATTCAAAACTCAGATCCCATGGACCCGCCATCTGGAAAACAATCCAGCCTTCATACAGACTTTGTTTTCCGCTCACTTTCTGAATTTCGGAATAGGGTGCGCCGTGTTGCATATTGCCCATATCCATCATCGGCATCCAGCTGAAATTTGAATTGGTGATCAGCGAGCCGTCGTTGTTTTTTAATTGCAGATAAATTTTGTTGTAACCGTCTGTAAGATTTCCGCTTTCTGTATAGATTGCAATTTTGTGATTTTGATTTTCAAAGGTTTTTACCATCGTCAGACCTTCGGTTTCATCGGTTGGCTGTGGTCCGTTTCCGTTGTCGTCATCCGAACAGGAAAACATAATTGTGGCTGCTGCAAACAGCAGTGCATATTTTAAGAATTTCATAATTTTATTTTTTTTGATTGATACAATGATTTGTGCGAATTGAATTGATCCGCAAATTGATTTTTGAACATAGTTTTTGAATCCGAATTCAATAATCCGGTCAGAATAAATGTTCAAATAAATTGATCAGCCAAAAACGGGTGGAGGCGTGAACCGTTTCAAATCGGCAGACTGAAAACGGTCCAAATAATAGAAATTATGAATGTGTGATTTATAGAATTCAGGTATCTCAAAATGAAAATCTTTGGTCAGAAAAACCGATTCGGTTTTTAACTGCTGCAAAAGCGCCGGAACTTCATTTCCGTCGGTCTGATTTGCCATTTTTGAAAGCTGACAGTTCCCATTACAATGTTCGGCGGGTTTGTCCCTGTTTTCACAAAAGAGTTCGGTAAAATCTTTATTGTCCAACAGATAGAAATTGAGAATCAGGCTGTTCTTTATGCTTCCGAACAGAAGTACAAAAATCATCGGCCATATCAGAAAAATTGATTTCTCTCTCATTTCAGTTACAAATATATGACAAAGAAGTCGGATTAAATGATGACAAACGTCAAGGTTTTGAATTTGAACCGATGATTTTAATCACTGACAATTGTTTGTGCACAATCTGAAAATGAATTCAAAAAAAATCAAAAATAAAAGGCTGTTTTATCGAAAGAAATTTAATTTAGCCCGAATAATTAATTTTTAAAAAAAATGAAGACTTCAGATATATCGGAAAATCTAAAAGGATCCGAAATCCTGAATATCGGCGGCAGGGTCAGAGAGTTGCTGATGAAGGGTGAAAAAATTCATAATCTGACGATCGGTGATTTTGACACTTCAATTTTTTCAACGCCCAAACTGCTCAAAGATGCGGTGATTGATGCCTATAATTCGGATTTTACAAACTATCCGGCGGCAAACGGAGAACCCGAATTGAGAAAAAATGCTGCAGTCTATCTGAAAAAGACCGGAGGTCCGGATTACAATGAAAATGAAATCCTGGTTTCTGCCGGTGCAAGACCATTGATTTATTCGTTTTACAGAACGGTTATCGATCCGGGCGATACGGTTTTGTTTCCGGTGCCTTCATGGAACAATGATGCCTATTCATTTTTGAATCGTGCAGAAACCATTGAGATTCCGACAAAGCCCGAAAATAAATTTATTCCGACCGCAGAAGAGATCGCACCGCATATTTCAAAGGTATCGCTGATTGCGCTCTGTTCGCCGCTGAATCCGGGCGGAACTGTATTTGAGCGAACTCAGCTGGAAGAAATCTGTGAGCTGATCATTAATGAAAATAAAAAGAGACTTTCTGAAAACCGTAAACCGGTCTATCTGCTTTTTGATTCAATCTATTGGCAGCTGAATTACGGAGAATCCGAGTTTCTTCATCCGGCCATGATTCGTCCCGAAATAAAGGATTTCATGATTTCAATCGACGGAATATCCAAAGCTTTTTCGGCCACCGGTCTGAGAGTCGGCTGGGCATACGGTCCTGAAGATATCATCAAAAAAATGTCTGCACTGCTGACCCATGTCGGAGCCTGGGCGCCAAAACCCGAACAGTTGGGAACGGCAGCTTTTCTGACTCAGTTTGATGAAGTTCAAAAATATCTCGATCACCACCGCTTTGAATTGTCGGAAAGACTCAACGGTTTTTACAATGGTTTCAAACAGCTGAAGTCTGAAGGATTCAGCGCGGATGCCATCAAACCCGAAGCTGCGCTATATCTGAGTGTGAATCTGGAATTGAAAGGAAAACAGACACCGGCAGGAAAAATGCTGAATTCTGCAAGAGAAATCACAGACTGGCTGATCGATGAAGTCAGAGTGGCACTGGTTCCGTTTTATGCTTTCGGATCTTCTGATGAACTGTGCTGGTTCAGACTTTCGGTTGGCAGGGCATCGCTTGACGATATACCAAAAATCATTGAAACATTTAGAAAATCATTGTCCGAACTGAAATAATAAATAGTAAGTTTTTTTTGAATTCACAATTTGATTCTTAAAAACTTGTTATTAATTAGGTTGAAGCCATGTCGGTTTTGAATATGAAATTATAATTAGATTTGCCCAATGGAAATAAAAGGAAAGTTGATCATTATTGGCGGTGCAATTGACAAAGGAAGTTTTACCGAAGTCAGTTTCGACAAAAATGTAGCCAATAATTTAAATTTCTTTGAAAAAGGGATCCTGAAAAGAATCATCAAAGAATCCAGGCTGGAATCTGAATCGAGAATAGAAATCGTTACGACCGCTTCATCGATCCCGATGGATGTCGGTTCGGAATATATCAGAGCATTCAATTATCTCGGCGCCAACAATGTGGGTGCGCTTCACATCCAGAAAAGGGAAGAAGCTTCGACAGATGAAATCCTTGAAAGGGTTGAAAAAGCGGATGTGATGATGTTCACCGGAGGCGATCAGCTTCGTCTGACTTCAATTTTGGGCGGAACCCGTTTTCACAAAGTCCTGACCGAAAAATACAGAAACGAAGAATTTGTGTATGCCGGAACTTCGGCCGGTGCAGCCGCGGCATCTGCGAGCATGATCTATCAGGGAACCAGCAAGGAAGCGCTGCTCAAAGGTGAGGTGAAAATCACCAGCGGTTTGGATTTGATTGAAAATGTGATCATCGATACCCATTTTGTCAGCCGCGGACGAATCGGACGTTTGTTTCAGGCGGTCGTCGGCAACCCGAGGGTGCTTGGCATCGGATTGGGTGAAGATACCGGTCTGCTGATCAAAAACGGAAGCTGTATGGAAGCCATCGGTTCGGGTCTTGTCATACTGGTTGACGGAAGACAGATCAGGGATACCAATTTGACCGATATTCCGCTGGGAGCACCGATTTCGATCAACAATCTGATTGTCCATGTGATGAGCCAGGACGACAAATATGATCTGACCACCGGCGAATTCACTATCTTTGACAAATCTTCAAAAACAGTATAGTCAAATGATCAAACTGATTATCCACGGCGGATTCTTCAGCGAATCGGCCATAGATGCAGCAACCAAAAGTGCAAAACAGGATGCACTGAAAAGAATACTCGAAAACGGTTACTCGTTTTTGAAAAACAATTCTGCATTTGAAACCGTGATCCATACCGTTTCTCTTTTGGAAGATGATCCGCTTTTCAATGCAGGCATCGGTTCTCAGATACAGAGTGACGGTGAAATCAGGATGAGTGCGGCTGTGATGGACGGTCAGACCGAAAAAATGAGCGGTGTGATCAATATTCAGAAAGTGAAAAATCCAATCAGGGTCGCAAAGATACTGATTGACTGTGATGATAGAATTCTGGGCGGTCCGGCAGCAACCGATTTTGCAAGAAAAAACGGTTTTGAGGAATTTTCGACCGAAACCGAACAGCGCAGAAAAGAGTACGAAGAAAAATTAAAATCACTAAGAACCGGAACGGTCGGCTGTGTGGCGATCGACAGCGAAGGAAGACTGGCTGCCGCGACTTCGACAGGCGGAAAAGGTTTTGAAATTCCGGGAAGGATTTCGGATTCAGCTACAGTTGCCGGTAATTATGCCAATTCAAACTGCGCGGTGAGCTGTACCGGAGTGGGCGAGGACATCGTCAGCGGTGCGGTGGCCGCAAAAATCGTTACCCGTGTTACAGACGGAATGCCGATCGGGAAAGCGTTTGAAAAAACATTTGATGAATTAAAACCCTATGACGGTTTTGCAGGTGCAATCGCAATCGACAAATCGGGTAATTTTTGTCATCTGGACTCGCATCCCAAAATGGTCTTCGGCGCTTATGACGGGATAGAATTTGAGATTTTCAGTTAGACACTGAATTGGATTGCGGTAACTGTTTTTCTTTTTCTTTTTTCAATTTATAACGATAAATGTCGCCAGGACTGCCGAAAATGAAGAATAATTTTTTTCGGATTCCTTTTGCATTCTTTACATCGTTAAAAATATCCTTGTATTCATGAAAATTAAGATAAATTGGATCCATGCTGGTTTTTATCCTGGTCGTCAATCCATAAGAAGGTTTTTCTTTTTCAGGCTCATAGGTTCCAAATAATTTATCCCAAAAAATAAAAATAGCCGCAAAATTTTTGTCAATATACTTCTCCTCAGATCCGTGATGAACTCTGTGATTGGACGGGGTTACAAATATATTTTCAATCATGGGATGAAGCTTGGGAATATGTTCGGTATGCTGCCAGAACTGAAACAATACAGAAATCTGATTGGCTATAAAAAACACAATCGGGTGAAATCCGAATAATGCAACGGGTATAAAAAATATGATTTTGAAATGCTGAATCCAGCTCAATCGGAATGATACCGTCAGATTATAACTTTCTGCCGAATGATGAACCACATGTGTTGACCAAAAGAAGCGGTTGAAATGGGATATGTGGTGTGACCAGTAGCTGCATAAATCATACAATAACAAACACGGAATCAGGGTCCACCAATTGAATTCTATTCGCCAGGGAACCAAATTGTACAAAAATATGCTTCCGTAAATTAAGCCAGCTTTGAAAAAAAGATTAATCGCAACATTTCCCAATCCTACAAACAAAGACCCAAATGCCTCTGTGGTATTGTAATTCCTTTTTTCGGAATACCATGAATACCAGATTTCCAAAAGGGTCAAAAAAGCCATGACTGGAATGGCGTATACAATGAGATTTGCAGAACCGTTTTCTAAAGAAGTAATATCTGAATAATCAATTTTATCA
>Ga0172382_10002170_pt1 | contig 33436 bp, 30 predicted proteins | sample Leawel138RmetaG_FD_122245 | JGI IMG/M metagenome (GOLD analysis project Ga0172382, IMG submission 122245) | Leachate microbial communities from a municipal landfill in Southern Ontario, Canada - Leachate well 138R metaG | ecosystem: Engineered > Solid waste > Landfill > Unclassified | place...
AGATCGAAAGAAATCTTACCGGTCTTTAGCCGTAACGCGAAAAACCTTAGGTTCGGCCGGCGCCAGCGAAGCCAGCAACGCACCGCTTTCCAGCGCGACCGGCACCCATTGCCCGTCCGGCGCGATCTGCTCCACGCGGCTGATTGCAAGCGGGGATGCAAGCGGGATGGTATCGAGCGGATCATGGCCGAGGTTGAACAGGGCGAGCAGGTAACGCCCATCCGGGAAACGGCGCAGCTTGAGGTAGACTTCCGCGTCGCCCGGGTAGTGGAACGCGACCGGGCGGCCGCAAATGAACGATAACAGCTCGAGCAACTGCAGCTTTCTGTCCGCGTCGTAAAAGCCAAACGACGACAGCTTGTTGCTGGTGCCAAAGCTGGCCGCGAGCACCACCACCCGCCCGCCGGAATCGTTCGTGAACAGCGTAGCGGCCGGACCCATCTCGGTAAAGGACTCGTCCACGCCGGATTTTCGGTGCAGCAGGATGGCCTGCACTCTGGTTTTGGGTCCCAGCGGTTCGAGATGCGCATAGGTGCTGTCCGATCCCAGGATCTTCTGCCCCCAGCGTTCGGCGGAGACGCGCGGCCCCTGGTAGGGTACGGCGTTCACGCCGATTGCGGCGGCAAACCCGCGCGCGCAGAGCTTGACGGCCGCTGCCCCTTCCAGAAGCATCCCGCCCGCGGCCAGCTGCCGAAGATCGGTGTCAGAAAAGAGGCCGACATCCTCGCCGGTGAGCATGACCGGCAGATCGGGCATCCGGGCGTAGTTGCAGGGCAGACCGAGCACGCCGAGAAGGGCGCCCCAGGTCTTTTCCGAGCCGCCCCGGTCACCGTGAACCGGCGCCGCGTTGAAAAACGAAGCAGACGGCAGGGCAGATGCAGCATAACCGTCCGGCCTGCTTGCCTGGACAGCCTGGAAAAGGGTCTCGTAGAACTGCTGATAGCGGCCAAGGACGGCGCGGTAAGCCGCTCCGCTGGCCGGCTGGTAGGCGCGCGTGCGGGTGATCCAGTGCTTGGCGCCGTGGCAGCCCTCGAGGATGGAGCCGGTATAGTGGGCATGGAGCAGGGCGGCGGCCGTGCTGTAGCGGTTCTGCGGACAGGTGTCCGTTTCCGCCAGGACCAGGATGTCGTCGTCAAGCGCGGCGATCTGGACCGTCCCGTGGTACATCCGGACCGGGAACGAGCGCATTTCGGGGTTCAGGTAGCGGGCGTTGTTGATCCGGACCACGCGCGGCTGGCCTTTGCCGGCCAGCCTGCCGGCAATCGCCCCGGCGTGGCGGACATCGCCGTAGCAGGTGCAAAAGCTGCCGGGCAGAGCCGGGTCCGTTTCGTCCATCGCGTCCCGGATCACCCCGGCCAGCTGGAGCAGCGAATCGAGCAGAACGTTGTCGTACAGCCGGGCGACCGTCTCGTCTGACAGCAGCCCGATCAGTTCCGTCCGGCTAAGGCTCCGGCCCAGCCGTCTGCCGGTCTCGGCCAGGTGAAGCGGACAAAAACAGCCGTTGCGGCCGGTCAGCAGTCGGAAATCGTCGTCGATCATGATAAAGGCCGGCCGCAGTGAAGCCAGGTGCCCGATAGCTTCGCGGATATAATGCTGAAAGGCGGGGTCGAACGGGCACATCTGGTAGGCCAGGCTGCCGTCCGGGCGCACAATTTGCTGAAACGAAGCGGGCTCGTCAGGCACATAGCCGTGCCCGATCGTCGCCTGGGCCAGGATGCCCAGGTGTGCGGTATCGCCGGGGTAGGCGTCGCGAAAGGCCAGAAAGCGGTCCCCGAGGATTTTGGCCTTGTTTTGCGGCGGATTGCCTTCCGGCACCAGGGTCATCATGCAGGCACAATCGGTGGCGACACCCGATCGGATCAGGTCGAACGCGTCCGCGGCAAGGTCGGCTTCGTGTCCGGGCAGCAGCGGCATGACGTGCAGGGCGGTCAGCTTATCCATAGCAACCTCCAGTTTCTGCCGGCGACGGCGGCAAGCAGCTTTATTTGTCTTAATCATAACACGGGCGGCGCAAAGATAAACAGCCGGGGCGCTTCAGGCAGCCGGACAAGTGTGGTAAACTTTGTGCGTAGCAAAGACCTTACAACAGCAGAACACGAGGAGATCGATATGGAAAACCGGATCGAAGCGTTAGCCCAATTGCTTCAGGACCTCATCGATGGCTTACCGCCCGAGCAGGTCAGGCAAACCTATCAAACCAGCCTTGGCAGCGTGTCCGCGCTGGATCTGGCCCGAGCGGAAAACCTGCTGGTTGCGCGCGGCGTGACCATCGAGGCAATCCAGCGCGCCAGCGCCCTGCACACCGACCTGGTGCTTGGCCGCCTGGCCGCGGATGCTTCGGGGCGGCTCGACCAGGCAGACGGCCATCCGGCCCGCGTCTTCGTCGGCGAGAATGAGGGGTTGCTCCTATTTCTCGAAAACCGTTTCAAACCGGATCTGGAGGCTTGCCTGGCAACCGGATCGGAGCCGGATCGGCTCAACCTCCTGGCCGCACTATCGGATCTTGGTGCGCTTGTCCGGCATTATGACCGCAAGGAGAACCTCTTTTTCCCCTTCCTGGAGCGGGAGGGGCTGACCGCTCCGGCCAAGGTCATGTGGGGCGTCGACCAGATCATCCGGGAACTTATGAAACTGCTCGAGGAGGCCGTGCGCGAGCAAGAGCTCCCAACCAGGCGGGTCCGCCTGATCGCGGACCGCCTGCTGCCCCAGGTGGAACGCATGGTCCGGCAGGAAAACGAGATCCTGATGCCGATGCTGCTCGGCTGCCTGACGGCGGGCGACTGGATCTTGGCCGCCCAGGAGAGCGAACAATACGGCCTGGTTTTCAACAAGGGCATAACCGGGGCGTCCAATTCCGACGCGGCGGTCTGGCTGCAGCGTCAGACAGGGTCTGCCAAGCGGGACGCGCCGCGGGAAGAGGGCAAGATCAACCTGCCCAGCGGCCGCCTGACCGTCGAGCAGCTGACCTGCATGCTCAACACGCTGCCGACCGACCTGACCTTCATCGACAGCGACGATGTGGTCCAGTACTATTCCGAGGGCAAGCACCAGGTGTTCGCCCGGACCCGGACGATCATCGGGCGCAATGTGTTTCTCTGCCATCCGCCCCAGCTGGTGCCCCGCATCCGACAGCTGATCGAGTCCTTCCGCAGCGGCAGGAAGGACCAGGCGATCGTGCCGGTGCGCAAGGGAAACCGGCTTGACCTGGTTCGCTACTACGCCGTCCGCGACGAATCCGGCGCCTACATGGGCACGGTTGAAGTGACCGAGGAGATCTCGGGGATCATCGATCTGGTTGCCGGGAAATAGCTGTCTCGCCTTCCTGCGGCGGCCAGTCAAGCAAGTCGGCCAGGGTGACGCTTTCCAGATAACGGTCGATCAGGCGGTCCAGCTCGAGCCAGAGCGGCAACGTGTCGCACTGGCCGGACCTGGCGCAGGTGACAGCGTCGTCCTCCACGCAGGCGACCGGGGCCAGGTTGCCCTCGACCAGCTTGAGGACCGCTCCGGCCGTGTAGGCAGCAGCAGGCCTGGCCAGCCGGTAACCGCCGTTCTTGCCGCGCTGGCTGGTCACAAAGCCGGCCTGGTGCAGCTTGGCGACGATGGCCTCGAGATACTTGAGGGATATGTCCTGCCGCGCCGCGATCGCTGCCAGGGAAACATATGTGTCCGGGTTTTGCCTGGCCAGGTCAGCCATGACACGCAACGCGTAGCGGCCTTTGGTCGATATTTTCATCGGGCATGCTCCAGCTAAAAGTTTATCTGATCGTATCATACCGTCTGGCCCCTTTTGTTGGCAAGCATGACCATCGGGAGAGAATAAATGGGATTTCGCGCATTTGAGTCAAATCAGGAACATGCTCAGGCCGCCCGGCTGATGGCTGCGGTGGACCGGGGCGAGAGATGGATTTTCGACGGCGCGCCGGGCAGCGCGGATTTTGGCGGCCAGGTGATCAAGCAGTACTTTATCCGGGGCGATACATGGGGTGTGTTTCACGCCTGCCTGTTCCGCGGGCACTTGCGTCTTCAGATCGGCTTTTCCCCGGACCTGCCCGCGGGGGAGGAGGACGGTCTGATCGGCCTGATCCGCCAGGCCAGATGCCAGGCACCGGGTCCGGCCAGCTTGTGGTATCCACCGGAAAACAGCCGCCTGGACCGCCTGATCCGGCACGATCTTCCCTGGCCGGTGCACGGACATAAGACGCACGAGCTGGCCTTTGACACCAGGCCGGCTTTACCGCCCGTGCTGACGCCGGACCTGGCGTTCGTTTCCTATGACAGCACCTGGCTGGAGGCGGTCTGCCGCCTGCTCGATCAGGCGCTGTCGCACACGTTCGCGGATCCCGAAGACGCGTTGTTCAGCCGCGATAAGGAAAAACACGATGCGGAATGGCTCGATCTGGCGCAGGCCGGCGCATGCCGCTTGCTTGTGGGAAAAGGCGTCCTGGCCGGTTTTGTCGCGCGCAAAGGCGCCGAAATCGACCTGATGGCGGTTGCGCCGGATCGGCAGGGGCGGGGCTTGGGCCGGATTCTCCTGCAGCAGGCGCGCGCGGACATCTTAAGGGAGCAAGCCGGGGAACCTCACCTCTATTGCCTGGACAGCAACACCGGGGCGCTTCGCTTTTACCTGCGCGAGGGGATGCGTGTGACCGGCCACTCCGGCTATGCCTGGCTGGATGCGCTGCCTGAGACCTGAGCAGCTTAGTCCGGAACGCCGTCTCCATCGATATCCGTCATGCCGGCCCCGGCGACGCCGAACAGCTCGCGTCCGGTCAGCCTGCGGTCGTTGCGCTCCTTTTCGATGATCTTGCTCAGGAAGCGGCGGACCTTCTCGGGCCTTTTGATGTTGACCAGCGGGCACTGGTTGTCAGACTGGTCCGCCGTGTACAGCATGATGGTGCCGACGCCAAACAACTTCTGCCATAGGCTCCGGCTGAGTTTCAGGTCCAGAATCCTGTAGAGCAGGATGTCGTTGGTGATGGTGCGAAAAAAGCCGATCCGGGTCGTCAGCCGCTCGGTGTCAATTTCGTAGCGGGTGAACGAGATCGGCATGCCCAGGATCCGCTTGCGGTCCTTCCACAAAATCGGGTCCGGCGCCACTTGGAAAGCGTCATACTTGGGGGGCTCTTCCTGTTTCATAGGGATCCTCCTGCCTGCATCGTTGCTATCCCTATTTTAAGCCAATTTTTGCGAATGTACAGCAGGCTGGCTAGTCTTGTTTCGACCTGCCCAAACAGCAGACGAAACATCATGTCACGTGATGATCACGATATCAACTCTGCCCGAAACCGCTTTTCATGCCAGCGGCCCGCCGGTTTGCCGACACGGTTATGCTATAATGTGGCTGTGTGTTCAAAAAAATCGAAAGGGTGACGGCGCGTGTGGATGTCATTTGGACCAAACTGAAGGAAGTTCTCATGGCGGTGCTGCCGATTGCGGCGATTGTCTTGATCCTGCATGCCTCCCTGACGCCGCTGCCCGGAGCGATGCTGGCCCAGTTCCTGATCGGGACGGCCCTGACAGTCATCGGGCTGACCGTGTTCCTGATCGGGGTGGATGTCGGCGTAACACCGATCGGGCAGGCGATGGGCTCGGTCGTCGCCCGCTCCAACAAGCTCTGGATCGTGATCGTCGCCGGACTGGCGCTGGGCTTTATCATCTCGATCGCCGAACCCGACCTGCATATCCTGGCCGGCCAGGTCGACGCCGTGACCGCCGGGCAAATCCCCAAAATGCTTCTGGTTGTCGTCGTTTCGCTGGGTATCGCCGTCCTGATGACCCTGGGCATGGTCCGTGTCGTGTACAACATTCCGCTTTACCTGCTGCTGACCGGCCTTTACGGTCTGGTTTTAATCCTTTCGCTGTTTTCCTCGCGCGAGTTTTTGGCGATCTCCTTTGACGCTTCCGGCGCAACAACGGGCGCGATGACCGTCCCCTTCATGCTGGCACTGGCCCTCGGCGCCACGGCGATGAAAAAAGACGCCAAGGCGTCGGAAAAGGACAGCTTCGGCCTGGTGGGAACGGCTTCCGTCGGCGCCATCCTGGCCGTGCTGCTGATGAGCGTCGTCGCGCATCCGGGTCCGCTGACCGGAACGGTCAACGGCCATGAGACCGCACAGGCCGGCATCCTGCGCCCGTTCTTCAACCGGGTCCCGATTACCTCGCTGGAAGTCTTCATGGCGATGTCGCCGATCCTGGCCCTGCTGCTGGTGTTTCAGAAAAAAGCGTTCAAGCTGTCCCGGCGCAGTTTCAGACGCATGCTCGTCGGATTGGGCTTCACCCTGGTTGGCCTCGTGCTTTTTTTGGTCGGCGTGCATGCCGGTTTCATGTCGGTCGGCACCTTTGTCGGCCAGAAGATCGCGTCGCTGGATCGCACGTCCGTGATCGTCCTGGTCGGGTTTGCCATCGGGATGGTCACCATCCTGGCCGAACCGGCGGTCTATGTTCTGACCCATCAGGTCGAATCGGTCACCAGCGGCTATGTCCGGCGCAGCTTGGTGCTGGGCGCGCTGGCCCTAGGCGCCGGTTTGTCGGTCGGCTTGTCGATGCTGCGCATCCTGGTGCCGGCGATCCAGCTTTGGCACTACCTGCTGCCGGGCTACATCATCGCCATCGGCCTGACGTATGTGACCCCCAAGCTGTTTGTCGGTATTGCGTTCGACTCCGGCGGCGTCGCGTCCGGGCCGATGACGGCGACGTTCATCCTGGCCTTCACCAACGGCGTCGCCTCAGCGTCTGAAGGCGCCAATGTGCTGGTCGACGGCTTTGGCATGATCGCGATGGTCGCCCTGATGCCTGTTATCGCCTTGCAGATTCTCGGCCTGGTCTATAAAATCAAGACCAGGAAAGGAGGCGTCGAAGCATGACGGAATCGGGTCTTTACCAGCCGCGTTACAAGCTGCACGTGATCGTCAACTGCGGACAGGGCAGCAAGGTCATCCAACAGGCAAAAAAACACGGCGTGCAGGGAGCGACCGTCCTGCTGGGCTACGGGACGGTCAAGTCCCGGCTGCTGGAGTGGCTGGCCCTGACGGATGTGCGCAAGGAAATTGTCATGATGGTCGGCAGCGAAGCGACCATCCGAAAAGTCCTCGCCGAGCTGGATGAGGTTTTCCAGTTCAGCAAGCCGCACCACGGTATCGCCTTCACGACGCCTGTTTGCTTTATCGGCGGCACGCACGGCAGTTTATGCCCGCTCGGCGATTTGAAAAAAGGAGCTGAAAACACCATGTACCAGGCCATATCGGTTGTTGTGGACAAAGGCAGGGCGGAGCTGGTGATCGACGCCGCGGCAAGGGCCGGTTCGAAGGGCGGAACGATCATCAACGCCAGAGGTTCTGGTATCCACGAAACGCAAAAGCTCTTCGCCATGGCTGTCGAACCGGAAAAGGAACTGGTTCTGATCCTGTCGCGTCATGACCAGACGGAGGCGATTGTCGATGCCATCCGCGAGGATCTGAAAATCGACGAGCCGGGCAACGGCATCTTGTTCGTCGAATCCGTCAGTCAGGCTTACGGCCTGTACGAATAGGACCGGACAGCAGGGAGGGATCGGATATGAAGGTCGGGTTATGCACCACGGACTTCCCCCGTGTACAGACGGTGGAGCGGTTGTTTTCCAGAATCCGCCAGGCAGGATACGATCAAGTCCAGTTTAATTTCGCCTCCATCGGCATCGAGGACATGCCCGAAACGGTCAGCGCAGACCTGATCGGCCGGATCCGGCGGGCGTGTGATGACAACGGTCTCGACATTGTGGCGATCAACGCGACGTTCAATTTGATCGATCCGGACCAGGGACGGCTGCGCGAGAACATGCGCCGCTTCCCGGTGATCGCCGCAGCGAGCCGTGAACTGGACTGTTCGATCCTGACTTTATGCACCGGCACGCATGATCCGCATGACATGTGGCGTTATCATCCTGACAACGCGCAGGAAGCCTCATTTCAGGCGCTTTGCGCCAACATGGAGCCGCTTTTGCCGATTGCCGACCGCAACAGCCTTTACCTGGGCATTGAGACGGAAGCGGCCAATGTCGCCGCAACGCCGCAACGATCCAGGCGGCTGCTCGACACGCTGGGCTCCCCCCGGGTCAAGATCGTCATGGACGGGGCCAATGTCTTCCAGCCCGGCCAGGCGCATCCCGACCTGGCGCCGGCTGTCCTGCAAAATGCCTTCGATGTGCTGGGCAAGGACGTGATCCTGGCCCACGGCAAAGATATTGCCGCTTCGTCCGGGATCCGCTTTGCGACGCCGGGCCGGGGCATTATTGATTATGACTTGTTTCTTGCCCTGCTGAGACAAATCGGGTATGAGGGCGGCATGATCCTGCACGGCATCCAGGACGAGGCGGATATACCGGGTTGCGCGGCCTGGATGAAAGATTTGATCCGGCGTCATGAGCCAACAGGCGGCTAGTCGATGACCTCGTTTTCGTTGTAGACCCCCTCGGGGCTGACCGCGCGGGTGATCCAGTCGAAGGTCTTGAGGCCCGTGACCGAAAAATAGCGGGTCTGGCTGCGGTGGCTGTAAATGATATAGGCGGTGTCGCCGGACTCGCCGGCCGGGCTGACCGTGAAGCGGGCTCCGTCAGGGAACGTGATCACCACGGACTGGTCCGGATCGAAGTCAGGTTTTCGAAACAGGCGTTTTCGTGTCGCGGGTGACAGGGTGGACGCGACCCGGTTGATGTTGCGTCCGACCACTAGGGTTTTCTGGCCGTCGTACTCGGCAACCAGCCCGTCGTCGCTGCTCATGATGTGCGCGAGCATGTTCTTTTCGTACTGCACGCTGTCGTAACGCAGCGCGATCGGCACGATGATGGCGGTCAAGCCAAAGGCCATGACGACCGCGATAATAATGATAATCTTCTTCACGTCAATGAAGCCTCCAGGTTAAGCATGCCGGCTGTCTTCTTGCCGAAGCAAAAGCTATTATAGCATGGTTCAGGCTCTGCCGCCAGAGCGCCTGGCAACCAGCAGGGCGTTGATTTCCGCGCCGAAGAGGAGGATGGTGGCGATCAGCTGCAGCCAGATCAGGAAGGCGATCAGGGCGCCCAGCGTGCCGTAGAAGCGCGAGTAGTTGGCGATGTTGTCGACATAGTACTGGAAAGCGACGGTCAGGCCGACCCAGGCCAGCATGGTGAAGACGGCTCCGGGCAGGGCCTGCAGGAAGCGGAAACGGACGGCGGGCCCGAACATGTAGAACAAGGTGATGACAAAGACCATGAAGGCTGCTGTCAGAAGCAACCGCAGCGGCGCGACGAGCCAGTCCGGCTCGATATGCGGCCAGGCCTGTCGGATCAGCCCGGCGAGCTGGTTGCCGAAAACAACGGCCAGCAGGGCGATGGCCAGCGTGACGGCAAACAGGACAACCCAGGCGATCGAAAGCAGATAGACCCATAAGATGTGCCGGCTCTCGGTGACGCCTGCGACCCGGTTGCTGCTTTTCATGTATGCCCTGAAACCGCCTGAGGCGGCATAGATGGCCAGAATGGCCGAAAGGGAGAGCAGACCGCTGCGCTGGCGGTCGACGACATCGACGACAATCTCGGCGACATCCGGGTAGACCGACTGGGGCAGGACGCGGGCCAGGGCGTCCAGAACCGGAGCGGTGTTGATGTTCAGAAAGCCGAGCAGTGTGAACAGGAACATGACAAAAGGAAAGAAGGCCAGGATCATGCTCAGCGTGAGCTGGTGGGCATACGGGATCAGGTCATCGTCCTGGCTGGCCTTGATCACGTCGCGGACGAAGCGGTACAGCGTCTTGAGCCTTACCACGGGGACCTCCTTTCAAACGGCACGTCCGATCAGTCCTGGACGTCGATCTGGCGGCGGTCCAGGTACTGTCCCAGCATGGCCAGGTGCCTGGTTTGGCATTCCTGCCGCAGATCTTGAGGATAGGTGACGGTGCCGGACACCTTGTCCGGGGCAACGTTCAGATCAGTCAGTTCCGGACGCCATCGTCCGGCGCGGCGATAGAAGCTTTCCGGCATCCGGAAGAAGCCAAAGCCTGCGTCACGCACGCGAGACGGGTCGACCACGCCGAACACGCGGCGGTAAAAGGCGGCGTAATCGGCCTCGTCGTGGCCGGCGAAGACCGGGTCGAAGCAAAGCCGCACCGCGAAGCCGCGCGACTGGGCGGTTCGCACGGCCTCCAGGCGCGCGTCGAGCGGAGGCGTACCCGGTTCCAGCAGCCGGATGACGCGCTCCGGCGCGAGCGAAAAGGCGAAGACAAGCTCTGGAGTCGGATCGTTTTGCAGGAAAAACCGCCTGTCTGCGCTCTTGGTTCGGATTTCAGCCTGCAGCGGCAAACCGGCCAGGCCATCTGACAGCAGCTCGGGATAGGGAATCACCTGGCGCAGGGCCATCAGGTCCGTGTCGTGCGAGACGGCGACAGCGCAGGGTTTGTCGGCTGCGGCCAGCGCTATCGCCTGGATGAAATCCGGCGTGTTCACAAAGGCAAGCACATGCGCGGACGGGTACATGCCCTGCAGGTAGCAGTAGGCGCAGTCAAAGGGGCACCCGATAGCCAGGTTGGCATAGAAAAACGCGTCGGCGCCGAAGTCCTGGCAGAGCCTCGGACCCGGGTACAGCAGCGGCTCATCTTTGACCGCGAGAATCAGGGACGGGTGGCGCTTCTGCCAGCGGGGATCCTGGTTGGACCGGTTGAAGACATCCTTGTAATGGCGGATGACGATGACCGGGCAGCCGTCCAGCCGTGACAGCACCTGGCGGGTCAGCGGCCAGTCGAAAGATCGTTCTTCGGCGTAGATCGCTTCAAAGCGCCGCCGTTGTCTTGAGCTGGCGGATGAGGTCATCGATCGCTTGCTTCCTTTCGCGTTTGTCATGGATATTGAGCCCGCAAGACTGCCTGATCAGCGGCCAGGGGTCGCGACCGGCCCGGATGGCTTGCCGGACAGCCAAGTCCAGCTGGCGCTTGAATGAGACCGTCAGGTGCATCGTCTCCTGGGCTAGGGCCAGCAACGCTTGCTGCTCGGGCAGGTAAGCGGCCGGTCTGCCGTCTGCCGGACGCTCCCGGAATGTTGTGACAGCGCGATCAATCGCAATCATCCGTTCCCTGATCTGCCGCGTGAGCGCCGCAGCGTCCAGGCAAGCTGCATCCAGGTGGTCCGACACGATTTTCAAGACCAGCAGGCGGTCGGCCGAAACAAAGCGGGCAGCGGCTTCGCAGAACCCGGCGGACTCCATATCGTACCAGGCATCATCTTCGGACCGGTCCTGCCGGACCGGCGCCGGCGCGCAGCGCAGATGGACGGGCTCAAGGCCGAGCTCTTGCCGGAAGTCGGGGTAATAATCGCGCCGCGTATCCAGATCGGTGACCCGGCCGGCCAGCACGAGTGTGCTGGTCTCAACGGATGCCCGGTTCGTGCCGCAGCAACCGAAATTGACCAGGCATGCGTCCTGAAGCAGCTCCGGAAAGGCGCCGAACAAGTAGGCAACAGCCATGGCGGCGCGCATTTTGCCTGTTCCGCTGACCACGAGCAACTGATCCGCGCCGCGGTACAGGGGAAAGGCACGGGCCGTCATGTCCCGTTTCATCTTGTTCGCTTCGATCACCGGTCTTGCCTCGGCCAGCAAAGCCACGATCCAGACGAGCACAAAAACAACCCCTTTCCCGTTTATTATATCAGCCGCCCGTGTATAATCATAACGGAAGGATCTGGTGCGCATGGTACTGCCTATCCGGCTGCTGGACTTCGACCGCTCTTATCAGCAGCAGACCTTTTTTCAAAACCGACCCGCGGACCGGCTCTCGCTGACCGATGTGCCTCAATCGCGCCGGCTCTGCGAGCGATGGCCGCTGGAGACGATCCGGGCCCGGCTCGCCGCCTGTGATCCCGCGCCCGTCACCTTCATCGGCAGCAACCATTATCACTATGTAACAGCCCTCCTGCTGCAAGCCATCCGCGAGCCGTTCGTCCTGGTACTCTTCGATCACCATGCCGATTTTTACCCATCGCCCGCGCCGGATTTGATCTCCTGCGGCAGCTGGCTGCGAAATGTCCTGGACGAGCTGCCCTTGCTGCAGCAGGCCCTGGTCCTGGGCGCAGGACGCGACCCCCGGACCAGCCGCCTGGCCCGCCGCTGGGGCGGCAGGCTGGTGATGGTTGATGAACAGCAGCTGATGCGCGACCAGGCGGTGAAAGCGTTTCTTGGCCGCCACGTTGCCGGCCGGGCTGTCTATGTCAGCATTGACAAGGATGTCCTCGATCCCGGCGAAGCGGTGACCGCCTGGGATCAGGGGCACGTGCGATTGGATCAGCTGACCGGCCTGATCCGCCAGGTCAGGTCCATGGCCCGGCTGATCGGCTGCGATGTCTGCGGGGAAGCGGACCTGGATCCCCTGACGCCGCCCAGCCTGGCAGATCAGGTTCTTGATCGCAACAACCGGGCCAACGCGGCGATCCTGGATGCGATCGGCAAATCGGGGAAACTGTAGATGCAGATGCGGACTTGCCAGGTATTTCTATCCGTGTCATGCTTGGGTGGCAGAGAACATAAAGGAGGACAAGGACATGATTTTTTTTGTCGGCACCTACACCCGTCTCGGCGGACCGGGCATCGCCTCGTGTTCCTGGGACGGCAAGCAGTTTCACGTTGAGCAGACGGTGGCGCTGCCTAACCCGACGTATCTTATCTTGTCGCTCAGCCAGGATCGGCTCTATGCGATCAGCAGCGATACGGCAGACCAGTCGGAGGGCGGTTCCTATGCGATGTTCGAACGTACCGGCGGGCAGCTTGTTATGCGCGCCCGCTACAACACCGGGGCGGCCGGCCCCTGCCACTTGTGCTTGAGTCCCGACGAACGGTTCCTTTATACCGCCAATTACGCTAGCGGCACGTTGTCTGTTTTCCCGCTCGATCCGCCAGGACCCCGCATCCAGCTCATCCGGCATCAGGGGCACAGCGTGCACCCAAACCGCCAGGCAGGCGCACATGTGCACCATGTGTCCTTTCTGCCTGGCACCCGGACACTGGCAGCGGTCGATCTGGGGCTCGATCAGGTTGTGCTCTACCGGCAGGACCCTCATACGGGCCTGCTGGAACGGTCAGGCCAGATGGATACCCCGCCTGGTCTGGGCCCCCGCCATCTGGCTTACGGGCCGGAACACTCGGCCTACCTGGTCCATGAGCTCGGCAATGCCGTCAGCCGCCTGGCTGTCTCGGGCGACACCTTGATCATGCGCGAAACCTGGCCAACATTGCCCGGAGGCTGGCAGGGTGAAAACACCTGCGCGGCGATTCGGGTCACCGGCTCCCATGTCATAGCTTCCAACCGGGGCCATGACAGCCTGGCCGTCTTCCAAATCCAGTCGGATGGCATGCTGAAACCCGCCGGAATCTTTGGTTCGAACGGCTCTCTGCCCAGGGATTTTTTCATTTTCCCCGACAATCGGATCCTTGTTGCCAACCAGGGCGGCTCCGTAACGCTGCTGGACTGGGATCCGGCAGCGGCGCGGATGAGCGCTTCCGCCGCTTTGCCCATGCCGGGCGCGGTTTGCGTCTGTCCGCTTCCGGAGGCCTGAAATCGCATCGCGATGCGTTTTTCTTGACAACGGTATTTTCCCTTTGCTAGCATGTTTGGCATACAGCCGATGCGCAGCACCGCGAAACAGGGGGAAAACACGATGAAGATTGCCTTTTCGACGCTGGGATGCCCGGATTTCAGCTGGTCAGACATCTATGCCATGGCCAAGGACCTGTCTTTCAACGGCATCGAGATCCGCGGGCTGGGCGATGAAATCTTCACGGTCAAGGCTCCGCCGTTTACGGACAGCCAACTGCCGGACACGGTTCGCCTGCTTAAACGGCTGCGTTTGGAAATCCCCTGCCTCTCGTCCGGCTGCTGCCTGAAGCACACAGACCAGGCCGAGCAGAACCAGGCTGAGATCGCCGCCTATATCCGGCTGGCGCAAAAGCTGAACACGCCCTTTGTCCGCATCCTGGCCGACCGCCAGCCCCACGTTGAAGGTGAGGTCGACGACGCAGCCATCCTGGAAGCGCTCCGCGGCCTGATCCCGATCGCGGAGGAAAGCTCCGTCACGCTGCTGATCGAGACCAATGGCGTCTATGCCGACACCGCCCGCCTGGCCCGGCTGCTCGACCAGGCGGCCAGCGACGCGGTCGCGGCCTTGTGGGATATGCACCACCCCTACCGCTTCGCAGGCGAGAGCGCCGGGACCACGGTCAAGAACCTGGGCGCCTATATCCGCTATGTTCATGTCAAGGACTCCGTGGTCGAAGACGGCAAGATCCGCTACTGCCTGATGGGCGAGGGCGACCTGCCGCTCGACGACATGATGCTGGCGCTGCGCTCGATCAACTACGAAGGGTACGTGTCGCTGGAGTGGGTCAAGCGCTGGGCCGGCGACCTGGCCGACGCCGGGATCGTCTTTCCGCATTTTGCTCACTTCATGGAACGCTACCTGGAGAAAAAGAGCGTCCGGGGCCACCTTCAAGCCAACCGCGCCGGGACCGGCCAGTTCATCTGGGAACGGGACAGCCTGATCGACCTGACCTTTCCCCAGGTTTTGGACCGGATGGCCGATACCTTCCCCGACCAGCAGGCCTTCCGCTTCATCACCCACGACTACACCCGAACCTACAGCGAGTTCCGCGACGATGTCGACGCCTTCGCCCGCTCCCTGATCGCGCTGGGCGTCAAGCCCGGCGACCATGTCGCAATCTGGGCGACCAACGTGCCCCAGTGGTTCATCACGTTCTGGGCGGCCACCAAAATCGGCGCCGTGCTGGTCACGGTCAACACGGCCTACAAGATCTACGAAGCCGAATACCTGCTGCGCCAGTCTGACACCCATACGCTGGTCATGATCGACGGGCACAAGGATTCGGACTATGTCGGGATCATCCGCGAGCTGTGCCCGGAGCTGGCTGCGGCTGAGGCGGGCCGGCCGCTTCACATCCGTCGGCTGCCGTTTTTGCGCAACATCATCACGGTCGACTCCCGCCAGCCTGGCTGCCTGACCTGGACCGACGCGCTCGAACTGGCGGACCGCGTGCCCCAGGACGAAGTGCAGCGGCGCGCCGTGGCCCTGGACAAGCACGATGTCTGCAACATGCAGTACACGTCCGGCACGACCGGGTTTCCCAAGGGCGTCATGCTGACCCACTACAACGTGATCAACAACGGCAAGACGATCGGTGACTGCATGGACTTGTCGACAGCCGACCGGATGCTGATCCATGTGCCGATGTTCCACTGCTTCGGCATGGTCCTGGCGATGACCGCCGCCATGACCCACGGCACGGCGATGTGTCCGCTGCCGGCCTTTTCGCCCCGACTGTCCCTGCAGATCATTAACGATGAAAAAATCTCCTGCTGCCATGGCGTCCCGACGATGTTCATCGCCATGCTGGGCCACGAGGACTTTGCCCGGACCGACTTTTCGCCTATGCGCACCGGCATCATGGCCGGCAGCCCCTGTCCGGTCAAGGTGATGCAGGATGTCCAGGAAAAGATGAACATGCATGAGATCACGATCGTTTTCGGCCAGACCGAAGCGTCGCCGGGCTGCACGCAGAGCAGGGTCGACGACCCGCTCGATGTACGGGTCAATACGGTAGGCCGACCCCTGCCCGGCGTCGCCTGCAAGATCGTCGATCCCGTGACGAACCAGGAGCTGCCCGACGGGGTTGACGGTGAATTTGTCGCCCGCGGCTACAACATCATGAAAGGCTACTACAAGATGCCCGAGGCGACGCGCGCTGCCATCGACGAGGATGGCTGGCTGCACACGGGCGACCTGGCCCGGCGCGACGGTCAGGGCAACTTCAAGATCACCGGACGGATCAAGGACATGATCATCCGCGGCGGCGAGAACATCTACCCTAAGGAGATCGAGGATTTCATCTACACGCATCCGGATGTCCGCGATGTCCAGGTCATCGGGGTGCCGGACCGCCAGTACGGCGAGGAGATCATGGCCTGCGTCATTCTCAGGGAAGGGGCCGCGCTGACGGCCGAGGCGCTTAAGGAATACATCCGCGCGCATATGGCCAAGCACAAGACCCCGCGCTATATCGATTTTGTTACCGAGTTCCCGATGAACGCGGCCGGGAAAATCATGAAATACAAAATGCGCGAAGCCGCTGTTGAAAAACTGGGTTTGCAGACAGACAGCCGGATCGAGACCGCTTAGGAGGCAAATAAATGACAAAAACACGGATTGGCATCGCCGGTTACGGCAATCTCGGACGCAGTGCCGCAATCGGTGTGCGCCAGTTTCCAGACCTGGAGCTGGCCGCAGTTCTGACGCGGCGGGACCCGTCGTCGATTGAACGGGCAACGCCCGGTGTCAAGGTGTTCGCGCTGGATCAGGCCGCCTCTCTGGCCGATCGCGTCGATGTCATGCTGCTGTGCGGCGGCAGCCTTTCCGATCTGCCCGAACAGGGGCCCTGGCTGGCCGGCCTGTTCCACACGGTGGACGGTTACGATACCCATGCCCGCATTCCGGAATATTTTGCCGCCATGGACCAGGCCGGGAGGGCAGCCGGCAAGCTCAGCGTCGTCGCCGCCGGCTGGGACCCGGGCCTGCTTTCCCTGCAGCGCTTGCTCGGCCGGGCGTTTTTGCCGCAGGGGTCGGACGAGACCTTCTGGGGCAAGGGGGTCAGCCAGGGACATTCGGACGCGATCCGCCGCGTTCGGGGCGTGCTGGATGCCCGCCAGTACACCATTCCGCGCGAGGAAGCGGTTGAAGCGGTCCGGCAAGGCCTCGAACCGGAATTGAGCACCGCCGACAAGCACTACCGCGAGTGCTTCGTCGTCGCCGAGCCTGATGCCGACCGGGAACAGGTCGCAAATGAAATCAGGGCGATGCCGCATTACTTCGCCGAATACGAGACGACCGTGCATTTCATCTCCGCCGAGGAGATGGCCCGCGATCACGGGGGTTTGCCCCACAGCGGCCAGATGCTGCGCACGGGCCGGACCGGTCAGCAAAGGGAGAACCGGCACCGCCTGTCTTACAGCATGACGCTCGATTCCAACCCCGATTTCACCGCGCACGTTCTCCTGGCCTGTGCCCGCGCCGCCATGCGAATGGCCCGGGAAGGCCAGTCGGGCGCCCGCACACTGTTCGATATCCCGCCTGCCTACCTGTCGTCGCTGTCTTCAGAACAACTGCGCAAACAGCTTTTGTAGCAGCGCGCCGCTGGCACCCATGTCAAGAGGTGACAGACCATGGCCGGATCTTTACACCATGAAGCCGGCGATCATGACCGGCAATTCTCCCTGCGTCAGGCTTACGATCAGGATCAGCTGATCCACAACCGTTTCTTCATCACGCTCATCGCGCTCTCCGCCGGCCTGCTGCAGCTGATTTTCCTGGTGCCGGACATGATCCACCTTGCCCGGGGCGACGCGCGCCTGACCAGCCTGGTGCTGCGCCTGGCGGTCTGCAGTGCCTATCTGGCATTCGCCTGGCATAACCACCGCGGCCGAATCAGGACCTACCGCCAGTACTGCCTTCTGGTAACGCTCCTGGAAGCGGCGGCCGTCCTGCTGTTCCTGGTCGTTTTCCTCCAGTACGACCCGCCCCATTTTATTATCCAGTCGATGGGCATGATGGTCATCATCATGCTGGTCATGATCATCGCCAACCGCTACCTGCATAAATTGGTGCTATCCAGCCTGAGCCTGGTCGCTTTCCTGTTTCTCGCCGTGATCAGGCTGGGCGACCGGCTGGATCTGAACGAATTTCTGGCAGGCGGCTTTTACCTTACGGTCGTCCTGGCGCTCTGTGCGATCTTCGCCCGTATGCTGGACAAGCACATGTATCTCGAGTACCAGGCCAAGCACCAGCTGATCCACCTGAGCAGCGTCGATCCGCTGACCGGCGCCTGCAACCGCACCCGCCTGATCGAGGCCTGGAACCACTGGTCGGCCTGGAACCGGCGCTACCACCAGCCCTTGTCGCTGGCGCTGCTGGACATCGACAACTTCAAGCAGATCAACGACCAGCTGGGACACCAGGAGGCGGATGCGGTTCTGGTGGCCCTGGTCCGCCTGATCCAGGGCCAGCTGCGCGACTCGGACCTGTGCGCGCGCTGGGGCGGCGACGAGTTCGTCCTCCTGCTGCCTGGCACCGCCCCAGAGCAGGCGGTGTTGGCCCTCCGGCGCATTTTGCGCCTGCTGGCGTTCAAGCCCCTGATTGGGTCCACGACCGTGCGCTGCAGCTTCGGCCTGGCCGCCATGCAGCCCGGCTCCAGCCTGGACGACCTGATCCGGCTGGCCGACAAGCGCATGTACGCGGCTAAAAAGGCCGGCGGAAATCAGATTGGAACCGACTCCCTGCCGGTCACATGAGCCCTGTCTGGGTGAACCGCACTGTGCTATAATGGGCTCACGGGCATCGTCTGACGATGACCGGTTGCGTTTTATCCATTTGCAGGTAGACTAACTAACTACCGATATGCGTAAGCTTAAGGAGGCAGTCAATGGGAATAATTAAGGCTATTGCCAGCGCGATTGGCGGCTCTCTGGCCGACCAGTGGCTCGAGGTTCTCGAACCGGACGACATGAGTGATTCGACCGTCTTTACCCGGGGGGTCAAGGTTCGCCGCGACGACCGGCGCAACAGCAATGTCAAGGGGACGGACAACACCGTTTCCAACGGTTCGGTCATCCACGTCTATCCCAACCAGTTCATGATGCTGGTCGATGGCGGCAAGGTGGTCGACTACACCGCTGAAGAGGGTTATTACACGGTCAACAATTCGTCGCTGCCGTCCCTGTTTTCTGGCGGATTCGGCGACTCGCTCAAGGAAACATTCAACCGCATCAAGTACGGCGGGGTGACGCCGACGGCCCAGAAGGTCTTTTTCGTCAACCTGCAGGAGATCAAGGGGATCAAGTTCGGCACCAAGAACGCCCTCAACTACTTTGACGGCTTCTACAACGCCGAGCTCTTCCTGCGCACGCACGGCACCTACTCGATCAAGATCACCAACCCGCTGCAGTTTTTTGCCGAAGCGATTCCCAAGAACCAGGATCGCGTCGAAATCGACGACATCAACGAGCAATACCTCTCGGAGTTCCTCGAGGCGCTGCAGTCCGTCATGAACCAGATGTCGGTCGACGGCATCCGCATCTCCCATGTGCCGTCGCGCAGCCGCGAGCTGAGTCAGTATATGGCGAATGTGCTCGACGAGAGCTGGAACAAGATGCGCGGGTTCGAAGTCCAGGCGGTCGGCATCGCCAGCATCTCCTACGATGACGAGTCCCGTGAGCTGATCAACATGCGCAACAAGGGCGCGATGCTGGGCGACCCGAACGTCCGCGAAGGCTATGTGCAGGGCTCGATCGCCCGTGGTCTGGAGGCAGCCGGATCGAATCCAAACGGCAGCGCCGCCACGTTCATGGGTATGGGCATCGGCATGCAGGCCGGTGGCAACTACATGGGCACGGCGTCCCAGGCGAACCTGCAGCAGATACAGCAACAGCAGATGCAGCAACAACAGCAGCAGCAGGCAGCGCCGGCACCGGCGGCTGTCGGCGGTGTGGTCCAGGGTGCGAACGGCTGGACCTGCTCCTGCGGTTCGGTCAACACCGGCAAATTCTGCCCGGAATGCGGCAAGCCGCGCCCGGAAACCTATGCCTGTGCGAAGTGCGGTCACCAGGTGACGGGCAGCAAGCCCAAGTTCTGCCCGGAATGCGGCAATCCTTTCTGACCTGCGACAGGACCTTTTGACAGAAATGTGGTGATGGTTTGGCGACTTCTACCTACAAATGCCCGAATTGCGGCGCCGGGCTTCTTTTTGACCCCGAGCTGCAAAAGGTGCGTTGTGACTTTTGCCTGAGCGAATTTTCCATCGCTGAGATTGAAGCGTACAACCAAAAGCTGGAGACAGAAGCCGAGCAGCCTGCTAAGCCGCCCCGCGAGACAGACGAAAACAGCCACCTGATCAGCTACCATTGCGACAGCTGCGGTGCGGAGGTGGTGACCGATGAGACCACCTCCGCGACCTTCTGTTACTATTGCCACAATCCGGTCCTGGTGACCGAGCGCCTGACCGGCAGCTACCGTCCCCAGAAACTCATCCCGTTCGCGGTTGACCGGGAAAGGGCGCTGGACATCTTCAAAACCTATGCCCGCAGCAAGAAATTCGTCCCCAAGGATTTCACCAGCGCCTCCCAGCTGGAGAAAATGACCGGCATCTATTTGCCGCACTGGATGGCGGATTACCAGGCCAGCATCGATTACGCCGGTACGGCGACCAACCTGCGTGTCTGGTCGTCCGGCAATACGGAGTACACGGAGCACAAGGAATTTATCCTGGAACGCAAGGGCACGGTCGATGTCAGCCACGTGCACGAGGTCGCCATCCGCAAGATCGACCGCCAGTTGATCGATTCGATTACGCCCTATGACGAAACGGCCGCTGTCGACTTCTCACAAGCCTACCTGAGCGGTTTTTTCGCCGAGAAATACGACATCCAGCAGCCGGAAGTCCAGCCGGTCATCGAAAACCGGGTGCGCCAGTATGCCGAGACGCTGGTCCAGGACACGATCGGGGCCTACAACCGGGTTAACCTGACGCGCAAAGACGTCGGCATTGCGGCCCGCGCCTGGCATTACACGCTGCTGCCGGCCTGGATTATGACCTATTTCTACCGGGGCAAAACCTTTATTTACGGCATCAACGGCCAAACCGGCAAGATCCACGGCGAACTGCCTGTCGACCAGAAGAAGCTGAGCGTGACATCGCTTCTGATCGGCGCCGCCGTTCTGGCCGCGCTCATACTGGGGGGGCTCTTCCTATGGTGAAACGGCAAACGAAGCGAATGCTGGCCCTGGGCCTGCTCCTGCTGCTGCTCCTGGTTCCGGCCCGTCCTGCAGCCGCGCTGGATCGGGTCGTCGACCTGGCCGGTGTTTTCTCTGCTGAGGAAATCAGCCAGCTGGCGGCCGAAGCCGATCAGCTGGGCCAATCGTACGGCATGGACATCGTGATCGTGACGACCGCGGACGCCCAGGGAAAATCGGCGCGCGACTTTGCCGACGATTTTTTCGACGAGCAGGGCTACGGAGTCGGGGCCGACTACAGCGGCATTCTTTTCCTGATCGACTACGACAACCGGGAAGCGTACATCAGCACCTCGGGCCAGGGCATCCGCTACCTGACCGACCAGCGCATCGAGGCGGTGCTCGACGCCGTGTACACCGGCCTGAGCGCCGATAATCCGTACGCGGCGGCCGGGGCCTTCCTGGATACGACCGGTTCTTATCTGGCGACCGGCATTCCCTCGGACCAGTATACAGAGGACGAAGGCGGCCCGAATCGGATCACCTGGGGCGAGGGCATCCTCGGCACGCTGCTGTCGGGCGCTTCCGGCGTGGGCTTTTTTGCCCGGACCAAGCAGAAATACCGGGGCAAAAGCCAGCAGATGGTCTTCGAGTTTCGGCGCAACAGCCTCGCCAATCTCGGCATCGTCCAGGACCAGATGGTTAAATCCTACATCACCACGCGCATCCGTCCGACCCAGCCGGTCAACCGGTCGGGATTCGGATCCAGCGGACGCTCCACGGTGCACCGCTCGAGCAGCGGCCGGACACATGGCGGCGGCGGCCGCAAATTCTAAACCGATTTATCCCCGGCATAACCCAGGTGATCCGCCAGGAAGCTTAGTTTTCGCTGCAGCTGTACGTTTCGTCCGCCTTCATGCCCGTTGAACGGGTAGATGACGATCTCCTTGGGGCTGGTGATGCGGTTGTAGGAGGCGAAATAGAACTTCGCCGGGCAGGTCGTGTCGTTGAGGGCGACCGAGGCCAGCAGCGGGCAGCGTATCCGGTCGGCCAGGTTCATCGTGTCAAAGTAGCTGAGCGTGCGGAACACCTGGTCTGTCAGGTGCGCGTGGACTTTGAGATAGTCGGTCACCGCAGCAAACGAACCATGGGCGTTTATGACCCGCTCGCGCAGCAAGCTGTTGGAGGGGACATCGACCATCGCCAGCCAGGGGCGATCGTCCAGGGCGCTGACCGCCATGCCCAGCGCGCCGCCCTGGCTGCCGCCTTCCAGGACGATCCGGTCAGGATCGATGTCGGGCTGGGCCGCGGTAAAGTCGATCGCTCTCACGCAATCCATGTAGACCGCTCGGAAATAGTACTCGTACGGGTCCAGAATCCCCTGGCAGACGACACTTTGGGTGCAGCCGCTGGAGAGGGCGGCCCGCGTCCCGGTGTCGCCGGTTTGCTGGCGGCAATCGACGCTGAGCACGGCCACGCCCAGGCTGGTCCAGGCCGTAAAATCGCAGGGCAGGCCGCGGTTTCCGGTAAAGCCGTGGTAATGGATCAGGCAGGGCAGGCGGCCGGCCTGACGCCAGGTCGGGACGATCAGCCAGCCGTGAATCGGGGTGCCGTCGAATCCGTTGTACTGGATATCGCTGACCGCGATCGACGGGATCGGGTACGGGCAGGGTGTGCGCCGGGCTTCGAGCGGAACCGCGTCGGCTTGCGTCCGCGTTGTTTCCCAAAACAGGTCGAAATCCGCCTCGCGGGTCAGCGGCGGCAGATAGGCGGCAAGTTCGGCTGTTTTTTCCTCCAGATAGGTCATGGTCAGGCCTCCAGTTCTTTTTGGGCTTCTGCAAGCAGAGCTTCTTTCCGGTTAGGCAGCTGTCCGGCGATCACCCGGTCCAGCAGTCTGCCAAGCAGACGGCCGACCGCCCGGCCTGGCTTCATGCCCAGCTGCAGCAGGTCGTCGCCGCTGACCGCCAGGTCAGACAGGCGGTAACAGGCGTTTTGGGCCCTGATCTGCCGGATTCGCCGCTCCAGATCGGCCAGCTGGTCTGGGCTGTAAGGGGATGGCAGGTAACCGGATGCCAGGGCCGCTTGTTCAACGAGGATTGTGTCCAGGGCGACTTCAGGCGTGCAGCGGCGAAGCCAGTGCTTGACACAGGGCAGGTCCGGCGCTGGCAAACGGTCCCGGCAAGCGGCCAGACCGAGCACGTGCGTGCGAGTTGCCCGGTCACAGCGCAAACGGTCGAGTTGACCGCCAAACTGAATGGGGTCGCGTACCGACCGCAGCAGCGCGGCCAGGCGCAAGACCGCCTGGTCGGGCAGCCGCGCCAGCATCCCGGCCAGCCGGCTGACCGCCTCAGAATCCACCGGCACATCGGGCAAGACGACGCGCAGGACGTCGGCAAAAGCGGCGACGACTGAAGCGGCGCCGGGACCGCCAAGCGTGAGCATCAGCTCGTGGTAAACGCGTTCGCGGGCGACGCTTGCCAGCAAGACGGCCTGTTTCGCCAGAGCCGCCGCGGTCCGGGGCTCGATCTGGAATTTAAGAACCGACGCGAAGCGCAGCGCGCGCAGAATGCGCAGGGCATCCTCGTCAAAACGCTGTTCCGGCTGGCCGACACAGCGCACCAGGCGCTGGCGAAGGTCGGTCTGGCCGCCAAACGGGTCGATAACATCGGCGGGGTCAAACCGGGCGGACACCTGGCCGCGCGGCCAGGCCCAGGCCATGGCGTTGATCGTGAAATCGCGCCGTGACAAGTCTGCCGTAATCTGGTTCGTGAAATGGACGGTGTCAGGCCGGCGCCGGTCCGTGTAGCTGCCGTCGACCCGAAAGGTCGTGATCTCCAGCGGGACATGGTCCAGCACGACCAGGACGGTGCCGTGCTGCAAGCCGGTTTCGATCACTGTCTGGTCGTCAAACAGCGCCAGGACCTGCTCCGGGCGCGCGTCGCTCGCCAGGTCGAAATCGCTCGGCTGCCGGCCGGAGAGAAGATCGCGCACACAGCCGCCGACCAGGCAGGCGGTAAAGCCCGCGTCTGCCAGTCGGATCAAGGCGGTTCGTACCGCTTGCGGCCATGCATTTGCTATCGTATCTCGCATCTTTCCCCTGTTCTCGGCGCGTCGTTTTTTGCCTGTCCGGTCGCTATCGATTATACGTCCGCCTGCTGCGGGCGGCAAGTTGCGTGATCGTCTGCCCGTTCTATGGTAAAATGGTCTCATCATGTCTGTTTATCAAAGGAGGTAACGCGATGCAGATCACGATACTGTCCGGGAATCCGAAGCAAGACGGCCTGTGCCAGGCCGTTATCGGAGCTGTGCGCGCCGGAGCCGAAGCGGGCGGCGCCGCGGTCGCGGAGATCCGATTGCAGGATTTGCCCCTGATCCGCTGCCAGGTGTGCGCGGACGGCTGGGGCACCTGCCTGTCCGAGCGGCGCTGCCAGTATGGCTCCGACGGCCTGGATGCCCTGACCGAACAGTTGGCCGCGGCCGACGTGCTGGTTCTGGCGACGCCGGTTTACTGGGGTGAAATGTCGGAAACGCTGAAATCGTGCCTGGACCGCCTGCGCCGCTGCCAGCGCGGTCAGGATGGCGTCCTGGCCGGCAAACAGGCTCTGATCGTGGCGACACCCGGCGGGACGGGCAACGGCCAGCTGACGTGCTTTGAGCAGATGGACCGCTTCTGCCGCCACACCGGCCTTGTGATCTTCGACTACATCGGAGCGAACCGCTGGACCGCAGACTATCACCTGAACATGGCCAGGTCGGCTGGCCTTGCCCTGGCCCAGGGACGCAAAAACGGCGATACGGTTCCCCTGTAACCGTCAGCCTGTCGGGACGCGCCGAAGGCGCGAGGAGGCAACATGAGCCGAATGAAAGCAAAGGGAACAGCCCTCGCCTGCCTGCTGCTCGCCTGTGCCCTGGTGCTGCCGGGCTGTGCCAATTACCGCCGTCTTGCTGAAGCGCTCGGCAACCTGGTCAGGCCGACGACCGAAGCGTCGACCGCCAGGCCGACGACGCGCCGCACGACGGAGCGGGCGACCCCGACACCGCGGCCGACGACCACGACCACAACCACAACCACAACACAAACATCCGCGGCCACGACAACCCAGACGACCCAAACTGCCGGGACAACCGCCGCACCGACCCCGATGCCGACGGAGACGGCCCCGCCGTTTGTCTCTTACAGCGTGAACGAGGCATTCCGGTTCGAGGAAGACGCCGTGACCGTCGTGCTGCCGATCATCGAGCCGGATGACGAGCGGTCAGGTTCGCTCAACGAGGAGCTGAAGCTGCGGATCGCCTACGAGCAGAGCCTGTGCGAAGATGGGTTTGAGGCGGATGTCTATTACGCCGTCGACTACTTTTACCAGTTTGATGGCACCTGCCTGACACTGGCCATCGAGAGCATCGCCGGCTGGGTCGATTCGGAGGCCTACTACATGTACTCGGTCTACCATTATGACCTGGCCTCAGCGGCCTTCCTGGACAACCGCGCTTATCTCGATGTGATGCAGATCCAGCCGGAAATACTCGAGCAGCAAGTCGAGGCCTACACCAACGCCAACCTGGATCCGGCCGCGTACCAGGTTCGCCCGTTGGATGAAGCGATGTTTGTCATCTTTGACGGTGTTTTGTATTACGAGGTGCTTTCCCTGGAATTCGAGGACTTCTGGCTTGAGGACATGGGACCGGTGGGCTGAAGACAGCCGCGTTCCGGACAGAGGAGAGACCATGCGCGTGCGAACCGAACGGATTGTCAGCAAAAATGCCGCCTGGCAGAAATTTGAGGTCCTGAAGACCAATCGCAACAAGCGGTATCGCTACCGCCAGTTTTTTGTCGAAGGTGTGCGCAACATCAACGAGGCAATACGCTGCGGCTGGACCATCGACGCCTGGATCTACAGCTTTGAAAAACACCTGTCTGACTGGGCCCGGGATTTGCTGGACCGTGTGCCGGTGTCTTTGCAGTACGCCCTGTCGGCGGCCCTGATGGCCGAGCTTAGTGAAAAAACGGACGCGTCCGAGTTGTGTGCCATCGTTCGTATGCGCGACGACGCGCTGATGGCCGACCAGATGGAAAACTGGAAGGAGCGGCCGCTGCTGCTCCTTTTTGACCGCCCCTCCAACAAGGGCAACCTGGGCACCTTGATCCGTTCGTGCGACGGAATGGGTGTCGGCCAGCTGGTGATGACCGGGCACGGCGTCGACCGCTATGACCCGGAGGTGATCGCAGCCAGCATGGGCTCGTTTTTCCGCCAGCCGGTCCTCTACCTGGCCGACACCAGCACGCTGGACGACTGGATCGGCCGCGTGCGCGGCAAGTGGCCGGACCTGCAGCTGATCGGCACGACCGCACACCGGGAGCATCCGATCGACCAGGTCGACCTAAAACGCCCCACGCTGTTCTTGCTGGGCAATGAGACCGACGGGCTCAGCCGAGCCTTGCGCGAGCGCTGCACCTTGATGACAACCATTCCGATGAACCCCGAAAGCGCGGCGTCTTCATTCAACGTGTCCTGTGCAGCTACCGTGCTGCTTTACGAAGCTTGCCGCCAGCGCAGAAACGCTCAAGACAAATAGGCTGATACAGCGTATAATAAGATTGTCTGATCTGATCGAAGCGAACCGGTTTGTGGTTTGCGCCAGCGCGCGGAACCGGTTCATGACACAAAGCTGCTTCACGCTTTTGATAGCCGGCTCGAACAGGGCCGGATCCGGTGAATCCGAGAGATCAGGAGATGATGGCCATGTCGGATCAGGGTTCTTTACTTGCAGGTTACCTGATGCCCCACCCACCCGTTATCGTGCCCGGCGTTGACTCAGGCCGGGTCAAGGCCGGCCAGACGATCCAGGCGATGCAGCAGCTGGCCTTGGACCTGGCTAAACTCAAGCCGGACACCGTCGTGCTCATATCGCCGCATGCCCCGCTTTTCAGCGATTACCTGTTTGTCTACGACGAACAGGTGCTTTACGGCGACTTGTCCGCGTTCGGCGCGCCGGAGGCGCGATTGTCGCTGCACCAGGACCAGGAGCTGCTGGAGGGCATCCTTCAGGGCTGCCAGAAACTGGGCATTGCCGCCGGCAGCCTGAACGCCAGCCAGATGGGCCGGTTCAACGTCGACCGTTCGCTGGATCACGGTGCCGTGGTTCCCTTGTATTTCCTGCAGCAAAAGGCGTCGTTTCAGCTGGTCGTGATGGCCAGTGCCGCGTTGCCCCTGCCGGACCTGTACGCGGTGGGCCGGGCCATTCGTGAAGCGGCCGAAACATTGGGACGGCGCATCGTGCTGGTCGCGAGCGGCGACCAGTCGCACAAAGCCAATCCCGAGAGCCCCTATGGGTCCTGCCCTGAAGGAGCGATCTACGACCGCAAAATGGTTGAAGCACTAAGGCGCGGCGACCGTACAGGTCTGCTGGCCATCGACGCCCGGATCCGCCAAAAAGCCGCCGAGTGCGGCTACCGTGCCGCCGTGATGCTATGCGGCGCGTTCGCCGGACTTCCGATCCAAAGCAACCTGCTGAGCTATGAAGCCCCGTATGGCATCGGCTACTGCGTGGCGCGCATCTTGCCCGATCCGGCCGGTGCACCGCCGCTGGTCGATCCGCTCCAATCGGCCCGCCTCTACTGGCAGGAAACCATCAGCCAGGAAAAGCGGTCGGCGTCGTCCCCGGTTCAGATTGCCCGCCAAACCATTGAAAAAATCGTCCGGCGTCACCGCCAGCCGGATCCGGAGGCGTTTGCGGAGCTGGTCCAGGCCGATCCGTGGCTTAAGAACAGCGCGGGCGTCTTTGTGTCGCTCAAAAAGCACGGCGAGCTGCGTGGCTGCATCGGGACGACCGTGGCGACAACCGCATCCCTGGTCGAAGAGATCATCCAGAACGCGATCAGCGCAGCGACCGGCGATCCGCGCTTTGAGCCGGTCCAGGCCGACGAACTGTCTGAGCTTTCGGTCAGTGTCGATGTCCTGGGTGCCGCCGAACCGATTACATCGCGTGCGCAGCTGGATCCCAAAAAGTATGGTGTCATCGTCCGCAGCGGTACAAAGACCGGTTTGCTGCTGCCGGACCTGGAAGGCGTCGACAGCGTGGAAGAGCAGCTGGCGATCGCCTGCCGCAAAGCGGGCATCCGCCCGGACGAGCCTTACCGGATCGAACGGTTTCGGGTCGACCGGTATACCTGATCCCGGCACGCGCGTTGCAAACGGAGTCTATCATGAAAATCGAAGCGAAAAGCCCTGAGGGACGAGTCGCACGGTACTGGTCGGCAAAACCTGACGGGACGATCATGTGCCGGCTTTGTCCGAAAGGCTGTGTCCTGAGGCCCGGGCAGACTGGCCTTTGCCGGGTTAGGATCAACGTCGGCGGCACGCTCTATGCCGACGCCTACGGGAAAATTACGTCCATCGCCCTGGATCCGATCGAGAAAAAGCCGCTGAGCAGGTTTTTCCCCGGCAGCTTCATCTTGTCAGTCGGGTCGTACGGCTGCAATTTCCGCTGCGCGTTTTGCCAGAACTGGGCGATTTCGCAGCAGGAAGCGCCCTGGCGCCAGATCGAACCGGAAGATCTGGCCGCCCTGGCCCGGCAGGAGCAGTCTCGCGGCAATATCGGGGTCGCCTACACCTATAACGAACCCCTCGTCAACGTCGAGTACGTCCTGGACTGTGCCCGCGAGATCCGGCGATCCAGCCTGAAAAATGTTCTGGTCACAAACGGTTCGATCAATCCGGAGCCGCTGGCTGAGCTGCTGCCCTGGATCGACGCGCTCAACATCGACCTGAAAGCATGGGATCCGCGCTTTTACCGCGAGATCTGCCGCGGGGAGCTGAATCCGGTCCTGGAGACCATCCGGACCGCCGCCGCCGCGTGCCATGTCGAGTTGACAACGCTGCTGATCCCGGGCAAAAATGACTCGGAAGAGGATATCCTGGCCATGGCGGCCTGGATCGCCGAAAGCGATCCGGAAATCGTCTGGCACTTGAGCCGGCACCATCCGGACTATCAGATGACAGAACCCCCGCCGATCCGCCCCGAGCGGATGCAGGCGCTTGCGAAACTGGCCCGCCGGCATCTTAAGTATGTTGTTTTAGGCAACGTCTGAGTTTGCTGTCCGGTTGCGGGCGGATTGGACAGACCCGCTTTGATTCGCTACAATCAGCATCATCCGCTAAGGAGGATGCTGCGATGGTTGTTCCTGAACTTCACCTGGTCCAAAGCGAAACCGATGCCCGTCAGCTGTCCGGGCTGGCCCGGGAGATCTGGACCGAACACTATACCAGCCTGATCGGAGCCGAGCAGGTAACCTACATGCTGGACCGCTACCAAAGCGCTGAGCAGATCTGGCAGGATATCCAAAGCTGCCATGTCACCTACGTCTGGCTTGATTGCGGAACGGACATGGCAGCCTATATGGCGTACAGCGACAAAACGGGCTATGGCGATTGCTTCCTCAGCAAGCTGTATGTGAAAAAAGCATATCGCGGCCAGGGGCTCGCCAAAACGCTTCTCGACCACCTGGTGGCGCGCTGCCGGCGGGACAAGAAGCAATCCATCTGGCTGACGGTCAACAAGCACAACACAGGATCGATCGAAGCATATAAAAAATTGGGGTTTTCCTGCGTTGATGCAATCGTCACGGATATCGGCGGCGGATTCGTGATGGACGATTATGTCCTGCGCAGGGAAGTAGAGCAATAGAATCGTTATATCCTGATAGTCAAGTCTGTATAGACGATATATAAAGAGAATGATAGTGGAACATGCAACATAAATGTCATGACTGTTAGGCTTGTTTACAGAATTGTAACAATTATTTCACGTCAAGTTCGTTGAAGTTAGTCCTTCTTTGACTATAATGAAATTGTAAAAGTCAAACAAAGTCAAACAGGAGGTGCTCATTATGTTTGGTTTGGTACCCTTTGATCGGAGAAGGAATCAGTTACAAAACGCAAGCGCAGAACGTGCCTGGGACATGGATAAGCTGTTTGAAAATTTCTTTAACGATGCGATCTTTCCGACGTTTTACAACCGCAGCGGCTTTATGCGGGTCGACATCAGCGAGAATGACAAGGCTTACCTTCTGGAGGCCGAACTGCCCGGCATCGACCGAGAACAAGTCAACATTGAAGTTGACGACAACATCCTGACCATTTCGGTCAATGTGGACGAAAAGGAAGATGTCAAGGAGGACAAGTATCTGCGCCGCGAGCGGCGCTGCTGCTCGATGACCCGCAGCTTCAACATCGAGAACATCGACGCAGAAAACATCAAGGCCAAAATGGAGAAGGGCATCTTGCATCTGGAACTGCCCAAGCGCGAGCCGGATAAAAAGATTGTCCGCAAAGTGGACATCGGCTGACGCCATCTTTCCGAAACCTGAACAAGCACCGGTCCAACGGCCGGTGCTTGTTTTTATGCCGGATTATTGGCATATGATCATATTAAGCTGCGAAACGGACGAAAATTTCTTTTGTTCTCCGTTATTCTGCTGATTTTCTTGACATCTTGTTTTTTGTTGGGCATGATTCGTGTATAATGTCAGCAGGCAACATCATCAAGGGCGACACCGGGATGATGTTTTGCTGCGGCACGTTACGGGAGAATGTATGAAAAAACTGTCCGACAAGATCAGGCCAGGCGGCCATGAAGGCGACGCGCCCCGTCACGGTGCGTTCCGGCATCCTGAGGTTTCAAACCGGCTATCCGGCATGGTGACGCGCGCGCTGCGCCTGTTGCCATCCGTTACGGTCGTCCTGGTTCTCGTGACACTGGTTCTGTACGCCGCGATCGGCCCGGGCCGGGGCGTCCCGGTTATCTCGCCTGAAACCCAACCTGGTTCTGTTCAGCAGGCTCCATCCACAGGCAGCTATGAGCCGGATCTGGATCAATATGACGCGTTTCATCGCGGTGATTACTGGGACACCTGGTATCTCGGCGATCCGGCCGCCACCGCAGCCGCAACTCAGGCACCGACCGCTGCACCGACCTTGGAACCGACACCGACGAGCATGCCGACTGCAACACCGACATCGATGCCGACCGCTGCGCCGACGCAGGTTCCGCTTGAGGTTGACAGCAGCGGCATCGTGCAGGAACCGCTGTCTGCTGAGGATTTTGAACCGGATGACCATACCGTTTATGTCAAGGCCTTCCATGCCAATATTCGCAGCCAGCCGCGTACCGATGCCGAGATTATCGCAGCAGCCGTCATGGGCGACCGCCTGACCCGCACGGGCATCGGCCGGTACTGGGCGCAGGTTAAGAACGCCGACGGCGAAACCGGTTATGTTTACAGCGACTTGATATCCGAAAGCTACATCAGCAAACCGGCACCGGCCGCGACGGCGACGCCGACTCCGAAACCGGAGCCGACTTCAAGACCGGAGCCGACTGCGAAGCCGGAACCGACCGGGTCACCTCTGGAAACCGACCGCAACGGTGTCGTCCAGGAACCGCTGGATCCGGCCGATTTTAAACCGGATGACAGCACCGTCTACATCAAGTCGTCCAAAGCCAATGTCCGTACGTTGCCGCGCACCGATACGAGTATCCTGTACACGGCTGTCCTGGGGGACGCGCTCAACAGGACGGGGATCGGCCAGTACTGGTCCCAGGTCAAAAATGCGGACGGCAAGGTCGGCTATGTGTACAATGATTTGATTTCCACCACCGAGGTCAAGCCGCAGCCGACGGCAGCACCGACCGAAGCCCCCTCGAACGACACCTCTTCCGGGCTGACCGCCGCACAGAAGCAGGCGATCGTCGACCTGGCGAAATCGACGCTTGGAACCAAATATGTCTACGGCGCTGAATCACCGGGCGGCTTTGACTGTTCCGGCCTGACGACGTATATTTACAAGGAGCTGTTCAACATCACGCTGCCCCGGTCCGCCAAGGACCAGGCGCGTGCCGGCACGAAAGTGTCGAGCAGCAACATCCAAATCGGCGATATCCTGTGCTTTGACTGGAGTTCGCCGTATGGTGTTTGCGACCATGTGGGCATTTACATCGGCAGCGGCGAGTATATTCACGCATCCTACACTGCCGGAAAAGTCAAACAGTCGACGGTCAATTTCAGCCGTAACCCGATTATCTCGATCCGCCGCATCATTCCATAGTATATGAATAAGCAAAGCGAAAGGCGTTGTCACAATGGTTAAGACCCGAAATGCCCCCAGAGGCAAGAATCATGTCTGGATTGTGCCTGTTATCCTACTGGTCGTCCTTGTGGCCAGCGTGGGCGGATACTATGCCTGGAGCCGGCTCGACAAGGATCGGCCGATCCACACCGAAAGCGCGCCGACGACATCGCAGCCAACCAACAGCCCGACGCCTGCGGAAACGACGGTGGATCCGGAATGGCAGAAAATGGTCGCTGCTGTCGAGCAGGATGTCTTTTATCAGGGCATCTGGCTTGACGAACAGGATTTGGCAGGCAAAAGCTACACCGATGTGCGCAGCCAGCTATACGAAAAGCAAAGCAGCCTGGCCGAAGAGACCGCTGTCGAACTGACATTGGGTGACAAAACGTTTGCGCTGACCGGGGCAGACATCGGGCTGTCCTCCGACTGGCTGGAGGTGCTCGAAGAAGCCTGGCAGACAGGGCGGAGCAGTGACGCGAAAGATGAGAATGAACAGATTCGGGCTCGCTACGCGGTGATCACGGCCCTTAAGGAAAAACCGCTCAAGCTGGCTACGACTCTGTCCTGGGACGAAGCCAAGCTTCAGGCAATGCTGGCGACGGTGGCCGAACAAGTCAATGTGGCCGCGCAGGGTGCCAAAGCTGTTGATTTTGACACCAAGAACAAGACATTTGTCTTCGCCGATCGCACACCCGGCTTCGCCATGGACCTGGCCGCCTGCCAGGCTCTCGTGGCCGAGCAGCTGCAAAACGGCAGCTTGGGCGCCAAGGTGGCCGTCACCGGCGAACAGACCTGGGCCGGTTTGACCGCTGCCGAAATGGGCAAGAACCTGGGCCTGATCTCCGATGCCCGGACGGTTGCGTCAAACAACGACAACCGCAACGAGAACATTCGCCTGATCTGCCAGAAAATAAACGGTCTGGTGCTTAACCCGGGCGAGACCTTCTCCTTCAACGGCCATGTCGGCGAGCGGACCAAGGAGACCGGCTTCAAACCGGCAGGCGGCATTATCAACGGCATCCTGGAAGACGACATCTATGGCGGCGGCATCTGCCAGCCTAACACGACACTCTACCATGCCGTAGCCATGGCCGACCTCGAGATCATCGAGCGCTACCCGCATTCCTGGCCGAGCACATATGTGCCAATCGGCCTGGACGCGACGGTCAACTGGGGCGGCGCCGACTTCAAGTTCCGCAACAATACAGATCAGCCGATCGCGGTGGTTGCCTGGTTCAGTAAACCTAACGTTGTTTTCCAGGTCTACGGCCGTTCGCTGGGCTCCGGCGTCAGCATCAAGCTGACCTCGACCCATGAAGGCTACATTGAAGTCGATCCGCCGACCTACAAGGAGAACAAGAAGTTAAAACCTGGCGAAGAAGTTGTCATTCGCGAAGAACATATCGGCCAGCTGGCGACATCCTACAAGGTCTGGTACAAGGACGGAAAGATCATCAAGAAGGAAACCCTAGCCAAGAGCCGCTATCGCCCGATCTCGGCGATCATCGAACGCAACTCGGATCCG
>Ga0172382_10002171_pt1 | contig 33435 bp, 28 predicted proteins | sample Leawel138RmetaG_FD_122245 | JGI IMG/M metagenome (GOLD analysis project Ga0172382, IMG submission 122245) | Leachate microbial communities from a municipal landfill in Southern Ontario, Canada - Leachate well 138R metaG | ecosystem: Engineered > Solid waste > Landfill > Unclassified | place...
CAACGTCATCGTCGCCGGCCGCAAGTCGGAAAACGATTCGCTGTTCGACGCCAACATCGCCACCTTCGAGGACGATGCCGGCGCCTACAACCAGAAGGATGCCGAGGGCTTCATCAAGCTGAATGCCCTGCGCATGCGCATCGCTGCCAAGCGCGGCCGCTGAGACCTGACGGGGATGAGCGGGTGGTCGCGTGACCACCCGCCACCGCGGACGTGCCGCCATGACGGATCTCATACTGGAAAGCCTGCGCACGCTGCTGCTGGGGACGATAGTCGTCTGGCTGTGGCACATGGGCCGTCGCCACGGCCTGGCGCAGCAGGCAGGCTGGCGCATCATCTGGGCGGGATTTCTGCTGATCTTCTGCGGCAGCCTGCTCGATATCACCGACAACTTCCCGCAACTCAATCGTTTCATCATCGTCGGCGCTACCCCGCTCGAGGCCCTGCTGGAGAAGGTGGTCGGCTATCTGGGCGGTGTTGCGCTGCTGGCCTGGGGCTTCTGGCGCTGGATGCCCAACGTCGCCAGTCTGCTGCGCGTGCAGCAACAGCTGTGCGGCAGCGAGCAGGAATGCAGCGTGCCGGACCGTGCGGCGGAGTTGCAGATGCTCAATGTCCGCCTGCAGCATGAGGTGCGCCAGCGTGAGCTGGCGGAGCGGCGTCTGCAGCAGGAGCAGGAGCGCCAGTTGGTCACCCTCGAGTCCATCGGCGACGGCGTCATCACCACCGATACCAATGGCATCATCGACTACATCAATCCGGTCGCGGAACGGCTGACCGGTTTTTCCGAAAGCAGCGCCATCGGCCAGCACTATCTCGATGTACTGATCCTGGTCGATGAGGCGACCGGCGAGTCACTGGCCGATCTGGTGACCTTGTGCCTGAGCCAGGATGGTGCCATGGTGCACGCCGATGATGGCGTGTTGAGCCATGCCGATGGCACGCAATACAACATCAATGTCAGTGTTGCCCCCATGCGCGACAGCGACGGCCAGGTGATCGGCACCGTGCTGGTACTTCACGATCTCACCGAGGTAATGGGCATCGCCCGTCAGCTGGGTTACCAGGCCAGCCACGACATGCTGACCGGGCTGGTCAACCGGCGCGAGTTCGAGCGTCTGCTGGAGCGCACCATCCGCCGGGCACGCAGCGGCGACGGCGAGCATGTTCTATTCTATATCGACCTGGATCAGTTCAAGCTGGTCAATGACAGCTGCGGCCACCGCGCCGGTGACGAACTGCTGGTCTTGCTGTCGACCTTGCTGCAACGTCATGTGCGCGAGGCAGACACGGTGGCGCGGCTCGGCGGCGATGAATTCGGTGTGTTGCTGGAGGACTGCGGCCTGGATAGCGCCCTGCTGATCGCCGAGGAGTTGCGCCAGGTGGTGCGCGAATTCCGCTTTGTCTGGCAGGGGCAGACCTTCGAGATCGGCGCCAGTATCGGTGTCGTGCCCGTGGACAAAAACAGCGGCCGTCTGGCCGAGGTGTTGAGCGCCGCAGATACCGCCTGCTATGTGTCGAAGGACCTGGGCCGCAACCGGATCCATGTGTATACGCCGGATGACCGTGAGGTGGTGCATCATCACGGTGAAATGGCCTGGGTCCATCGCATCACCCAGGCCTTCGAAGACGAACGCCTCAGCCTGTACGCTCAGCCAATCCTGTCGCTTACCGCTGCGGATGGCGTACCTACGCATTACGAAATTCTCATGCGCATGATCGGTAGCGAAGGCGACCTGATTTTGCCGATGGCCTTCATCCCGGCGGCGGAACGCTACAACCTGATGCCCACCATCGACCGCTGGGTGGTGCGCACGACCCTGGGGCAGTTGCGCCAGGCGCAGGGACCGCACGACCGGCCGCCGATCAATTGCACCATCAATCTGTCGGGCCAGTCACTGGGCGATGATCACTTCCTCGAGTTTGTCATCGAGCAGTTCCACGAGGCCGACGTGGTGCCGGAGTGTGTCTGTTTCGAGATTACCGAAACCGCGGCCATCTCCAACCTGAACCGGGCGATGAATTTTATCGACGTGCTGCACGGCATGGGATGCCGTTTTGCGCTGGATGATTTCGGCAGCGGGGTCAGCTCCTTCGGCTACCTGAAGAATCTGCATGTCGACTATCTGAAAATCGATGGCAGTTTCGTCCGCGACATGGTCCGTGATACGGCGGATTTCGCTATGGTGGAATCGATCAATCAAATTGGTCACGTGATGGGCCTCAAAACCATTGCTGAATTTGCCGAAAGCGATGCAATCCTGGATGCCCTGCGCCGCTTGCAGGTGGACTATGCCCAGGGCCATGTTATCGGTACCCCAGTGCCGCTGCGCGATGTGCTGTCGCTGGCCATGCGGGACCGTGACATGGCGATGGATGGCTGAGTTCAGCCACGATACCGCCGGATGGCTGCAAGGGAGGAAGCGTGATACAGGATGTAACGGTAGCGACCGCCGATACGACATTGGCTGACCGCAGTGCGGGACATGCCGCCATTGTGCTGTTGGGCGGCACCCTGGCGGGCCTGCTGCTGGCGTGGTTGTTGCGCGATGCCGTGTTGCCCTTGCGCCTGTACGGCTGGTTGACGGCCCTGCTGCTGTCCTATCTGGGCTGGGGCGCCGTGCTGTGGCTATGGCGCGAGCCGGCGGCCGCGGCGCCCTGCACGCTCGCCGGCATGATGGTCGCCGCGACCTGGGGCAGCAGCGCTGTGCTGTTCGCACCGCTGACGCCGTTGCAACAGCCGCCGCTACTGCTGCTGCCGGCCCTGGTCGCGGCAGCCACCCTGCTGTCTCACACCACCCGCCGCTGGAGCGGTTCCCTGTTCATCCTGATCATGCTGCTGCCGTTGGCGGTGGGCAGTTTTCATGGTGGTGACGAGGCACAGCAGTCGCTGGGCTTGTTGGTGCTGCTGTATGCCGCGGTACTGCTGGCACTGCTGCACCATCTGCATGGCATCGTTGCCGCTGGCCGCGGTGTACAGGCACGTGTCGCGGCGCAGGCCGTGGAGCTGGAGCGCCAGCGCAGCAACTTCGCCCATGCCCGTCGCGTGGCGGATCTGGGGGAGTGGGAGTGGGACCTGGTCGGCGGCAACATCCGCTGCTCGGCCGCAGCCTGCGGCCTGCTCGGGGTGGAGCCGTGCGAGAAGCTCACGCCGCAGCAATTGTTCGGTGCCATCCATGCTGAAGACCGTGCCGCCTTCCAGTTCCGTGTCGAAGAGGCGCTGCGCAGCGGTGGGTTGTACAGCCGCGAATTCCGCGTCGCCCGCGGCGACGGCCGTGTCCGTGTGCTGCGCGACGCCGGCGAGGTGGTGCGTGATGCCAGTGGTCGGGCCATCCGGCTGCAGGGGGTGATGACCGATATCACCGAGCGGGTGGCGGCGGAGCAGAAAACCCGCAACACGCTGCAGGAGCTGAATCGCATCCTCAACCACATGCAGGATACCTATTACCGTGCCGACCCGGTAGGCCGCCTCAGCTCGGTGTCGCGTTCGATGGAAAGGCTGCTCGGCTACCGGCCGGAGGAGTGCGTCGGCATGCGGATTGCCGATCTGTACGCGGTGGCCGGTTACGGCAAGACCTTTCTGGACGACCTGCATGTGCGTGGCGGCGTCCTGCGCAACTATGAAATCCCCATGCAGCACAGCAACGGTGAGCGGGTATGGGTATCGCTCAATGCCCAGCTTATCCATGACGAGCGGGGGCGGGTGGTCGGCCTGGAAGGCACCATCCGCGACATCAACGAGCTGAAGCAGGCGCAACAGGCGCTGCATCATGAAAAGGAACGGGCGCTTGTCACCCTGCAATCCATCGGCGATGGCGTCATCACCACCGATGAATTCGGCGTGGTGGACTATCTCAATCCGACCGCCGAACGCCTGCTGCGCGTCGGCTCCGGCCAGGCGCTTGGCAAGCATTACCGCGAGGTGCTGCGCCTGGTCGACGAGGCCACCGGCGAGTCGCTGGGGGACCTGGTGCGCATGTGCCTAACCCTGGATGCCGGTACCGTGCATGTCGATGAGGGCATGCTGCTCCAGGACGACGGCAGCCGTTACCACCTCAAGGTTACCGCGGCGCCGATGCGCGACCACTTCGGTCACGTGGTGGGCGCGGTGCTGGCCCTGCACGATATCACCGAGGTGATGGGGATGGCGCGCCAGCTCAGTTATCAGGCCAGCCACGACATGCTCACCGGGCTGTACAACCGCCGTGTGTTTGAAAAACGCACCGAGGAAAAGTTGCGCGAGGCGCAGGCCGGCGGCGGCAGCAGCGTACTGTTCTACATGGACCTCGATCAGTTCAAGGTGGTGAATGACACCTGCGGGCACCAGGCCGGCGATGAGTTGCTGGGACAGATTGCCCAGCTGATGCAGCAGCGCGTGCGTGACACTGATGTGCTGGCGCGCCTGGGCGGTGATGAGTTCGGCGTGTTGCTGGAGCATTGTCCGCTGGACAAGGCCTGTCTTATTGCCGAAGGCATACGCGCGGCCGTGCGTGATTACCGTTTTGCCTGGGATGACAAGAGCTTTGACATCGGCGTGTCCATCGGTGTGGTGCCCATCGTTGCCGACAGCGGCAATCTGGCCGATGTGCTGGCCGCGGCCGATGCCGCCTGCTATGTGGCCAAGGACCATGGCCGCAACCGGATTCACGTCTATCAGCCCGATGACCTCGCCGTGGCGCTGCGCCATGGCGAGATGGAGTGGGTGCATCGCCTGTCTTCGGCCTTCGACAACGAACGCTTCGTGCTGTATGCCCAGCCGGTGGCGCATGTGGCCGGCGATCGCGTAGTGTCGCACTATGAAGTGTTGCTGCGCATGATTGACGAGACCGGGCGCGTGGTGCCGCCGGGCGCCTTCATCCCGGCGGCGGAGCGCTACAACCTGATGCCCACCATCGATCGCTGGGTATTGCGCGAGACCTTTGCGCAATTGCGCGCCGCCCAGGGCGAGCTGGCCTTCCCGCCGGTGGAGTGCGCGGTCAATCTTTCCGGCCAGTCGTTGTGTGACGAACATTTTCTTGAATATGTCATCGACCTGTTCGAGCGCACCGGCATCCCCTGCGAGAGCATCTGTTTCGAGGTGACCGAAACCGCGGCCATTGCCAATCTGACCCGCGCCACCCGCTTCATGAGCGTGTTGCGCGGCATGGGATGCAGCTTTGCGCTGGACGACTTTGGCTCCGGCCTCAGTTCCTTCGGCTATCTGAAGACCTTGCCGGTGGACTATCTCAAGATCGACGGTGGCTTCGTGCGCGACATGGTGCTCGACAAGGTGGATCGCGCCATGGTCGAGTCCATCAATCAGGTGGGGCATGTCCTCGGCCTGAAGACCATCGCCGAATTTGCCGAGAGCGAGGCGGTGCTGATGGCGCTGGAGAAGGCCGGTATCGACTATGCTCAGGGCAGTGGCATCGCGCCGCCCAGCCCGTTCAGTGACATCCTGGCGCTGGAAACACGGCAGCTCGTAAAGGAAGATACAAGTTACAGGTTACAAGATACAGGTGTATGAACCCGCTGCGCGCGTGCTGTTTTGAATTAAAACGCCCTGTGCAACGCGCACTCATTCACTCGTATCTTGTAACTTGTATCTGATTTTGTAGGAGAGCGACATGCGCATACTGCACACCATGCTCCGGGTCGGTGACCTCGACCGCTCCATCCGCTTCTACACCGAAGTGCTGGGCATGAAGCTGTTGCGACGCCAGGATTATCCGCAAGGCAAATTCACCCTTGCCTTCGTCGGTTACGGCGATGAGGCCAGCAACAGTGTCATCGAACTGACCTACAACTGGGGCGTGGACAGCTACGAGCTGGGCACCGGCTTCGGCCATCTCGCCCTCGAGGTGGAGGATGTCTATCGTGCCGCGGAGGACATCCGCGCCCGTGGCGGTCGTATCCTGCGCGAACCCGGCCCAATGAACGCCGGCACCACCCTGATTGCCTTCGTGGCCGATCCGGACGGCTACCCCATCGAACTCCTTGGTCGCAGGCGGTAATCCCTTTACCTGCGGGGGCGATAACTTTAGAATCAGTCTAAATATATCGCTACGAGGAGATTCCGATGCGTAACCTGCAATCACTGACGCTGCTGTGGCTGGGCATGCTGTGGTGCGGCGCGGCACTGGCCGAGCAGTACAAGGACTGGCGCAAGAGCGGCACCACCGCCGACAAGATGGAGCAGGTGCTCAAGACGCTGCCGTCCACCTCCCATGTGATGATCGAGGTGGGCGAGCGCTATCAGGACCTGTATTGGGCCGGCAAGCTGGGGCAGTGGGAGTTTGCCGCCTATCAGGTGGAAGAAATCGTCAAGCTGATCGAGATGCTGCAGATCAGCAGCCCCAAGCGCGCTGCGACGGCGCAGGTGTTTCTCGACCACGCCACCACGGAATTCGATGTCGCCCTGCAGAAGAAGGAGTGGGAGACATTCCTGCATGCCTTCGGCGCCATGCGCGCGCAGTGTATCGTCTGTCACAACAACAACGACCATGGCTTCATCGTGCCACCGGAGCATCCGGTCACCGCGCCCAGCGTGATACTCAATCTACCGCGTTAAGGGCCGCGGAAGGATGCCAGAGCGCCGCTGTGAGATGGCGTGCGTGGTGCGCTGGCCCATCGGTTACTCCTGGCGTTCCTTGGGCAGCGCGCGCTTGGTGCCGTTCTCGTCCACGCTGACGAAGGTGACCTGGGTGGAAAACACCAGCTCTTCCTCTCCCGTTTCGAGGCTGTCGGCGTAGACGTTGACGGCGTAGCGTACCGAGGTGTTGCCCTGGTGCGCACGCTGGACGTCGAAGCGCAGGATGGCGCCCTTGTTCACCCCCTTGCGGAACTCCACCCGATCCATGCCGATGGTGACAAACTGGTTGCCGGGATAGTCCAGGCTGGCGGCAATCCAGGAATACTCGTCGGTCCACTTCAGCATGTTGCCGCCGAACAGATAGCCGTAATGGTTCAGGTGTTCGGGCAGGACCAGCTTGTATTGGTTCATGGCGGCACTCCGTTATGGCAGACCGCTATTTTCCCACAGCCGATCTCGTCACCGCAAAGGTGCCGGTATTTCACCGCCCTGGCGCAGAGACCGCAGAGAACACCTGTTCATCTCCGCGTCTCTGCGTTGGGTCCTGGTCTTTCCTTGCGCCTTGGCGGTCCTTCCGGTTTTCGTCAGTGATGATGGTGTGCGTCGTTGTCGTGGCTGTGCTCGGCGGCAATGGCCTTCACCTGACGCGGCGCCAGCGGCGTGAAGCGGGCCTGCTCGGCGGGCTGGCCGGCGACACTGATACTGAGCACGACACGCATGGCGGCATCCATGGCGAATTCACCCTTGCCGCTGAGGCGGTTGTCGCCTGAGGGCGTGAGGGAAATGGTGCTGCGGTTCTTGCCCACCAGCACGGTGGCGCTGCCGCTGGCGCCAGCGCTGGCCACCGGCTGATCGGCGTGGTCGGTGAGGTAGACGGTGAGCGTGCCTTGCTCCACCACCAGTTCGAAGTGATGCATGCCGGCCATGCGCATCTGGCCGCCGTGCGGCGTGACGATGGTGTCGAGGTATTCATCGCTGTGGGCAAAGGCCAGGCCGGCGAAGCCCAGGGCCGCAGCGGCGAGCAGGGTGTGCAGCAGTTTCATCGTGTTTCTCCTTGCGTGGATGGTGATGGATCAATAGGCCTCGGCGCGTTGTTCGCCGAGCAGTTGTTGCAATGGTTTCTCGCCCCACAGCCAGAACAGCACCGGGGTGAGCAGGGTGTCGAGCAGGGTGGCGCTGACCAGGCCGCCGAAGATCACCACCGCCACCGGGTGCAGGATCTCCTTGCCGGGACTGCCGCCGGCGAGCAGCAGCGGCACCAGGGCGATGGCGGTGACCAGCGCGGTCATCAGCACCGGGGTCAGTCGTTCCAGTGAGCCGCGCACGATCAGCTCGCGGCCGAAACCCTCGCCCTCGAACACGGCGAGATTGAGGTAGTGGCTGACCTTGAGGATGCCGTTGCGCGCGGCGATGCCGGTGAGGGTGATGAAGCCGATGAGGGTGGCGACGCTGAGCTGCTCGCCGGCGAGCCACAGCGCGGCGACACTGCCCACCAGGGCGAGCGGTATGCTGCCGAGGATCATCGCGGTGAGGCGCCAGGACTTGTAGCGGCTGTACAGCACCACCACCACCACCAGCAGCGACAGCAGGGACAGGCCGCCGATGAGGCGGGTGGCCTGCTCCTGGGCCTGGAACTGCCCCTCCAGACTGTAGAAGTAGCCGCTGGGCAGCGGCTGTGCCGTGAGGGCCGCACGCACCTGCTGGATCAGCACGCCCAGATCGCGGCCGTCGCTGTTGGCGGAGATCACGATGCGGCGGCGGCCGTTGTCGCGGCTGATCTGGTTGGGGCCGTCCACCTCCTCGATGGCGGCGATGAGACGCAACGGCACATGCCCGGCCGGTGTCTCGATGAGCAGGTCCGCCAGGGCGTCGCCGCCGCGCTGCGCCTCGGGCAGGCGCAGCACCACGTCGAAGCGGCGGTTGCCGTCGATCACCTGGGCCACGCGCGCACCGCCGACCAGGGTTTCCAGTGCCGACAGCAGTTGCGCCGGATTGACGCCGTAGGCGGCGGCGCGCTGATAGTCGAGACGCACCACCTGTTGCGGGATCAGCACCTGCTTTTCCACCTGCACGTCGACCAGACCGTCGATCTGCGTCAGGCGGCCGTGCACGCCGGCGGCCAGGCCGCGCAGGGTGTCGAGGTCGTCGCCGAAGACCTTCACCGCGATCTGCGCCCGGATGCCGGACAGCAGGTGGTCGAGGCGGTGCGAGATGGGCTGGCCCAGGCTCACCACGGCCGGCAGCGGCGCCAGCTGGCGGCGGATATCGGCCATCACCTCCTCGCGGTCACGTTCCGATGGCCGCAGGTCCACCTCCAGCTCCGTGGTGTGCACGCCCTCGGCATGTTCGTCCAGTTCGGCGCGGCCGGTGCGCCGTCCCACCTGCACCACCTCCGGCACCGCCATCACCAGACGCTCCCCCAGTGCACCGATGCGACCGGACTCGCTCAGGCTGGTGCCCGGATTGAGCAGCACCATGATGGTGAGCGTGCCTTCGTTGAAGGCGGGCAGGAAGGCTCGCGGCAGGAACGGCACCGCAGCGGCGGCGGCGAGCACCAGGGCGAGGGCGCTGCCCAGCAGCAGGCGCGGGTGATCGAAGGACCAGTGCAGCAGCCGGCGATCCCAGCGCTTGAGCCGCGCCACCAGCGGACTGTCGTCGGCCGGCAGGTGTTGCATGCGCGGCAGCAGGTAGTAGCACAGCACCGGCGTGACGGTGACCGCCACCAGCATGCTGGCGAGGATCGACACGATGTAGGCGATGCCCAGCGGCGTGAACAGACGGCCCTCGATGCCGGGCAGGGCGAACAGCGGCACGAACACCAGCACGATGATCGCCGTGGCGTAGACGATGCCTGAGCGTACCTCGGCGGTGGCCTCGGCAATCACCTGCAAGGCATCGAACGGTGCGCCGCTGGCGCGGCGTGCCTTGAGGCGGCGGAACACGTTTTCCATGCCGACCACCGCATCGTCCACCAGTTCGCCGATGGCGATGGCAAGGCCGCCCAGGGTCATGGTGTTGATGGACAGGCCGAACCAGCGGAATACCAGTACCGTCATCAGCAGCGACAGCGGGATGGCGGCCAGGGCGATGAAGGTGGTGCGCGTGTTGAGCAGGAACAGGAACAGCACCACGGCCACCATGATGGCGCCGTCGCGCAGCGCCTCGCCGACATTGCCGACGGCCGCCTCGATGAAGTCGGCCTGGCGGAACAGGAGCTGCGGCTGGCCCACGCCGGCCGGCAGCGTGCGCGCCAGATCGGTCAGCGCCGCCTCCACCGCGCCGGTGAGCTGCACCGTATCCGCGGTGGGCTGTTTCTGCACCGAGACGAGTACCGCCGGTGCGCCGTTGAAGCCGGCGTCGCCGCGCGATACCGCCGCGCCGTATTCGGCGCTCGCCACCTGGCGCAGCAGGATCGGACGGTTGTCCTGCCAGGCCACCACCAGATTGCGCAGGTCATCGAGACTCGTGGTGCGGCCGATGTGGCGGATCAGGTATTCGCGTGAGGCGCTGTCGAGGAAGCCGCCGCTGGTGTTCACCGCGAAGTCGCGCAGCGCACCTTCGAGTTGCTCCAGTGACACGTCGAGGTCTTCCATGCGTTGCGGATCGGGACGCACCTGATACTGGCGCACCTCGCCGCCCAGGGTGATCACCTGCGCCACGCCGGGCAGGGTGAGCAGGCGCGGGCGGATCACCCAGTCGGCGGCCTCGCGCGCCGCCATGGGGTCGGCCCCTTCCGCCAGCGGGATCGCCACCAGCAGGATCTCGCCCATGATGGAACTGATGGCGCCCATGTGCGGCGTGATGCCGGCGGGGATCTGATCGCGCACCAGGGTGAGGCGCTCGGCTACCTGCTGGCGGTTGCGGTAGATGTCGGTGCCCCAGTCGAATTCCACGTAGACGATGGACAGGCCGATGCCCGACACCGAGCGCACGCGCACCACGCCGGGCATGCCGTTCATGGCCGATTCGATGGGGAAGGTGACCAGCTGTTCCACTTCCTCCGGCGCCATGCCGTAGGCCTCGGTCATCAGCGTGACAGTGGGGCGGTTGAGATCGGGAAAGACGTCGATGCCCATCTGGCGCAGGCTGAGTGCGCCATAGGCCATGAGCAGGACGGCAACGGCCAGTACCAGCAGGCGCTGGCGCAGACTGGCGGAGATGATGGCGTCAAACATGGCGCCTCCTTAACGGATCTGCTCGAGCAGCGGCGCACCCTGCACCACCACACGTTCGCCGCCTTCGAGCCCGCCGGTAACCGCGACGCTGTTGCCGTCCAGCGGTTCGATGGTGACGCGCTGCGGCGCGTAGTGTTCGGCGCCCTGCTTGAGCCAGACGCGCCACTCGCCGCCGGGGGCGCGCGTCACCGCCTCGCGCGGTACGGCCACGCCATGCACGGTGTCGGTGAGGCGGGCGTAGACCGTGACCTTTTCATCCACGGCCAGCGGCGGCAACGGCGGCTGCAGCTCGAACTGCAGTGGCACGGCCTGCTGGCGCAGCCGGGTGCCGGCGCCGAGCAGGCGCGCCGGCAGCACCGTGCCGGAGGCGAGGCGCACGCTGGCTTCCTGCACGCGGCCGGCAAGGGCCGGGTCGTAGGCCACTGCATCCACCCACAGGCGTTGCGGCTGCACGATCTCGAACAGGGTGTCGCCGGCGGCGACCACGCCGCCGACACGGGCAGAGCTGAGACTGAGCACGCCGTCGATGGGCGCGGTGAGCGCCTCGTCCTGGTACAGGCCGGCAGCCACGGCATCGCGCCGTCGCTGCAGGCTGCGCACCGCCACCGCGGCGGCGTCCAGCTCCTTCTCGGTGACGCTGTCGCGCAACTGCTGCAGGCGCGCCAGCTGCCGTTCCGCCACCTCCAGCTCACCCTTGATCTCCGCCAGCTGCGCCTCCTTCTCGCCCTGGTCGATGGCGGCGGCCAGCGGCACCAGCCGCGCCAGCATCTGGCCCTTGCGTATGCTCTGGCCCAGGTACGGCAGGCCGTCGGGGCCGGCCAGCAGGCGGCCGGCGCGCGGCGCCTGCACGGTGCCGCTGGCATTGGGGTCCGGGATCACATGCCCCATCAGTTCGACACTGCGCGCCAGCGTGCCCGCTGCGGCCGGTCGGGTGCGGATCGCCAGCAGGTGTTGGCTGGCCTTGGGCAGGAACAGGCCGCCGTCGGGCAGGCGCGCGGGCATGGCATCGCCCGCCACCGGCGCCAGCGGCGGGGCGCCGTGGTCGTGGCCCTCGTGGCCGTGGCCGTCACCGAGGGGCAGCACCAGCAGCAGGGCGGCGAGCGGCGCCGCCTGGTTCAGGCGCCGGCGTCCCGCCAGCAGGGCCAGGGCGGACAGCGCCAGCAGCGCGGCCACGGCCGGCCAGAGCCAGCCTGTTGCCGGCGCGGCGGCCGTTTCCTCCGCCACCACCTCCAGCGTGGCGAGCAGTACCTCGTCGACCTCGCCGGCGTGGACGAACAGCATCAGGTTGTGGCGCCCCGGTTGCGCCAGCGCTGCGGCATCGGCGCGATACAGGCCGGGCTCTAGCTCCTGTGCCGTGGCCTTCCAGTCGCCGGATTCCACATCGATGGCGGCGCCGGCGATCGGGGTGTTGCTGTCCCAGGCATCGAGCCACAGGGTGAGCGTGCCGTCGTGCAGGCGGCCGAGCAGTTCCAGGCCGGACGCTGTCGCCTCGAAGCGGGGCGCCAGCGGGGTGGCGGGCAGTGCCGGAGCGGCAGCGCCGTGGTCATGGCCCTCATGGGCCGGCAGCAGCGGCGCCCACAGCGCCAGCAGCAGGGTGAACAGAATGCGCATGATGATCCTCGTCGGGTACGGAAACGAAACAGCCGGACGGCAGGACGCGACGCACAGGGACGGCGCGCAGCAGCGCACGCCATGACCGGCGGGTCACGTCAGGCGACGAGGAGGGCGCGGGGTGGTCGGTGGGGCAGGGCGGGGATGAAGGATTGCAGTTGCGGCGTCATGCTGTCGCTGACAGCATCGGACATCTGGGGATGGCCCTTGAGCATGTCGGCAGGGAGGGCCAGGGCGCCGCACATCTGGCACAGCGCGCAGTTGTCGCAGGCCAGCTCGTGGCTGGCGCTGCCATCGTCGTCGGTGACGGGGGGCTGCGCGTGATCATGATGGGCGTGGCTGTCGTGGTGATGCGCGTCCGCGGTGGCCATGTCGGCCGCCGCGTGGCTGTGGCAGGCGAACGGCATGAAGCCGGCGGCAAAACCCTGTACGGGCAGCCACAGCAGCACCAGCCAGATGATCGCCTTGCGCCAACCTTGCATCATGGATTCCGCTTGCGGGGGTAAACATGTGACCGCCGGCTTGGGCGGCGGTTCCCTGGACCGAGAGGCTACCACAGTCGGGGGCGGTGTGTGCCAGTGAATTCGCCGCGCCGCGTCCGGCGATGCGTGGCTCTGCCCCGGGCATCGGTCGGGACCCCGGCAGACGACAGCTGGCCCCGCCTGGCCCCGGGCTTGCGGCAGGCGGGGCGATCGTAATTATCGCTGCTGCTGCAGCGACGGGGCTCACCCCGTCACCGGCGGCAATGTCTGTCCGGAATCATCGCCGTAAGCCGTGGGCGGCGGCAGGCTGAATTGATAAAACGCGGGTTCGCGCCATGTCCCGGCACGTCGCCAGCAAGTAAGCGAGCGGTAATGCTGCCGCATGCAGCGTCGTCGTTGGCGGACACGGCCCGCATCGCTACCGGTGGACGTGTGGCGGATGCCAAACCGGACGGAGGGTTTGGCCGAGCACAATGCTGGGCAACATTCGCATTCTGCTGCTGCCACATGTCATGGGGTACTCCGCCGCGGCGCTGGAAAAAATAAAATCTGTGACACACTGCGCGATATCCCCTAACATGATGACAGTTGCGTAATAAAAAAATACCTGTGCAATGGAGAGCAACATGGATGCGATCAATTTCTCCTTCTCGGATACCATCGCCGGCTATGTGTCGCAGTACGACAAAGACACCGATAGCTTTCGTATCAAGACCTCGGACGGACGGGAGTTCACTGTAAAGTTTGCCCCCAACACCTACGGCTGGGTTGCCAACAATCTGAATGAACCGCGCCAATGGTGCGGCGAGCAGATGCGGAACATGCTGGCACCCGGACGCTTCCTGTTTGTCTATGGCACTTTCTACCATGAGGGCGACGGCTTCAATTTCGTCGCCCAATATCTGGTGTTCCCCGGGCGGCGGCCGGAAGAATACGATTTCGAGAAGCGGGACTGGTGGGTACGGCAGATCCGTGCCCTGGGCGAGTTCTATCTGCACGCCCAGTTCGGCGATGATGAAATCAATTACGACAACTACCGCACTACCATCAAGGTGACCGGCGAAAAGGACCACGATCATTATCGCCAGGAAACCGACACCATCTCGCGCCTGGTGTATGGCTTTGCCACCGCCTACATGCTGACCGGCGATGATCGCTTTCTGGAGGGGGCGGAGAAGGGCACCGAATACCTGCGTGAGCACATGCGCTTCGTCGATTTGGACGAGAACATCGTCTACTGGTATCACGGTATCGACGTGGAAGGCCGGCGCGAGACCAAGATCTTCGCCTCGGAGTTCGGTGACGATTACGATGCCATTCCCGCCTACGAGCAGATCTATGCCCTGGCCGGCCCCATGCAGACCTATCGCATCTCCGGTGATCCGCGCATCCTCAAGGATGCGGCGATGACGGTCGATCTGTTCGACCGTTTCTTCCTGGACGAAAAGCTGGGCGGCTATTTCTCCCATATCGATCCCATCACGCTGGACCCGCGCAGCGATTCGCTGGGCGAGAATCGCGCCAAGAAGAACTGGAATTCGGTGGGGGACCACGCCCCGGCCTATCTGATCAACCTGTATCTGGCCACCGGTGACACGCGTTACGGCCAGATGCTGGAGCAAACATTCGACACCATTACCAAGTATTTCCCGGATTATGGTTGCAGCCCCTTTGTGCAGGAGAAATTTCTCGAGGACTGGAGTCCCGATTACAACCACATGTGGCAGCAGAACCGCGGCGTGATCGGCCACAATCTCAAGATTGCCTGGAATCTGATGCGTATGTTCGGGGAGAAGACAAAGCCGGAATATGAGGCCTTCGCCCGCAAGATTGCCGAACTGATGCCGGCGATCGGTGGCGATCCGCAGCGTGGCGGCTGGTACGACGTGATGGAGCGCCTGCTCGGCCCCGGTCAGGAAAAGCACCGCTTCGCCTTCCACGATCGCAAGGCCTGGTGGCAACAGGAGCAGGGCATACTGGCTTACCTCATCCTGCACGGCGTGCTGGGTGATGCGCAGTATCTGAAGATCGCCCGCGAATCCTCGGCCTTCTACAACAGTTTCTTCCTGGATCACGACGAGGGGGCGGTGTATTTCAATGTGCTGGCCAACGGCGTGCCCTACCTCATGGGGACGGAGCGGCTGAAGGGCAGCCACTCCATGAGCGGCTATCATTCATTCGAGCTGTGTTACCTGGCCCAGGTGTATACCAATCTCCTGATTACGCAACAGCCGCTGGAGCTCTATTTCAGTCCCCTGCCCAACGGCTTCCCCGACAATATTCTGCGCGTGGCGCCGGATATCCTGCCGGCCGGCCGGGTCCGCCTGGAGAAGGTCTGGATCGACGACGAACCGTACAGCGCTTTCGATGCCGAGCAGATGACCGTCCATCTGCCGCCCACCGAGCGCCGCCTGCGGGTGAAGGTATTGCTGCAGCCGCAGGGGAGGGCGTGATGCAGATCGAGGCACGCGACGACAGCGGCGTTGTCATTGTCGAGCCGGTGGGTGATATCGATGGCAAGACCGCGCCGGAATTTCAGACCCGGATACTGGAGCTGGTGCAGCCCAAGGCCCGTATTGTGCTCAACCTGGCGCAGGTGGCATTCATGTCCAGTGCCGGACTCCGTTCCATGCTGCTGATCTACCGCGAGGCCAAGTCCGTCGATGCCCGGGTCGTGCTGGCGGTGGTCAACAAGGACATTCGCAACAGCATGTCGGCCACGGGGTTTCTTCCCTTCTTCACGGTCTGCGACAGCGTACAGGACGCCATGCAGGAAGCGAGCTGACGGATGCAGCGCATTGATATCCATCCCACGCACGAATACCAGGGCTACCGCATCCGTCCCGGCAAGCCCTATCCCTTTGGCGCCACCCTGGTCCCGGGAGGGGTCAATTTCTCGGTCTTCTCGCGCCATGCCAGCTACTGCGTACTGGTGATCTTCGAGAAGGGCGCGCGCGAACCGCTGGTGGAGATCCCGTTTCGCGGCATGTTTCAGAAGGCATACTCCGACGAGCCGGTGTGGGGCGAGTTTCGTATCGGCAATGTATTCACGATGACCGTGCTGGACCTCGATCACGAGGCCATCGAATACGGTTTTCGCATGGACGCCGGCCTGCCGCGCGCTGCGGCCGGACAACCGGCCTTTCATCGCTTCGATCCATCCGTGGTGTTGATGGACCCCTACGCCCGTGCCATCGGCGGGCGCGACGTGTGGGGCAAGGCACCGGACTGGAATGCGCCGTTCCAGCACCGCTCCCGCGTCGTTTTCGACGACTTCGACTGGGAGGGGGACCGCCCGCTGGAGATTCCGCTGGAAGATTTGGTGGTGTACGAGATGCACGTGCGCGGCTTCACTCGGCATTCCTCCGCCGGGCTGGATGAGGCCGAGGCGGGCACCTACTCCGGCCTGCGGCAGAAGATCCCCTATCTGAAGGCGCTGGGCGTCAACTGCGTGGAGCTGATGCCGATATTCGAGTTTGACGAATTCGAGCACAGCCGCTGGGACGAGCAGCAGGGACGCTGGTCCAAGATGAATTACTGGGGCTACAGCACGGTGGGATTTTTCAGTCCGAAGGCGGGCTACGCGGCTACCGGCCGGATGCATGACGGCACCATGGTGGCGGATGAGCTGAAGAACCTGGTGAAGGAGCTGCACCGCAACGGTATCGAGGTAATCCTCGATGTGGTGTTCAACCACACCGCCGAAGGCAACGAGCATGGCCCCACCATCTCCTATCGCGGTATCGACAACGCCACGTATTACATGCTCACGCCCGATGGCTACTATTTCAATTTCAGCGGCACCGGCAACACCCTCAACTGCAACAACCCCATCGTGCGCGACATGGTTCTTGACGCCCTGCGCTACTGGGCGTCGCAATACCACGTTGATGGTTTTCGTTTCGACCTGGCATCGATCCTCGGGCGCGATCCCTGGGGCGGTCCCATGGCCAATCCGCCCCTGCTGGAGGCGCTGGCCTTCGATCCGATCCTCGGCAAGTGCAAGCTGATTGCCGAGGCCTGGGATGCCGGTGGCCTGTATCAGGTCGGCTCGTTTCCGGCCTATGGCCGCTGGGCGGAATGGAATGGGAAATATCGCGACACCCTGCGCAAGTTCCTCAAGGGCGATGCGGGCGAGACTGGGGCCATGAGCCAGGCGCTGCAGGGCTCGCCGGATTTGTATGATGGGCGTGGCCCCACGGCGTCGATCAATTTCTTCACCTGCCACGATGGCTTCTGCCTGGCCGATCTGGTGTCCTACAACGACAAGCACAACGAGGCCAACGGCGAGGACAATCGAGACGGCGCCAACGATAACGCCAGTTGGAACTGCGGTTGGGAAGGGCCGACCGACCAGGCCGAGATCCTGGCCTTGCGTGCGCGCCAGATGAAGAACGCCATGGCCATGCTGATGGTCAGCCAGGGCGTGCCCATGATTCTGATGGGTGATGAGTTCGGCCAGAGCAAGCTGGGCAACAACAATACCTATTGCCTGGACAACGAGATCAACTGGCTGGACTGGTCGCTCCAGGAAACCCAGGCGGATTTCCATCGCTTCGTCAGCCACATGATCGCCTTTCGGCATGCGCACCCGGCACTGCGCAACAAGGATCACCTCCGCAACTCCGACTATGTGGGCAGCGGTTACAGCGACGTGTCCTGGCATGGCACCCGGGCGTGGCAGCCGGATTGGGGCGGGCGGCTGCTCGCCTTCCTGCTGTGTGGCCTGCATGCCAAGGGCGGGACGGCGCGGGACGATTTCATCTATGTCGCAATGAATATGCATTGGGACGCATTGCCGCTCGAATTGCCGCACTTACCGCAGGGTGCGCGCTGGCACGTCTTTGCCAACACCGGCATGCCGGCGCCGGAGGACATCTTTGCGCCCGGCAGTGAGCCGGAGCTGGCGGACCAGGCCGGCTGTCTGGTGGGCGGGCGTTCGGTGCTCATTCTGGTGGGCCGGCCTGCCGGGAAGTAATCATGCATGTGACCATCTGCAACGCGGGCCAACGTGGTTCGACCGTTAGCGCAACTCGACAAGAAAGGAGATAGTCATGGGATTCAGCATTTCGGTTGAGGATGGCCAGGGCGAGGCCACCATCACGTTGACGGGAGAACTGGATGCCGCCGCCGCACCGCAGTTCAAGGAGGCCATCGAAAAGGTAGCCGAGGCGAAGCCGCAACGCCTGATCCTGCTCATGGACCAGCTGGAGTTCATGGCCAGCGCCGGTTTGCGGGTGCTGATCTTCGCCCGCCAGAAGATGGGGGCAGGTGTCTCGCTCTACGTGGTGGGCAGCCGTGGCCCGGTCCTGAATACCTTGAAGATGAGCGGCTTTCATCACAGCGTCTATCTTCAGGATACCTACAGCCCCGAATAGCCGCCTGCATCATGGACAAGCTCTCGCTGCCTGCCGTGCTGGATTCTCTCGCTGAGTTGCGGCGTTATGCCAGGGACGCGGCGGCCCGGGCCGGCATTGACGCAGACCGCTCCTATCAGCTGCAGCTGGCGGTGGATGAAATCGCTACCAACATCATTTCCTACGGCTACAAGGATGCGGCGCCGTCCGCCGCGATAGCGATCCATGGCGTGATCACCGCTGACGCCCTGGTGGTTACCCTGGAAGATCAGGCGCCGGCCTTCGATCCCCGCGGCAGGCAACTGCCCGATGCCGCAGACCTGGCCAGACCACTGGAGGAGCGGGGCATCGGCGGACTGGGGATCTATCTTGCCATCCAGGGGGTCGATCGCTTCGACTATCGTCGCGAGGGCGGGCGTAACCTCAACATCTTCGAGATGAGGAGAGACCATGGAACGGCGCATTAGGGACCGCGCCTGTCCGCGCCGGCCATGCCGCTGGCAACGAGGCTTTGGTGGCATCCAACAATGAAATTCCGATCAATCCAGGCCAAGATCCTCCTGGCGCTGCTGGCAGTGTCGTTGCTGCCGTTGTTGCTGTTCGTGGCGATTGCCCGCAGTGGCATGGTGGACGTGCGGGAGTACGTCAAGGCTGAGCTCATAACGGCGGCGCAGGACAGCCTGCTCCAGCTGACCGGCGATCAGGCCACCATCGCTGATGCCATGCTCAATCAGATCGAGTCGGAGACAAACATGGTGGCCCATCTGGCCAGCATGCTCCTGCACGGGCAGTCTGCCCTGGACTATGGACAGCCCGCTGGCGCGGCACACAACACGGATGCTCCGCCCGCGGTGTTCGGCTATACCCTGGCCCCGGACATTTCACTTGCCGCCGCCACGCCGGAGCTGGAGCGGTACCGCGCGTTGGAACAGGGATTTGGCTTCATCCGGTCCGGTAATCCAAACCTGGATGCGCTGTATTTCGGCACCGCATCCGGCATCTTTCTCGAATACCCGTGGCTTGCCGATGCGCAGGCTTCACTGGAGTTCAGCCTCGACGCCGCATTTGCCGCGCAGTTGAACCAGGGCGGCATGATCGGCACGCCGCTGTGGGAGGCCTTCCGGCAACAGGGGGCGGGACTGTCGCGGCAGTCCAGGGTGTCGACGCAGGCGCCGGACAGGATGTGGCTTATCCAGGATCTCGAGACCGAGCGGATATTCTCCGTGCGACGAACCGCGAACGGTCTGGATGTGTACTGGGAGTTCGATCCGAGAATCCGTCTCTGGTACCGCGCGGCGGCCAGCCAGACCAGCGTGGTGTGGAGCAAGTACGCCGACTGGAGCCGGGGCGAACACCTGTTCACTCTTGATGCCGAGCCGGCGCTGGCGATTGGCGACAGGGTTACCGCCGCCCTGGCCCGTGCCTTTGCACGGCGGCATGTCGCCCTCAGCGAGGGCAGTCCGCTCACCCGCGATAAGCGCGGCAACTGGAGAGTGCAGGACCGGAACGGCAAGAATTATGAAATCAGGGACCAAGAGGGGGGGCTGAACGTCTACGGCATCGACATCCTGACCTGTTCCCGCGCCGTGCGGACGCCGCAGGGGACACTGGCCGGGGTGGTCGGCCTGGACATCAGTATGGCGGCCATCAGCCGGCGCCTGATTCATACCCCGGAAATGACGCCGGGTCATGCCTTTCTGTTGAACGAGCGCGGCGATCTCATCGAGCAGGAGCGGGCCGACATGTTCATTCCGGAGGCCGGCGGCGATGTCCGGCGCAAGATGACCGCCGGCGACGCCGGCATCACGTACGATGCCGCTTCTGCCACCTACGTGGCCTATGCCCCCATCCGCACCATCCACTCCGCCGCCGAGGATTCGTTCTGGAGTGTCGGGATATCGATGCCGCAAGGGGAGATCACCCGTCTTGCCGACGACATCCAGCGGCGCATGGATGTGGTGTTCAACCTGCTGGTGGGCATACTCGCCGCCATGTTGCTGGTCGTCGTTTACGCCGCCGTGCGCCTGGCCCGGGGCATCACCGGGCCGATACTGGAGCTCGATGCCGGGGCCACGCGCATCGGTGGCGGTGATCTGGACCACATCCTGACGGCGAAGAGCGGTGACGAAATCGGGCAGCTGGCCAACACGTTCAACAAGATGGCGGCTGATCTCAAGGACTACATCAGAGATCTCAAGGAAACCACCGCCGAGAAAGAGCGTTTCGCCAGTGAGCTCCGGGTGGCTCACGAAATCCAGATGAGCTTTCTCAAGAAGATATTTCCGCCCTACCCGAATCGGAGCGACATCTGCCTGTTTGCCACCCTTGAACCGGCGCGCGAGGTAGGCGGTGATCTGTACGACTTCGCCCTGCTGGATGAAAGCCGGCTGGTCTTCTACATCGGTGACGTATCCGACAAGGGGGTGCCGGCCTCCCTGGTGATGGCCATGACCATGACCCTCATGAAGCGCGCCACGCAGCAGCCGGGCATCACCCCGGCGGGGATCCTGCGCCAGGTGAACCGCGCCCTGGCGGAAGACAATGTGAATGCCATGTTCGTGACGCTGTTTATCGGCATCCTGAACGTGCGGACGGGCGAGCTGTGTTTTTCCAACGCCGGCCATAACCCGCCCCTCATCCGCAGTGCCGACGGCCAGTGCCGCTATCTGCAACTGCCGGATGGCCTGGTGCTGGGGGTGATGACCGATGCGGAGTACAGCGACGACAGCGTGCAGCTTGGCGCGGGCGACATGCTCGTGACCTACACCGATGGCGTGACCGAGGCGATGAATCCGCACCGGGTGCTGTATTCGGAAGAGCGCCTGCAGGAAACGCTGGCGGCCCTGGCGGGCTGTGGCGTCGAGGATACGGTGGCGGAAATCATCGCCTCGGTCAGGAAGCATGCGGACGGTGCGCCGCAATCCGACGACATCGCGGTGCTGGTGGTGCAGCGTCCGTGAGAGGCGGGTGGGATTGGCGCGAGGGTTTTCGGGCCGGCGCTTGCGCGTTTCCCCGTGCCGTGGGTGCAAGAATCTGCGCAGCCGGTGCCACTGGTCCATGTCCGGGACGGCACCGTCGTCAGCAGCTATGACGCTGCATTACAGGGAGTGATTGTTGTGACTGAACCAGCCAAGCCTGCCGTCCGCGGCATCATCGGCGCGCCTCGTAAAGGCAGGATCGGCATCCTGGTCGAAGAGCATTTCGACATGACCGAGTTCCGCCTGTTCAATGCCTTCTTTCCTGCCCACGGCTATCAGGTGGTCTATCTGTCGCATCTGTGGGGGAACGCGGAATTGACCTTTGGCTCCAACCCCGACGCGGGCTGGGTCGAGGAGCACGTCGTTGTGTCGACCGAAGTTGCGGCGGTCGCACCGGCTGATTTCACAGGCTTGATCCTCATCGGCGGCTACGCGACCGATCGTCTGCGCTACCAGGTCACGCCACGCAAGGGAGAGCCGAACATGGCGCCGGCCGTGGTGTTCCTGCGCCAGGCGATGGCGACGCCCGGCCTCAAGCTGGGTGCCATCTGCCACTCGCTGTGGCTGCTGTGCGCGGATGCGGCGCTGTTGCGCGGGCGCAAGGTGACCTGCGCCCACAACATCATTTGCGATGTCGAAAATGCCGGCGCTGAGGTGGTCTACGGCGATGAGGGGACGGCGGACCTGGTGATCGACGCCGACCTGATCACCGCCAAGCATCCGGGGCTGACGGAGCGCTTCATGGCGGCGTTCCTGGCGGCGCTGGAGCACAGGGAGGCGGCGGCCGGCGCAGTGGCGCGGTGAGCAGCCCGCCCCGCTGCCTTGCGCCAGGGACTGAACATGTACGGGATCCGATGAAACAGAACATCCTCACAGTAGTTTCCAACTACGGCTATTGGGGCGTGGAGCTGGCGGCACCGCGGCAGAAATTGTTGGCCGCAGGCTATGCGCTCACCTACTGCACGCCCACCGGCAGGCGCCCCGAGGCTCTGCCGCCCAGCTATGACCCCACTTATTGGGACCCGCCGCTGGGCTGTCATGTCACGACCGCGACCGATGCACAGCTGGTGAAGGAGTTGATGGCGAGCCCGGACCTGGATCACCCCGTCGACCTTTCGGCCTGGTATCCGCGGCGGCCCTATTTCAGCCAGCCCGATTTTCTGCGCGCCTGGGAGGCGTATCACCAGGCGCTGCTCGAGCGCCGGCGCGAGCTGGAGCAGTATGCCGGCCTGCTGCTGGTGGGCGGCAGCGGCCCCATCCTGGACATGGTGAACAACCAGCGGGTGCACGACCTGATCCTGGGCTTTCATCACCTGGGCAGGCCCATCGCGGCGATATGCTATGGCGTGGCCTGCCTGCCCATGGCGCGGGACTTCAACGAGCGCAGCAGCATCATCCGCGGCAAACATGTCACCGGGCACTGCATCGAGTACGACTATCTGGACGGCACCGGCTTTGTCGGTACCGATCTCAACATGGGGCCGCCGCCCTATTGCCTGGAGTACCTGCTGCGCGATGCGGTCGGCCCGGACGGGCAGTACCATGGCAATTTCGGCCGTCCCACCTCGGTGATCGTCGATTACCCGTTCATTACCGCGCGTTCGCTGCAATGCTCCCACGAATTCGGCGAGCAGTTCGTCAACGTGCTGGAAGGAGGCTTGAAACGCTATGGCTGGTGATCCGGAAACCGGGATCCGCGCCGCCCGGCAGGGCGATGTGGAACAACTGAACAAGTGGCTCGCCGCGGGCAACGATCCCGACCGGCACGACCAGACCGGCTGGAATGCGCTGCTGTGGGCGGCGGCGCGTGGTCACGTTGCGGCGGTCAGGCTGCTGCTCGACAACCCCTATCACTGTGCCGATGTTGCCATGGCACACGCCTCCTCCGGTGCCTTGCCCATACACCTCGCCGGGCAGTCGGGCAGCGTGGCCGTGGCCGAGGCGCTGCTGGCGCAACGGCCCGATCATCTCGATGCGGTATGGGACCTGAACGGGCATACCATCCTGCTGCAGGCCGTCTTCTATGGGCACAAGGACCTGGCGCGCGCCCTGCTGGCCCGTGGCGCCAGCACCGCCATCACCACCGCGCGCGGCCTCGGCCCGATGGAGCTGGCCACCCAGTTCCAGAACCGGGAGATGATGGACATCCTGCGCCCCCATGATGTGCCGGCCGCGGCCAAGGCCGAGTACTACCGCAGTTACCTGGCGCGCATTGCCGTGCCGGTCAGCGCGGCCGAACAGGCCGCCCAGCAGCTGAGCGATCAGCTGGTCGCGCGGATCGAAACCGGCATCCGCAATGCCGCCGGTGATCCGCAGGCGGTCGATGCCACCCTGGCCGCGGTGCGGGCCCTGGTGGAGATAGATGGGGCCGACGTAAACCGGCTGGGCGGTCCCCTGGGGCAACCGCCGCTGGTGGTGACGGTCACCGGGAACAATGGCGAGCCGGCCCACCCCGCCATGGTCCGGCTGCGCAAGGAACTGGCGGCCTATCTGCTGGCGCAGGGGGCCGATCCGGCGCGGCATGAGCGGCACCCCATGGGGGCCAGCACCATCATCCGCGCCTCGGTATTCAATCACCTGGAGATCCTCCGGATGTGCGCAAAGCACATGAGTCCCCAGGCTCTGGCCGATGCCCTCAACGAATATCCGGCGGTGAATGGCCTTACCGCCCTGCACGACTCGGTGCTGCGCACCACCATGGCCGGGCCGGATCGCGTCGAAGGCTACCTGGAGCAGACGCGCTGGGAGGTGGCGAGCGGGGCACGCAGCGACATAGAGGATTTTGCCGGACGGACCCAGCGCAACCTGGCGGAGCAGGCCGCGGACCCTGAGCTGCGCCAGCGCCTGCTGGACATACTCGATCATCCCCAGGCCATCTAGCCGGGGCTTCACTTCACTGCAAGGAGATTGCCATGAATGCCAACGGACAACGCCCCCCCAATCGCCTCAAGCGCGACCTCGCCGCCGGCAAGGTCTGTCTTGGCGCCACGCTCACCCTGGGCAGCCCGGTGATTGCCGAACTGTACTCCCGCATCGGTTTCGACTGGCTGTGGCTCGAGACCGAGCACACGGCCACCAGCCTGGAAAGTGTGTTGAGCATGCTGCAGGCGACCAACGGTGCCGACGTCAGCACGGTGGTGCGCGTACCGTGGAACGACAAGACCATGATCAAGCGGGTGCTCGATACCGGACCGGACGGCATCCTGATCCCGCTGGTCAACAGTCGCGAGGAGGCCGAGCAGGCGGTGCGCGCCATGAAGTATCCGCCGCTGGGCGAACGTGGCGCGGGCTTGTCGCGGGCCCAGTGCTATGGCCTGCAGATGGGTGAATACATGCAGAGCGCCAATGACGAGGTGATGACCATCCTGATGATCGAGCACATCGACGCGGTGCGGAACATCGACGAAATCCTGGCGGTGGCAGGCATCGATTCCATCATGGTCGGCGCCCTGGACCTCTCCGGCAGCATGGGGATGCTGGGCCAGACCGATCATCCCGAGGTGGAGGGCGCCATCCAGACGGTGCTGGCGGCGAGCAAGCGGGCCAAGATGCCGTGCGGCATTGTCGCCGGTAGTCCGGAACAGGCCAATCGCCGCATCAAGGAAGGTTTCACCAACATCATTCTCGGGCTCGATGTGCTCTATCTGCTGGGTGGCGCCAAGGCCGCGCTGTCGCAGGTGGAACGTCCGTCCCGTTAGGAGGCCCCATGAGCATGCAACCCCTGGCGGGAAAAAAGGTCGCCGTGCTGGTGGAATCGGATTTCTACGAAAATGAAATCTTTTACTATCAGCACCGCTTCCCGGAGGAGGGGATGGAACTGCACTTCCTCACCCGCCTGTGGGGGCAGTCGTCACTGGAGTTCCTGGGACACGAGTATCGCGCCCCGCTGCGCGTGGAGCGCAGTTTCGAGGCGATGAGCGACGCGGAGTTGCGCAGCTACAGCGCGATCATTGTGCCGTCCGGCATGGTCGCGGATCGCCTGCGCTACACCGAAGATGTTCAACGCGTTCCCCCGGCCACGGACTTTCTCGCCCGGGCGTTTGCCGAGCCGTCGATCGTGAAGGGGATTATCTGCCACGGATTATGGTTGACGGCACCCCGCCCCGAGATGGTGCGTGGCCGGCGTCTCACCTGCCACAACAATCTGATTGGCGATGCGCGTGCCTATGGCGCCGATTACGTTGACACGGATGTCTGCGTGGATGGCGATCTGGTCAGTGCGCGGACCGGTGGCCACTGCCACCTCCTGGCCCGGGCCATCCTCGCACGGTTACGTGGCGAAAACTGAAATGCAGTGAGCCGCAGTACCTTGCCGGCACCGCTGCGGCAGCGGGGATGGGTTGCGGCCGTGCCGCATACGGTCAGCGGGTGCCTTGCCGGAGGCAGGCCAGATAGGCGGCCTCGTCCGGGGCACGGCCGGCGCGCTGCGCCTCCCACAGGGCCTGGCCCAGGCACTCCATCATGTGGTGCTCCACCGCATGGGCATCGCCCAGACGCAGCAGCAGGGCGCGGTAGGCGGTAACGATGCCGGCGGGGCGGTCACTGCCCAGCTGCTCGCGGATGGCGAGGTGCATGCCCATGTGCAGAAAGGGGTTGGACTGGCCCATCTCCGGGGTGTAGTCCTGCGCCAGCACATCCTCGCCCTCCAGCAGGGCGTGGTACTCCGGATGCTCGCTCACCACCTCGGCGATCTGTCGTTGCAGCGGCTCCAGCGCTTCATTCGCGCGCAGCTTGCGCCAGGCCTCCAGATAGAAGCGGCGCAGCGCGGTTCTGTCGGTGCCGAACATCACTTTAGAATCCAACGCAAAGGCGCAAAGCGCGCAAAGGCCGCAAAGCGGGATTGATGCTGATGATCGAACGGTGCGTCACGAGTTGTTTCCCTTTGCTCCCTTGGCGTTTTTGGCGTCTTCGCGTTTAATGGCTTTTGAAGTTTTGGTTTCGCCGTCGTCGGTGGTCTTCTGCCTGTACTCGCACAGGTCCTCGATGATGCAGGCGGGACACTTGGGCTTGCGCGCCACGCAGATGTAGCGGCCGTGCAGGATCAGCCAGTGATGGGCGTCCTGTTTGAACTCCGCCGGCACCACCTTTTCCAGTTTCTTCTCCACTTCCAGCACCGTCTTGCCCGGGGCGATGCCGGTGCGGTTGCTCACCCGGAAGATGTGGGTGTCGACGGCGATGGTGGGCTGGCCGAATGCGGTGTTGAGCACCACGTTGGCGGTCTTGCGGCCGACGCCGGGCAGGGCCTCCAGCGCGGCGCGCTCCGCGGGCACCTCGCCGTCGTGCTGTGCCAGCAGCATGCGGCAGGTCTTGATGATGTTCTCCGCCTTGCTGTTGTACAGGCCGATGGTCTTGACGTACTCCTTCAGGCCGTCGAGGCCAAGGTCGAGGATCGCCTGTGGCGTGTTGGCAACGGGGAATAGTCTGACGGTGGCCTTGTTGACGCCCTTGTCGGTGGCCTGCGCCGACAGCACCACCGCCACCAGCAGCTCGAACGGCGTGCGGTAGTGGAGCTCGGTAGTGGGGGTCGGATTCTCGGCGCGCAGGCGGCGGAATATTTCGTGACGCTTTTGCGGATTCATGGGAGGGAAGTTACAAGTAACAAGTTGCAGGTTGCAAGAGAAGGCCAACAATCCTGCTTGTCACTTGTCACTTGTCACTTGTCACTTGTCACTTGTCACTTGTCACTTGTCACCGTTTACTCCGGTGCCAGTTCGGCAGCGGCCGGCACCGGCTGCGGCGCACGGGCACGGCGCTGATCGATGGTGTTCTTCAGTGCGATGAGCAGGCCCAGGCCGATGAAGGCGCCGGGCGGCAGGATGGCGAGGAGGAAGCCCTTGTAGTCCTCGAACACGGTAAGGCGGAAGGCGCGCGCCGCCTCGCCGAACATCAGGTGGGCCTGGTCGAACAGGGTGCCGGAGCCGAGCAGTTCGCGCATGGCGCCGAGCAGCACCAGGGCGGCGGCGAAGCCGAGGCCCATGGTGAGGCCGTCGACGAAGGAGCGGCCGATGTTGTTCTTGGAGGCGAAGGCCTCGGCGCGGCCCAGGATCGAGCAGTTGGTGACGATGAGGGCGATGAAGATGCCGAGGATGCCGTGCAGTTCGTGGAACCAGGCATTCATCGCCAGTTCGATGGCGGTGACGATGCTGGCGATGAGCATGACGAATACCGGGATGCGGATGTCGGGCCGGATCAGGTTGCGGATCGCCGAGATGGTGACGTTGGACAGCACCAGGGTGAGCAGGGTGGCGAGACCGAGGCCGAGGCCGTTGACCACGTTGGAGGTCACTGCCAGCAGCGGGCACAGGCCGAGGATCTGCACGAAGGCGACGTTGTTGTGCCACAGGCCGTCGCCGGCGATCTGGCGCAGGGTCTTGTCAGCCATGGGGGACCTCCTGTTGCGGTACTGCTGAGTCGCTGCCATCGAACAGCGTGTCACGATGCTGCTGATAGTAGTCGAGGGCGTTGCGCACCGCCTTCACCACGGCACGCGGCGTGACGGTGGCGCCGGTGAACTGATCGAAGATGCCGCCGTCTTTTTTCACCTTCCACTTCTCGGGTAGTGGATCGCGCAGCGAGCGGCCGGTGAAGGCGTGTACCCAGTCGGAACGGGCGGCCTCGATCTTGTCGCCCAGCCCCGGCGTTTCGCGGTGGGTGGTGACGCGCACGCCGGCCAGGCTGCCGTCGAGGTTGATGGCGATAAGCAGGCTGATATCGCCGCTGTAGCCGTCGGGGGCGACGGCGGTGAGGGCCAGCGCCACCGGCTGGCCGTCCTTGCGGGCGCGGTACACCTGCTGCGGCAGCGGGCTGCCGAGCAGGGTGGGGTCGGTGACAATGATGCGATCAGCGGCCGGGTCGTTGTCGTAATGTGCGGGCGGGATCAGTGCGTTCAGGCTGTGCACCAGGGTATCGCGCTCGTTCTGCGCGATGCGCTCCCGGGTGCTTTCGTAGGTGAAGGCGACCAGGCTCGTGCCGAGCACCGCGAACAGGCCGAGCAGGGAGGCGCTGAGCAGCATCTTCTTCAGCGGCATCGTCATCCCCTGGTGTGGCCGTACACCCGCGGCCGGGTGTAGTAATCGATGGTGGGGGCGGCCATGTTCATCAGCAGCACGGCGAAGGCGACGCCGTCGGGGAAGCCGCCCCAGGTACGGATGACGAAGATCAGCAGGCCCATGCCGATGCCGAATACCAGCTGGCCGCGTGCGCTGGTGGCGCCGCTCACCGGGTCGGTGGCGATGAAGAAGGCGCCGAGCATGGCGCCGCCGCTGGCAAGATGGAACAGCGGGCCGGCATACAGCTCGGGGTTGATCAGGTGGAACAGCGTGGCGATGACTCCGAGGCTGCCCAGCACCGCCACCGGCACGTGCCAGGTGATGATGCGGCGCCACAGCAGCCACAGGCCGCCGAGCAGCACCAGGCCGTTGACCACCTCCCAGCCCTTGCCGCCGAACAGGCCGAAGATCGGTCCGCCGCGGACCTCGTTCACCGTATGTGCCATGCCCAGCTGCACCTTCAGGGTGTCGAGCACGGTGGCGGAGGTGAGCGCATCCATCTGGATATCGGCGGGCAGGGCGCCGGTGAGGCTGTGCAGCAGCACCTGCACCAGGCCGAGGTCGGCGCTGCGCAGACCTGCAGGGGCGGCCCAGGAGGTCATCTCCTGCGGGAAGGACACCAGCAGCAGTACATAGCCCGCCATGGCGGGATTGAACGGATTGAAGCCGAGGCCGCCGTAGAGCTGCTTGGCGAAGACGATGGCAAAGAAGCTGCCCACCGCCACCAGCCACCAGGGTGCCAGCGGCGGCAGGGCGATGGCGAGCAACAGGGCGGTGACGAGGGCGCTGCCGTCGCGCAGGGTGATGAGCACCGGGCGGCCGCGCAGGGCGAGTACGGTGGCCTCGCTGGCCAGCGCCACGGCGCTGGCAACGAGCAGATTGACCAGCACGCCCCAGCCGAACAGCCACAGGCTGCCGGCGATGGCCGGCAGCAGCGCGTAGGCGACGCGCAGCATGACATTGCTGACGTTGGCCGGACCGTGGACGTGGGGCGAACTGATGACTGGATTGGTCATGGTTATCGATCTCTATCCGCGAATGAACGCCAATAAATGACAGTCCAGTCATCGCTGATGATTTTGCATTTGCGTTTATTCGCGTTCATTCGCGGACTCATTCTTTTTTTCCGTCGCGCGCCGTGCCTCGGCCTCTTCGATCTGGCGCTGCTGATCGGCGGTGAGGTTTTCGGTGTTCTGCGGCTCGATGCCGGCCGCCTCGCGCTTGGCCTTGGCCCGTTCCATCGCTGCCTTGATGGCCGCCTTCTTGGCCTCCTCGCTGTCGGCGGCGGGCGACTCTTCCAGCGCGGCCTTCTTCTTTGCCAGCTTGGCGGCGCGCTCGGCCTTTTCGCGCTCCTGCCGTTCGGTGCGGAAGTCGTGGCGCTCACGCGCCAGTTCGGCCTTTTTCTTGTCGCGCGCCTGCGCCCAGATCTCGGTCTTGGCGTAGCGATAGTACTGCACCAGCGGCAGGTTGGCGGGGCAGACATAGGCGCAGCAGCCACACTCGATGCAATCGAACAGGTTGTAGTCCTGGGCGTGATCGAAGTCCTTGGCGCGGGCGTGCCAGTACAGCTGCTGCGGCAGCAGATTGGCCGGGCAGGCGCGGGCGCACTCGCCGCAGCGGATGCAGTTGCGCACCGGTCCGTGCTGACCGAATTCGCCCGGCGCTAGGGCCAGGATGCAGTTGCCGGTCTTGGTGATCGGCAGTCCGCCGTGCGGCAGGGTGATGCCCATCAGCGGGCCACCCAGCACCAGCCGCGCCAGGGTCGGCGTGGTGCCGCCGCACTGCCGCAGCAGGTCGTCGATGGGGGTGCCGATGAGAACCTCGAGGTTGCGCGGCGTGGCGACGCCGCGGCCGGTGACGGTGACGATGCGCGAGAGCAGCGGTTCGCCGCGCTCCACGGCGCGGTGCACCGCGGCGGCCGTGGCGACATTGTGGCAGACGATGTTGATGTCGATGGGCAGGCCCTGCGACGGCACTTCCCTGCCGGTGAGCACCTTGATGAGCTGCTTTTCGCCGCCGGTGGGGTAGAGCGTCGGTACCTGCACCAGTTCGATGTCGCTGCGGTCGATACGGGCCAGTGCGGCGCCCAGGGCGGCATGGGCCTGCGGTTTGTTGTCTTCGATACCGATCACCACCCGGCGTGCGTGCAGGGCATGGCGCATGATGCGGGCGCCGGCGATGACCTCGTCGGCGCGTTCGCGCATCAGGCGATCGTCGCAGGTGATGTAGGGCTCGCACTCGGCAGCGTTGAGGATCAGCGTATCGACCTCGGTGCGGGCGCCGGGGTTGAGCTTGATGAAGCTGGGGAAACCGGCGCCGCCCAGGCCGACGATGCCGGCCTCGCGGATGAGGTTGCGCAGCTCGCTGGGGTCGAGTGCGGTCCAGTTGCCATGCGGCTGCAACTCTACCCAGCGATCTTCGCCGTCGCTTTCCAGCACGATGCAGGGGGCGGTCAGGCCTGACGGATGCGCTACCGCACGCTCCTCGATGGCCACTACCGTGCCCGAGGTGGGCGCGTGCAGCGCAGCGCTGACGAAGCCGTCGGGTTGGCCGATCATCTGGCCCTTCAGTACGCGCTCCCCTACCGCGACGATGGGCTTGGCCGCTGCGCCGATGTGTTGCTGCAGGGGCAGCACCAGACGTTTGGGCAGTATGGCGGGCTGGATCGGCTGTTCGCAGGAGAGCGACTTGTGGTCCGGCAGGTGCAGGCCGCCATGGAAACGCCACAGTTTGCGCACGGTCGCCGTTGGGGGGCTGGTGGGCTTGGTCATGATGCGTGTTCCGGCTTGATGCTGGTGGCCGGATAGGGCCAGGTCCAGGTGGCCGGTGCCACCTTGATCGGGATCATGCTGATGCAGTCCACCGGGCAGGGCTCCACGCACAGTTCGCAGCCGGTGCACTCGCTTTCGATGATGGTGTGCATCTGTTTGGCGGCGCCGAGGATCGCATCCACCGGGCAGGCCTGCAGGCACAGGGTGCAGCCGATGCAGGTCTGCTCATCGATGAAGGCGACCATCTTCTCCTTGGGACCGCCCTCCACCGGCTTGGCATCCCGTCCCAGCAGATCGGCCAGCGCCATCACCACCGTCTCGCCGCCGGGCGGACACATATTGATGTCGGCCTCGCCCTTGGCGATGGCCTCGGCATAGGGATGGCAACCGGCGAAGCCGCACTGGCCGCACTGCGTCTGCGGCAGGATGGCGTCGATCTTGTCGACGATGGGGTCGCTGTCCACCTTGAAGCGCACGGCGGCATAGCCGAGCAGCAGGCCGAAGGCCAGCGCGAGCAGGGCGAGGGCAACGATGGCGGTGAGCATGGTTCTGTCGTTGTCCCTAGCCCTTGACCAACCCGGAGAAGCCCATGAACGCCATCGACATCAGGCCGGCGGTGATCAGGGCGATGGCGGGGCCGCGGAACACCGCGGGGACATCGCTGACGGTGATGCGCTCGCGCATGGCGGCGAACAGCACCAGCACCAGGGAGAAGCCGACCGCTGCGCCGAAGCCGTAGACGGCGGATTCGATGAAGCTGTGCTGCGCCTGGGTATTGAGCAGCGCCACGCCGAGCACGGCGCAGTTGGTGGTGATCAGCGGCAGGAAGATGCCGAGCACCTGATACAGCACCGGCGAGGTCTTGTGCACCACCATTTCGGTGAACTGCACCACCACGGCGATCACCAGGATGAAGGCGATGGTGCGCAGGTATTCGATGCCGAGCGGCGCCAGCAGGAATTCGTTGGTGAGGTAGGCGCAGACCGAGGACAGGGTGAGCACGAAGGTGGTGGCCAGGCCCATGCCGATGGCGGTCTCCAGCTTGCGCGACACGCCCATGAACGGACACAGGCCAAGAAACTTCACCAGGACGAAGTTGTTGACCAGCACCGTGCTGACGAGGATGAGGGCGTATTCGGTCATGGCTCAGGATCGAGGTTCAAGGTACGAGGGACGAGCAGGAGTGGCCGCAACATGCTGGCAAAGATAGCAGAACTGTTCGGCCGCCAAGAATGATCATTCGCAATCGGATTGCCGTTCGTGCCTTGTCTCTCGTGTCTCGTGCCTACTTTATGCGCATGCCCGGCTGGGCGCCGTCGTCCGGGCCGAGGATGAACAGGTCCTTGCCGCCCGGGCCGGCGGCCAGCACCATGCCCTCGGACAGGCCGAACTTCATCTTGCGCGGCGCCAGGTTCGCCACCATCACGGTGAGACGGCCCACCAGGTCCTTGGGGTCGTAGGCAGAGCGGATACCCGCGAAGACGTTGCGGGTTTCCCCGCCCAGGTCCAGGGTGAGCTGCAACAGCTTGTCGGCCCCTTCCACATAGGCGGCGGCGGCGATGCGCGCCACGCGCAGGTCGACCTTGGCGAAGTCGTCGATGCTGATGGTCTCGGCAATGGGGTCCATGACGGGCTGGGTCTCGTGCTGTTGGTGTTCGGCGTGGCGTGCCTGGGAGTGGCTGTCGGCAGCCGGCGACATGCTCTGGGTGTTGGCGGCGATGAGGGCGTCGATCTGCTTGGCGTCGATGCGGGTCATCAGGTGGCTGTAGGCGTTGACCGCGTGGCCTTCCTCCAACCGGTTGGGCAGATCGTTCCAGGAGAGCGGACCGGTGCCAAGGAATTGCTCCACCTGCGCCGCCACCTTCGGCAGGATCGGCTTCAGGAAAATCGACAGGTCGCGGAACACCTGCAGGGTGGTGGTGCAGATGGCGTGCAGGCGCGCGTCGTTGGCGCTGTCCTTGGCCAGCTCCCACGGCTTGTTGCCGTCCACGTACTGGTTGGCCAGATCGGCCAGGCGCATGATCTCGCGTACCGCCTTGCCGTATTCGCGCTGCTCGTAGGCCTCGGCGATGGTGTCTACCGCGAACACGATATCGCGCTCGATATCGGTGCTGTCGTCGTGCGGGCCCAGCCTGCCGCCGAAGCGCTTGCCGATGAAGCTGGCGGTGCGCGCCGCGATGTTGACGTACTTGCCGATCAAATCCGAGTTCACGCGGGCGACGAAGTCCTCCAGATTGAGGTCGATGTCGTCGACGCCGCTGCCCAGCTTGGCGGCGAAGTAGTAGCGCAGCCATTCGGGATTCAGGTGCTGCAGGTAGCTCGACGCGGTGATGAAGGTGCCGCGCGACTTGGACATCTTGGTGCCGTTGACGGTGAGGAAGCCGTGGGCGAACACGCCGCTGGGCGTGCGGTAGCCGGCGCTCTCCAGCTCGGCGGGCCAGAAC
>Ga0172382_10002172_pt1 | contig 33433 bp, 32 predicted proteins | sample Leawel138RmetaG_FD_122245 | JGI IMG/M metagenome (GOLD analysis project Ga0172382, IMG submission 122245) | Leachate microbial communities from a municipal landfill in Southern Ontario, Canada - Leachate well 138R metaG | ecosystem: Engineered > Solid waste > Landfill > Unclassified | place...
GCTTATATCTATGTGCTTAAACTTGATAACTATATACGGTAGAAGGCTAACAAAAATAGAACGAATAGATAGATATCAGATGAAAATAAGGTTCGGATAAAAAAAATATGGGAATGCCTGACAATTATAACTTGACAGAAATCCACGGCTAAACGATTGTGCACTTGTCCCTTGAGTCGTTCTGAATCCATGTTTAAAAGTGATGCAGGATGCACCTCCTCAGGGGCGACGAGGAATCAAAGTCTTGGAGCTTTCGCTTCGCTTTGAAGCCTAAAAAAGAAATAAGGAGCCCATCATGGCACTTGTCTTGTATATCATATTCTTGGTTGCACTTATCTATGTGCTACACCAAATTGGTATGTCCGGTGTGCGAAACGGCATCAAAACCGGAGTGAAAGCCATTGATGATCTCTTTAAGCGGTGAATTTTCCCACATAAATTCTTGCAGAATGCAGGTTAAACTGCATTAATTTCAAAAAGCATAAATGATGAGCCAATAATCTTGAATTGAGGCGAACACAAAACAAAAAACAGGAGATATCTAATGGATTACTTACTTATTCCTCTTTGCATTGCTGCACTGTGGATATTGTTTGGGCTGCTCTACTATGTAGCTGTCAGAAACAATATCAGACGTTCCACCACGGGATTCCCTTCTCAGCGAGAGCTCATCTCAGAATCCGATATCGATAAGCAGCAGTTAATTGAAAAGATCAAACTTTTATATCTTCATAAAGTGATTTCAAACATCTATGTGGGCGAGGCTTATATCCGTTTTGAGGATGCCTGCCCTTATCGCTGTAAATGGAACGTGTATCACATCGACTTTTCAGCTCCATCGGTTCTACGCTATAGAGGATTTATGTTCCAATATCGCTTCAACTTGTCAAATCTGGAGGGAATTGCGTTTTACCTTTCGGATTGATGCGACTTTTTTGAAGCTCGCACAAAATCCTGCCATTATTACTGACCAAAAATTGAACACAGAACTGCGGATAAGCCGAGCCGGAGAATTCGCTCAGCTTTTATTGGACATCAAAAAGCAATAATCGCTATTTATGTTCATCCTAAGGAGTTAAAACACCCCCGCATAGCTCGCTTTCCATTTCCCATAGTCGTCCTTATATACATGGAATTCACCTTCCTTATCAAAGCTTATGGGGTTTGCACCGAAGAAAGTGTTTGCCTCGCCATTGCCAACGCAGCGGACTTTTACGGGATAATAGTCATAATCTTTATTACATTTGCCGACTTGCAAGACGGTGATGCTTTCGATGTTCGTGGCTCTTCCTCCAAGCAAAGTCCCTGCCCAGGAATCGGGGATGCCTTCCATGATGTTTTCACTAACTGCAGTTGTGATGGCGCTATTGCTTGGCTTGCAAGCACATAGGCTTAATAGAATAAAAACAATGAACAGAATTTTGCTTTTCATAACACACCTCTTTCTATTTGATTTTCATGTCACCTGCATCATAGAATTGACTTAAAAATTAGTCAAGTTCAATCTTTAATTATGAGCTTTTTTAATGCAAAATCTCGCCTTGAGACACAAAATGAGCTTATTTACTTTCATCGCCATGCTTTAGCCACTTGCTCCTTACTGCTTCCTTACATGCTTCTGGTCATGATATGGTCATGATATGGTCATCACCATGAGCACATCATGACCAGAACACCATCTGAACCCAGTAAGGAAGAAGCGGGGAAAGACTGTGTGCATATAGAGGTTGACAGCTTCGTCTCGCTCTGGAAATGTGGAAAAAAATCAAGAGGAGCCGAAAATGGCAAAAACTGCTTATACAGGATTCAGATATGCAGGCGAGAAGGCAGAGCTGGAATCTGCGGTGCGCAAAGCCCTGGAATATATGGATTTCAAGAACAAACGCAAGGAAAGTATTGAGACGGGCTTTGTCTATGGTGCGCGCGAAAAAAGACGCTGGCTCACGAATAATCACCCCGTGGAAGTGGCGATCGAGGCAAAAAGCTGCGGTGAGCACTTAGCCGTTCTCATCGAAGTAGCCTGCTATCCCGTGTCTTTTACTCAGGACGCACACAACCGTCAGCGAGCTATTGAGATCAAGGAGATGATTCTCGCTTTTGCCATGGGGAACACTCTTTGAGGCTCTGTCTATAATTTTCCACAAAAACACAAAAAGCATGCTGAAATCGCCGATAAGAGTGCTTGACAAAAAGCGCGAAGGCTTTATCTTTTGCGTTAAATGATGTGCTTTGCGTGGAAGTGATAAGTTGCGCAAACAAATATCATTTTATTGATAAAAAAGAATGGTCTTTAACGAAAAAAACGAGTTACTTACTTTCATAGACACAGGCAAAAACATAAGACAAAAGGAGTTGATCATGAAAAAGCTTAGCATCGTTGTGTTATCACTACTTTTACCCATAATGGTCTTTGGTTCGGTATTTGGACTGAAGCCGCTACCATATTTTAAGTTGAGCCCAAATCTCTTGCGTGACACCATATATGTTCCCGAAACCCTCGACATATATGTGGTCGAAATAGGGGAAACAGAATGGGAACACGAAACAAAATTCACCTTTGAATATTTGCCTTATCATCACGGCAGACCCCAGATCAAGCACGTTTATAGCCATGTTGATTTTGGTGATGGTTGGGTGCCTTTCGTTCGCGGAGATTTTGAATATAATGCCAGTCAGCTTTGCACTGCATTTTCAATAGGAATTGCGCTTGATGAGGATGAATTGTTAGTATTCACCAGCGGAACTGTGGAGTATGACGACTTTGATCGTCTCACAAGATTTGCAATAATCATGGACGATGATGATTTCGGCGAAATGCAGCAAATAATTGAGATCGAATATCTTTCCGATACCGAAATGCAGATTTCTGTCTTTCTCCAAGAAGACGGCGAAACCGAATATCAAAATGTGGAAATAGGCTTGGATAGCCAAAATAGGATGCAGAGCCAAACCGTATATTCATCCACGGATAATGAGAACTTTGCGCCGGAAGCCAGGTTCAGCTTCAACTATCACCCTCAAGATACTTCCACAATACAGGATTTCATCAGATATCTCAGCGATAACATCGTGATGCTCATGCTCATGGAAGGAGATATGATCTATGGCATGGTGACGGAATACACCGAAATGCACTGGGAAAATCCCATCTGGAAAGCCAATCATAAACATATCTATGAATATGATTCTGATCTTCTGATGACCTATAAGAAGTGGTATAGTTTTTTTAATAATTGGGAATATTATTACCGCGATTCATATACCTATGACGTGCATGGTAATATGATTGAAGAATTTGGCGAACACTATCAGGAAGGTGAATATATCGATAGCTCTCGCACAGAAATGGGATATACGGCACTCACGGATAATCAGGATATCAACGCTCCGGCTATCTCGCCGATTAGTGTCAGCATCTATCCTCAGCCTTTTGCCGGATCTGTGAATATCCTTGGCGAATCGAAGGCGGGTGGGGAGCTACACGTGGAGATCTTTAACCTCAGAGGACAGAGGGTGAGAAGCTTTAATATGCTCTCCGGCACGAACTTCTCTTGGGATGGGAAAGATGATGGTGGGAAAAATTTGCCCAGCTCGGTTTATTTCCTTAGAGCGGGACAAGGCTCAGCTTTCCAAACGAAGAAACTAATGAAGATAAAATAAGATAGTTTAGCAATAAGCTACATAAGCCCTCATCCGATAAATTGGAGAGGGCTTTTTCTTTTGCGAGCTGCCAAGGACGGCGGTAAATGTGCAGAAATATGGCATGCGATAATATCCCTTTTGAAACGAGGGGATATGAAAATTCGTAAAAAACATTGACATAATTTCGTGATTTTATAATCTGTCAAAGATATAAGAATATTATTTATTATCATGTAGTGGTGAAGGATAAAAAGAGGCCTTCGGGAAGCTTGATGAACATCGTGGACTAATATTCACGCATGTAAATCTACAAATAAACTCTTATTCTCCCTATAAGGGAAAGGATGTAGAAAATGTTAATAGGCACAAAAAGTCAGAGCAAACTTGCCCTCCCCCCCCAAAAAAAAATAACAACAATAGCAATGTCAGAATTTGTTGATAAGCCTGATTCTTCGGTAAACAGCATTTTTGGCATAATGTTTAGGCTAATAATTTCGATCTTGTTATTGCTTATAAGCACAGGGCTTTTTGCCGACCAGAGAGAAATACCCAACATTGTCGGGACTTTATCTTTAGATTTTGACCATGCAGATATTGTATATACTGATATAAAACTTTATAATGCCGACAGCCATAATCTTGTCTATGAGTTGAATCCCGACTCTACAGGGAGATTTGTATTTACCACTAATCCCGGGCAGTATTATATTGCGATAGAGATGTTTCGCCCAGACTTGGGAAAGTTTACATATCCTCATACAATTCAAGACATAAATATACCTTCCAATTCTCATTTTGAAGACCTGGGAGTCATCGGCTTATCTCGATATAACTTGAGTTTTGTGAGAGTGTCTTCTGATTCGTCTCTTCCTTATTTTAAGACACCTTATCATGCCTTGGGGAAAATATTCAATGCTGTAAATGGTGGTTATGACGGCGATTCGGTAAAGCTGTTCATCCATCAGGGCGAATATCAGCTTTCATCGTACCCAAATTTAATCTATACAAACCCGGCAAACAATTCCTTAAGACTGGAAATCATTGGGCTTAATGACGGTGATGTGTATTTTGAACCTACAGCTTCATCGGTATCCATATATGCAAATAGGGTGAACACTACTTTTGAAAATATCAAGTTTACGAGACCGGGAGCAGGTGATTATAATCTAAAATTCACCTCCGGCACTAATGCTCAATACTCATTTATATCCTGTCATTTCGGCAGAATATCTTCTCATTCAGAAAATATTTTCTCCACTACCTTCAGCGGATTGTCAGGATTATCACTTTACGACTGTGTAGTAAAATATAGCAACAGCAAAAACACTGGATCAATGAGGCTTTTAAACTGTTCAGACGTCCTAATAAACTCCTCATATTTTATTAGAAATGAAGCCTGGGGAGGCGGTGCAATATATTTGGAAAATTGTGAAGATGTAGAAACCTCACTTTGCCATTTTTATGCAAATACTGCAACTGAATATACATCTCCTAACGGCATCCAGTTAGGCTATCCCGGTGGAGCTATATATGCAGTTGATTCATCCGGGATCAAAATTAGAAAAAATTGTTTTAAACAAAATTTAACAACTGGAAGCGGAGGCCCGGTATATCTGCATAACATCTCACAATTTGATATATCAGACAATGAGTTCTTGTATAACGAAGCATATCAAGCTGGACTGAGTGAGAGCCATTGCGATGCTGTAGGATTTAATTATTGTGCTTTTACAGAAAACGATATTTTCTCCGGCAATGTTATCAATAGCGGAGCCTATGGTTCCGGCAATGATTTTATTGCTATGCACTATGAATGCACCGGAACATTAAATATCGATCGTGGACTTTTTATCAAGGGTGATTCAAGCACAGACAAAATGATAGTCCTATCATACTTACCGGTTAATTTAAACTTCACAAATTGTATTTTTAAGACGACAGATATTGATGCTATCTTTTCACGTGGTAGTTCAAATTCTGAACCGGCCAGCATAATTGTCTCACACTGTATGTTTGATAATGAGTTTGAAGGAGTTACATCTTTCAATAATACGATCTGTAATGTTGAAAATATGCATCTTGATTCTTCATATCATCCTATATGGGACGAAACCGTGATTTCTCCCTGCATTGATGCCGGTTACGGCTTAGATGAAGACGGCACCCCTGCCGATATCGGAGCCTATACCACTGTCAATCATCGCTATTGGGAATATGCCTTCGAGGATCAAGCTGATGTGGAAAGATGGCACTGGGTAAGCTATCCTATCCTCAATACTGTCACGGATGGTGCGCTTTATGCTAATGAATTCTTTAAGGATTTGCTGCATATACATGAAAACCGGTATGGTGCAGACGTTCCCACTTACCTGGAAAAAATCGTATGGGTAGAAGCAGGAATGAATATGAAGACAATTTTATGGGATGATGTAAATAAGATATGGAATGATGAATGCATGCAACATATCGTCTCCAGTCCTCAAGGTTATAAAATCATGTTGCAAATACGGGCAAATACGAATTTTCCACAGCCCGTGGTGCTCAGGCACAGCGGATATAAGACTCCTGATCATACAGAATTTCCCATATATGGGAACAGGGAAAATTGGATAGGCTATTTCCGCGATGATTCCCGCTTGCCCGAACATGCCTTTGCAAGCATCTGGGATGATATCACTATGATCAAAGCCAAGGATTGGAGTATATTCCGCATAGGCGAATCGGGCGATGATCAATGGCATATTGTCGGTAGGATAATGCCGCTAAATCTGGGCGATATGGTGATAGTAAAGACCACACAAGACCATATATTTAAATGGGGTGAAAATATTCCCGTTCCTCCACGAACGAAGTCAAGCCCGCAAGGCTTTGTCTATGATGAAAAAGAAGATTATATCCCCATCTATCTCACACTCACGGATGAGATGGTGATGCAATATGAAGAAGTCGGCTTGTATGTGGACGGCGTGTGCAAAGGTGCAGTAGTGGTGGAAGAAAATCTGGAGCAGATATCTGCCTACGTGGCAAGCGCGGATGATTTGGCTAATGGCGAAGTGGAACTGACATTTATTCCGCGTGCAAGCAAAAGCACACCTTTTTTATCTGAGAACAAAAGGATAAGTCACGAGCAATTGATGCCTAAGCACACTGCTGCAGGTGCAAACTATCACTATTTTGAGATAAACCTGGCAGATAACAAAGAAGGGGAAGATATTCCCGCACTTCCGAGCTTGGGACAAAACTATCCTAATCCCTTCAATCCAAACACCACCATCTCTTACTCTTTGCCTACGGCGAGCAAGGTGAAACTTGAGGTATATAACCTGAAGGGACAACTGGTAAAGACATTGGTAGATAAGGAGATTGAAGCAGGGATATACAACGTAAATTGGAATGGTAAAGACTCAAACGACAAGCCTGTAGCAAGCGGAGTTTATTTCTATCGCCTCGATACACCCGAATATAAACAAAGCAAAAAAATGCTTTTAATGAAATAAAAAAACAGAAGGGAAGGAGGAGGATGCTCTTCCTTTCCTCATGAATAAAGAGGAATAAAGATGAAAAATAAAGTTTTGATAATACTAACGATCCTGGGCATTTTGCCCTGTATGCTGCTTTCCATAACGCTCAATGTAAAGCAAGATGGCAGCGGAGACTATATTTCTATTCAAGATGCATTGGATGCTGCCGATCCCGGTGATACCATCTTAGTATATCCCGGTAGATATTTTGAAAATATAGAGATTAATAAAAATAATATCACATTGAAAAGCTTGGAAGCGAGCAGCGGGGATTCAAGCTATATAGATTCTACTATAATTGATGGGAATAATATAAGCGTCTGCATAAGAGTGGCTCAAAATACAGAAAACACCATCATAAGGGGCTTCAGCATCACAAGAGGAGCAAGAATGGGCGGAGGAGGAGGCATTAGTATCAGCGGGCGCACCAGCGTGATAAATTGCATGATATTCGGCAATCAAGCAAGATTTGGTGGCGGAATAAACATAATAAGGGCAAATGTATCCTTGAGTGGGGTTACAATCAGAGACAATTATAGCCTTAACCAAGGGGGAGGCATATATGTTTCCAGCATAACTAATACATATCCTTTAAACTTTGATCCCGATAACCGCTGTTCGATCTATAATAACCGTTCCGGTGCAGGACAGGATATATGTATTCATTATGCTACTCGAGATTTGGATATGCCGCTCGACACGTTTTCCGTGCTAAATCCATCTGAATATCATGCTATCTATTTAAGCAATAATCATTTTGTCTATAATTTTTATATCAATTTCGATATTCTGAACGCATATCATGAGGAAATTGATAGCGATCTTTATGTATCCACAGAGGGGGATGATGCAAATGACGGACTTACTCCCGATACCGCTCTGAAGACCATACATGAAGCCATCTATAGAACCGCTTCAAATAGAGAGAATAAGAATAGCGTATTTATATTGCCGGGAGAGTATTCCCGCACTGCAAATGAGCAAATCTTTCCCATTGCTTTGAAGCAGTGGGTCAAAGTTCAAGGAAGCGGAATTGATGTCACCAAAATAATATGTGAACCAAGCCCATTGATGGAACTTAGGTTAGGTGGTCATGCTTTTTCAGCTTTTATTGAACCTCATATATATTTGGATGGTATGTCTATCACGGCACAAGGTTTTGATAACTATTGTAGTGCTCTTCATGGCAACTTAAGAACTACTGAGGCACATTTATCGAATCTACGCATACACGATATTCCTGCCGGTTATTATGGAACTTTCCATAACAATCCTACGATAATTAACTTATGCGTATCAGGCGAAAATGAAAGCTTCTTTGACAATATTATAATAGAAGATATTGAAACTGGTGATGTCGATCTACTTTATGTAGGAGGCAGTGGAACTCCGGGTGAGGAGAGAGCTGCTTTCCGAGGCAAAATCAAGAATCTTGTAGTCCGAAATTTCACAAATAGTTATACTTCGCAGTCTGTTTGGGGATTCCCTGTGATTACGATAGAAGCAGACGAAGAGTTAGTAATGGAAAACTGTGAATTTAGAAATCTGACCATGCTTGATGATGATGCCAGAGTCATACAGATTGTCGGGGTTCAGTTTCCGCAACAGCAAAATCACTTTACTCTGAGAAATTGCTTGTTTGCGGATAATGTATCTCCCGGAATAGGTCCTTGGGGAGGAGAAATCGCGACAATTGCCACGGCAAATAATCCAAGAATAGATTATATTAATTGTACTTTTGCGGGCAATCGTAGCAATAGCTATATCTTAAGTGTACGAGGTGAAGTGAATTTTATCAATTCCATATTTGATAACGACAGTGAATATCAGATCAATGTGATCCCTACGAATGATCCTAATGAGCAGACTCATCTCACCTTTGATTATTGCTTGATAAAAGGCGGTATAGACGGCATTTTGGAAGATACTGTTCCGTGGAATAGTATTGACTATCGGGATACAAATATCGATGAAGACCCTCTCTTTGCAGGTAGTGGATTTGGCAGCCCGGGTGACTTCAACTATAATCTTTCTGAGTTTTCGCCCTGCGTAGATAGCGGCACTCCGGATATCTGCGATTTGGATTTACCACCTTACGATCTGGCAGGAAACATACGCGTATGGAACGATCGCATCGACATGGGTTGTTTTGAGTATAATTCCGAGCCATGGGTTTCAAATGAAGACCTTATTTCACCTATTTTTGAACATTTGATCTTAGAACAAAACTATCCCAATCCTTTTAATCCTGAGACCACCATAGCCTTTGAGCTGAAAGAGCCGGCTATGTGTAGTCTGAAAATATATAATATGCGCGGACAGGTGGTGAGAACCTTAGTTAATGAGGCACTTAGTAGCGGGCGGCATAGTAGAGTGTGGGATGGCTTGGACGACAATGGTTCGGCTGTGGCGTCGGGAATGTATCTATATAGAGTTGAATCAGCAAAACAAAGCAAAAGCCGAAAGATGATTATGGTGAAATAAGATAATTTAACAATAAACTGCATAAGCCCTCATCCGAGAAACTGGAGAGGGCTTTTTCTATTGTTCACTATTGCAGAAGGCGCAGCGTTCTATTTATAGGTAGGTTAACGCCTTCATTAACGCATGTGCAGAAGAGTATGATTTAGGAAGGAATAATGACGCTCGTTGCAACGATGGCGATGCCCCACCGGCCGCATCATCAGACTTTGCCACTCGAACCGGTAGGTTAACGCCCCCGTTAACCGAAAAAACGAGAGTTTTATACTCTCTTATCAATCCGCCGCCTTGAAGTTATAAATAGGGCGGATAATCTCGAGCACATCCACGGTATCTTTGATATTTTCCATGATCTCTTCGGCGGGTTTATACACCATCGGTGCTTCATCCAAGGTATCCCGATTCACCGAGCTGGTATAGATGCCTTGCATGCTATCTCGAAAGTCTTGCAGTGAAACCCTTTCCCGCGCTTGACGGCGGCTCATCACCCTGCCTGCACCGTGTGGGGCAGAGTGGTTCCAATGCGGATTTCCTTTGCCGATGCAGATCAGCGAACCGAATTGCATGTTGATGGGGATGAGCAAGATTTCATCCTTCTGGGCGGAGACGGCGCCTTTTCTGAGGATCATGTTTTTGGTGTCGATATAGTTGTGGATGGTCTGAAATTCTTCTAAAACCGTCCAGCCCATGGAACTGATGATAATCTCAGCCATGGCGCGGCGATTGATGAAGGCAAATTCTTGACCAATATCCATGTCGATGAGATAGTCTTGCATGAGTTCGCCCTCGCAATAAGCCAAGTTTTTGGGTATCCTGGCTTCGGCTTGTTTGCGTTTGGCGCGTCTGAAATCTTTCTTCTTCATCTTGCCATCAAATTGGATTCTTTGGCTGTGTTTGGCGTTGAGGCGAAGGTGTGCTTCTTCCTGATAATAGCCTGCAATCTGCGTTCCGAGGTGGCGCGAGCCGGAGTGGATCACGAGATAGAGCGTGCCTTCATCGTCCTCATTTAGCTCGATAAAGTGGTTGCCGCCGCCTAAAGTGCCAATGGATTTATAGGCTCTATCGAGATTGACAAAGTTCTTGCATCTGAGTTCTTCGATGCGGGTCTCGCCGGCGAGTGCGTGAGGGTTGTCGCGGATGGAAAATCCGGAGGGGATACGCTTCTTTATGATGTTATCCAGCTTGGCGAGGTCTATGTCTTCGGCTTTCTCTTGGAGTTTTTGAACCTTCATACCACAGCCGATATCGACGCCCACGAAGTTTGGCACCACTTTGTCGGTGATCTGCATGGTGGTGCCGATCACGCAGCCTAAGCCGGCATGCACATCCGGCATCACACGGATATTTGCGCCGAGGGCAATCTGCGTCTCGGAATCGAGTATTTCTTTGAGTTGGGAATATGCCGTTGCTTCCACATTCTCGGTGAAAACAATGGCTGAGCCATATTTTCCTGTTATTTCTATCATGGAGTTAGTCTGCCGGAATAGTGGATATACTGTCAAGTTAAAAATATTTCCAGCTTCTTATTTCAATCACTTACAGATTCATTGAAAAAATAGTTGCTCATTTTGGGTTTTTTTCTCATTTTGGGCACCTATAGATAGTAGGGGCTAACATTTTTTGTGAAGCCACGAGGCGAGGCCGGTGTTTAGTGAAATAAGCGAAATAAAAAAGCTCAAAAGGAGGATAAACATGAGTTTAATTACAATATTCTCGAAAAGAATTGACAGAATATGCACATGGAAAGTAAATGGCACAATAGAAATGCTTGATGGAGAAATCGATGGATTTTCGTGTTTATGAATACCTTAGCGTGTTCATTATGGCTTGGCTCTTTGTCTATGGGCTCACTCCCTTGATGATGAAGCTCGCCAATAAGATAAATTTTGTGGACAAGCCTGAGGCGCGCAAGATGCACCTCAAAACTGTTCCGCTCATGGGCGGGATCAGCGTTGGAATTGGCTTTATCCTCTTATGTGTCTATGATGTAGTCATCTCTTCAGGCAGATATTTCGATAGACCCATGTTGGGCTATCTTTTGGGCTCGATTCTCATCGTGATCATCGGCGCCATCGACGATCGGCGTGGGATGCAACCGCTGGTGAAGATGTTCGGGCAGATTTTGGTCAGCCTCATCTTTATCTTCTCAAATTTCAAGATTATCGAGCTGGATCAAATGTTTGGCAGCATGTTTATCAGCATTCCAATCATGTTGCTCTGGATGGTGGGCTTGATGAATGCGCTGAACTTTTTGGACAATATGGATGGCATCATCAGCGGGATGGCGGGGATATTGGGGTTGGGCTTCTTTGCCTTTGCGCTCTCGAACACCAATCCCTCAAATGAAAATGCCATGGCGCTGATTGCGCTGATCTCGCTTAGTTTTGCCGGCTCAACCTTTGGCTTTTTGCCCTATAACTTCAATCCTGCTAAGATCTTCCTCGGGGATGCAGGCAGCATGTTCATCGGCTATTTCCTTTCGTCCATGGGCATACTCGTTGCGCAATATGCCGGCAATAGGCATAACGACAAGTTTTTCTATCTCTTACCGGTCTTGCTGCTCAGCTATGCCATATTCGATATCAGCTTGGTGAGCATCACTCGCAGGCGGGATGGACGGCACGTGATGCAAGGCGGGAAAGATCACTCTACTCATAGAATAAATAACGTCTTAGGCTCGGTTAAGGTCACTGCGGGGATTGTCTATATCCTCAATATCCTCATCGTTTTGACTTCAATCATCGTATTCAACATCGGTTCCCGCGAATTGCTCATCGCTTGCACCTTGCTTTTCATGGTGTTTTTCGCACTCTTTGGGCGGAAACTTGATCAAGTTCCAATCGTGGTTCCGGAAAATCAAAAGAAGGTGAAAAAGGCATGAAACTCTATGCATTGGGGACGGGCTCCGGCATGGCGAGCAAGGACTTAAATTGCTCCTGCTATCTGGTTGAAAGAGAAGACAAGAGCTTCATCTTGGATTGTGGCGAAGGCTGCACGCAAACGCTTGTGCGCATGGATTATGACATCTGCGAGATCGAGGCAATCATCATTTGCCACTTCCATCCGGATCATCTCTGCGGCGTGTTTATGCTTTTGCAAACCATGTATCTCAAAAAGCGCACAAAGCCGCTCAAGCTATATCTGCCGGAAAGAGAGGACGAGTTTTTGGGCTTTATGCAATATATGTATCTGTTTGATGAGAAGTTTGCCTATGCCCTCAAGATTCGCTCAATCCTCGATCTGCCCAAGGACTATCCATATTTTAGCTTGGTTGAAAACGACCATCTAATCGGCTATACTGCCGTCATCGAAGGCGGAAACTTGCCCAATCAGCAAAGGGCATATTCAGTTCGGATTGCCGGTGAAAAAGGAGACTTTGCATATAGCTCGGACATCGGCAGCATCAAGAGCATCGAAGGGCTCATCGATGGAGTGCACACCTTTATTTGTGACGGATTGCATCCTCCTTATGAGGAGTTGGAGCGGCTTTTGGGACTATCTATCAAGCGTGTGATTCTTACGCACGAGACGCCTGATGAGGCGGTCAAATCACTGAAGGCAAAGGATGCCGAGCGCTTTGAAGCAATCCGGCAAGGGGAGAGCTATACTATATGAAAAATAGGCAAAATGATACTCTGATCGTTATTCTTATCCTTTTTGTGGGACTACTTTTCACCGGCTGTGAGATGAATAAACTCAACAATGCCGAGGCTTTATATCGACAAAAGAGTTATGTGGGAACGATTGAAGCTACCGATCAATTGATCCGCACGGCAAAAAATGGAGCTATTGCAACTCGCGCAGAGATACTTCGGGGTGATAGCTATCTTGCTCTTAGTATGATGGCTTTGGAACGAGATAATCGTCCTTTGGCGATCCGTTTTTTGAAGCTGGCAAATTCCCCTGATGCCGATAAAGAATTGGCTGATCTATATTTCCGCATGGGCGAAGAAGCCTATGATGGGGGCAATCTCACGCTTGCCATGAAATATATGCAAGACATCTTGCGCGAGATCCCGCAAACCGAGCTTATGCCGATGGTTGCCTATCGTCGCATCAATATTTTCATCGATGAATATAAAGATTATGAAGCCGCCTATGTGGAGTATAAAGCTCTCTATGACAGTTATCCAAATAACGAATATGAGCTTTTAGCGCGGCAAGAAGTGATGAAATTCATCGATATGCGCGTGGAATATGCAACGCGACTCTTGGAGGGTGGATATTATACCGATGCTTTCCGTGAGCTTTTTGAGCTTTCGCAATATCCTGTGGTGGATATAAATATTGTGAATGCTCTCATCGGTGATGTCTATATGGCTCAGGGTGAACAGTATGTTCTCCAACAAGATTACATCGAGGCAGACAGACTCTATCGCATTGCCGTTCAATATAATCCGCAGAAAGAAAGCGAGGTCAAATCACGGCTGGAAGGCATCATCGGACTCTATATCCAAAAAGGTAATGAACTCAAAGCAGAACGCAGGTTTGATGAGGCAAGATTGCATTATAACAAGTCTTTTGACATCATCCCCGGTTATGAGCCCGCAAAGCAGGCGCTTGCTGCACTCGATAAAAAAGAAAGCGATATTGCCCGAGCGATTGAATTAATGGAAGAAGCTGCGGAATATGAACGCAAAGGACAGAATGCAGATGCGCTCAGGCTCTATAATCAGGCTATTGCCTTGGACGCTTTACCCAAATATCAGGAGAAAGCACGGCTGGCACAAAACATGGTGGAAGCCGAGCGCGATCCTCTCGCCTTTGCTCAAAGGATATTGTATTCACATCGCAATGGCGTCATCCCGCGCAGGGTGGAAGAAAAGCGTCAGGAAATACTCAAAGAATACAAATCAACCGAGATAAGAGATAGCGGCTGGAAGTTTTTGCTCTCTTCGGGACAATATAAGTATGAGGCTCGATATGACCTCTTGACGCCCGTGACGACCTTCCTATATGTCTGGCAGATAAACCTTAAAGAGAGGTCTATCATCCCGCTGAACAAACAATCAGAAGAGATGATGAAATAGGGGGAGCTAAACGATGAAAAAGATACTATTTATTCTTACTTTGGTCTTGGTCATGAGTGGCATCTTTGGCAAACTCATTGCTGCAGATTTTGATCTGCAAGCTTTTGCGGATTCCACCAAATATGGCTGGGAAAACTATATTGACCGCGGTCTATATCGCCAAGACCTGCTCAGCAGACAAAGCAAGCTTCAGCTCTATGAAATGGAGGCTATCTCCTTTCAGGGAAACCTTCTCAAAAGCGCAGTGTTCCCGGGTTGGGGACAATTTGCCACAAAGCACAATACCAAGGCTTCCATCATCATGAGTGCCGAGGTGCTCACCGTGATGGGTGCATATTATTTCTACAATCGATCCATGCGCCATCATGATAGCTATATGCAAGCTACTCAGGTGGATGAGATAAGCAACTATTGGAGTAAGGCACAAGAACCTTATTACTATTCCCTCTTGCTCTCGGGCTTGGCGGGAGTGGTGTGGTTTTATAATATGTTCGATGTCATACAATCAACGACTGACTATAACGATAAGCTCTGGCTGGATATTCTTGCCCGAGAACAAGATGCACCTGTGCGCATCAGCCCCGTCGGCATTCAAGTGAGGTTTTGAGCCATGAAAAAACAGCTTTTGTTCATCCTGTCACTAATCTTTATCATCCTCCTGAGCTCTTGCGGGATGAGGCGGGATAATCCCTTAGACCCCATGGGAGATCATGGAGTGACAATTCCCGGTGATGTCACCGGTCTCAATGCATCTGTGGTGACAAATATCTATGGTGCCTATGTGGTTAGACTCGTGTGGAACTCTGCCCAGCATGTTGACGGCTATTACATCTATCGCAGTTTGGGATATAACAATCAATATCAAAAAGTAGGCGAGATGATACACGTGTCAGGGGAGACACTGCAAGATTTCTTTCACAGTAGTCAGACTGATGAGACGGTGCGCCCGGGCGAATATTGGTATCGCGTGGCTTCTTACAAAGCCTATGGGCCAAACATTCTCGTCGGCAGATATTCCTCACCGGTCTTTATCAGAATACAGCCATAAATGTCCAAATATCTCCAAGACCTAAACACCGCCCAATGTGAGGTGGTGATGGATACCGAGCATCCCATACTCGTCTTGGCGGGGGCAGGGAGCGGCAAGACGCGTTGCATCATCCACAGAGTGGCATATCTCATCAAAGAAAAGCAGGTGCCGCCTTGGAAAATACTCGTTGTCACCTTCACCAATAAAGCGGCGCGAGAGCTTCGTGAGCGCTTGGAAAGCCTGCTCAATATCAATGCAAGCTCGCTCTGGGTGGGGACCTTCCACTCTATCTGCCTTCGGATACTCCGCTTTGAAAAAGACTATCATCCATTTGGGGCAAATTTCAGCATCTATGGAGATGATGAACAGCGCTCCATCCTCAGAAAGATATATAAAGAAAAGGGTTATCAGCAAAAGAACTATCCTGTGAGTCGTGTGCTTAGCCGCATCAGCCGCTATAAAAATAGACTTATCTTGCCGGAGGAGATCAGTGCCGAAGAGAAGGAATTGGGCGTATATCAAAGCAGAGTGATCGACATCTATCATCAATATCAACAGACGCTTTTGATGAATAAAGCCATGGATTTTGACGACATCCTGCTCTATACGGCAAGACTGCTCCAAAGCCACGAAACGCTGCGCAATAAGTATCGCGATATCTTCCAATATATCATGATAGACGAATATCAAGATACGAATATGGCGCAATTTGAGATCATTCACCAATTGGGACAGGGGCATCAACGCGTCTGTGTGGTGGGTGACGACGATCAGGCTATCTATAGCTTCAGAGGTGCCAGCCTCCGTAATATCCTGGAATTTGAAAAGGACTATAATGAGGTTCGCAAGATCCGTCTTGAACAGAACTATCGCAGCACAAATGGCATCCTACGCTTGGCAAATGCCGTCATCAAAGAGAATAGGCAGAGGCATCCCAAGGCACTTTTCAGTGAGCTCGGTGAAGGACTCAAGCCAACTCTTAAGGTCTATGCCGATGCAAATCTCGAAGCGGATATGATCGCAGAAGACATATATGAGGTGTGGCAGAGTGGGCTACCCCTATCCGAGATGGTCGTGCTCTATCGAACCAATGCCCAAAGCAGGCTTTTTGAGATTGCACTCACTCAAAAGAAGGTGCCCTATACCATCGTGGGCAGCCAAAACTTCTATCAACGTAAAGAGGTGAAAGACCTCATCGCCTATCTAAATGTGATGCTAAATCCCGCTGATAATGAGAGCCTGATCAGGATCATAAACGAGCCCCCGCGTGGGATAGGGCAGACCACGGTGGGACGCCTTCTCTCACACGCAGCGGATGCTCGTATCACGATGTCACAAGCTGTGCAAAACGTCTATTCGCTCCCCAATATCAACTCCGGGCTCCAAGCCAAGGTCAATGAATTTGCTGAGATGATGCAAGGATATACCAAAAGAGTGGGCAAAGAGCAGGTCACCGAATTGGTCAAAGAACTCGTGGAAGAATTGGGCTTGATCAGTCAATATCGCAAGAGTAGCGATCCGAAAGAGATTGCGCGTGCGGAAAACCTCATCGAGTTCGTGGCCTCCGTCAGTGAATTTGCCGAACGCTTTAGCGAGGAGAATCAGAGAGCTGCGCTGCTGGCAGACTTCATGCCGCATGTGGCTTTGCAGACTGATCTCGATAGGGCGGACTCAGAGCAGGAGAGCATCATGCTGATGACCCTGCACAATGCAAAGGGCTTGGAGTTTGACACCGTCTATATCGCAGGGATGGAAGACGAGCTCTTGCCGCATAGGATGAGCATGGAGACGCGGGAAGAGATTGAGGAAGAACGGCGCCTCTTCTATGTTGGGATCACGCGGGCAAAGAGACGGCTCGTGCTCAGTCTGGCTCAAACGCGAAGACTCTATGACGCTTTTATGGTCACTCGCCCCAGCCTCTTTCTCAGGGGCTTGGATACATCGGTCTTGGACGCTCATACGGCGATCCCGCAAAGAGCACCTTCTGCATATAAAAAGCCCAAGTCAAAGCTGCGAGACAGTCAAAAGCATTATAAGATTGGGCAAAAGGTGTGGCACGATGAATATCAAGATGGGGTGATCTTGGCGGTAAACGGGATGGATGAGGACGCCATCGTGACGGTATCCTTCAAAAGCGGCAAGCTGATCAAAGTGGTGGGCAGGTTTCTGAAAACAGAGCTATAAGGCTATCTTTTTTAGACTCAAGTTCAACCATGGCGGGTTAACAAATAATAAAGAAAACTAAAGTCCTAAATATCTTCAATGTTTGAATACTATTCCATATCGATGAGCAAACTTATGGACGATAAGGGTAAACCACTGCTTCCTTATATGGTTCAGCCTATGTTCTGCTTATGATATGGTCATGGTGATGACCACATCATGACCATATCATGACCGGAACCCAATAAGGAAGAGGTTGGAAACAAGCATTACATAAGCAAATTTCATGCGCAAAATTGCACTGAAGCTACAAAAATGTTTTGGTTTAAAGTATTACATCTTAATGCATTCGACTTAAAGTGGCTTACCCACTATAATTGAAAATGAGCCTCTTTTTAAAAGTATTGCAATTGCCGGCAAATCAAGCAAGCATGATACTATTTCATCAAGACCAACATGCCAAAGAAGTGACAGATACATCCCCCTAAAACAAAGAGATGCCAGATGGCATGATGAAAAGGCATCTTACGTGCAACATAGAAGATGATTCCCAATGTAAAGCAGGCACCGCCGATGAGCATCCAAGTCAAAAAGCCTGGAGGAACAGTCTGCAAGAGCGGCTTCACGGCGATAATCACCATCCATCCCATGAGCAGATAGATTACGGTGGAGAGCCATTTGAGCTTGCCCATGGCAAAGATCTTGAGCAATATCCCGCCGATTGCGAGTCCCCAAATGACGCCAAAAAGAGCCCAACCCCAACCGCCGCGCATAGCTCCGATCGTCACCGGTGTATATGTTCCCGCTATCAGCAAAAAGATGGAAGAATGGTCTAATATCCTAAAAAATCGTTTCACCTTCGGTTGCGGAAAGGAGTGGTAAAGCGTGGACGAGAGAAAGAGTGTGATCATCGTTGCGCCATAGATGCTGAAGGATACGACCTTCCAGACATCGCTGATCTTTGCGGCATAGACCACGAGAATCACCAATGCGGCGATGGAGAGTCCGGCGCCAATTCCATGGGTGATGGCATTTGCCAATTCTTCGGGGAGGCTCTGCTTAGGGCTGAGCGGGATACGATCTAAAAAGCTTTTCTTATTCATTAAACGACCTGATTATTTGTTCTTCTAAAGTGGGGTCAACCATATCTGTGATGCTTTGTCCTCGCGCTATGCGTGAGCGTATCTCGGTTGAGGAAATCTCACACATGGGTATATCCAAAAAGTGGTGAGTGATCTCGGGGAGGATGTTACAGGGAATGATGGCATTTGGACGCGGTAGGACGATGAATATGACGTTTTCTTTCAGCCATTGATAGTCATGCCAGAGCGGTAGTTTCTCGAGGTTATCCGCCCCTATGATGAAGGCAAAGCTTTGCTCCGGCATTTGCGCTTTGAGCTTACGGATGAGGTCACTGGTATAGCCGCTTTCCCCTCTTTCACTGTCCCAAACTTCGATGGGCGTGCTAAACTCTTCTGCCGGCTGGTTCACAAACTTGAGCAGATTGCAATTATGAATCGCCTTTTGCAGCAGTTCTAAACGCAGATCATAATCTAAAAATATGGTCTTTTTCTTGAAATTATGTTTGTATGCCGGCACCATGAGAACTTTGCTGACCGGCGTTCTTGCGAGCACTTCTCTTGCCAGATAGATGTGTCCATTGTGGACGGGATCAAAGCTTCCGCCCAAGATTGCATAGGAGCCCCGCAAGAGTTCAACATTTTTCATCTTATTTCTTCTCGAATTTCTTTTTGAGCTTGAGGTGCTGTTTTGAATTAGGGTATCGGCTTGCCAATATTTGATACTTCTTTTGCGCTTCCTCTGTGTTGTTTTGATGGCGATAAAGCAGCGCTGAATAGTATAGCGATTTGCAATCAAGCTCATCGATATTCCCCAGTTCTGTCACTTCTTCAAAATACATCAAAGCAGCGCTATAGTCCTTCATTTTATAATAGATATACCCATTCAGATAATTCTTTTCAATGAGTTTATACTGTGCTTTTCGGATGTATTCCAAGGCTTGTTCAAAGCGCGGGTCTCGGGGATATCTGTCGATGAAATTGCCGAAAGCATCGATGGCGAGATATGTCTCATATTGATCGAGATGTGGCGAGAGCGATTCTTCAAAATAGCAGACGGCAATTCGATAGTAGGCATCTGAAACATTGGTATGATCTGGAAAAGCATCGATGAACTGTTGATATTTGAGTCGCGCATCGACGAACTTATTCTGCTGGAAATAGCAATCTGCCAGGCGCACTGTGGCATAGGCAGTTGCGGCAGATTTCCTTTCGAAAGATATCTCGTCATAGATGGTGGCAGCTTTTGCATATTTGCCTCGAGCAAAGAACTCATCAGCCTTTGCAAGCTTTTGTTCGGCGGTAGGTTCAGGTTTATTGCCACTGCAAGAAACGCCGAAGATCATCACGATCACAAGGATAAGGTATAGATATCGCTTCATTTAGTAATTGCTTCCTTTATTCCATTGTCCACAGCAAGAAGACTATCGACGCCACGGCAGAGATGGCGATCAGCGGATCAAACCATCGCAAGCGGACAGCCGAGCTGTTTTGTTTAGGTTCATTGTTGAGAAGAGCCTCAAAACTGTCAAGCTTAAGTAAACGATTTTCAGGCAAAGAAACTTGTTTAACCACGAAGGTGCTAACGGGAATGCGGCGCGTGGTATAGGAAAAGAAGTTCTTTTCTTCCACTTGTTGCCAATCGAGATTGAGGTCAACTTGGACCAAGACGCCCTTTTCATTTTCGGGCAGAAAACTCTCCAGCGAATGAGTTTCTCTGAGGTCAAACTCTCTTTTGAGCAGCTCTGAGCTAAGTTCTCGCTTGAGTGAAGGTGTCCATTCCCCACAACGAATGTCCAAAACGTGTATTTCACCGGATGTGAGCAGATCGGCGATGCGAAGCGCCAAAACCTGGGCTTGATCTTTGGCATCTGTTGCCCACGCCAGAGAGACGTGGGCAAGCAGAAATACCATCGTGATTGTAATCAATACACGCTTTAACACATTAATTAATCTTAGTTTGCTTGATTGAGATATTTGTTTACCAAATCCATGCGCCCGTAGTTAGGATAGTTGCTTTTCACTTTATTAAGTTCTTCACGGGCTGCAGCATTGTTACCCAGAAGCAGTTGGCACATTCCGAGTTTCAGCTGAGAATCAGCAGCTTTTTGGGCATTGGAATAGTTGTTGATCACACTTCTGAATTCCTGCATGGCTTGCTCGAGCTTATTTTGTGCATAATAGCTTTCGCCTTTCCAATAGACGGCATTGCTTGCCAGCTTGCTGGAAGGATATTTGTTTTTGAAGGCTTCGAGCTTTGTGATAGCGGTGTTGAAATTGCGCTTATCATATTCAGAGCGTGCTGCTTCATATTCGTTTTCTTCACCGGTAGCATAAGACCCGACGGTTGAACCGGATGAGCCCGGTGCGGCTCTATACTCGGACTTCAGGTTGGCAAGTTCTCTGCGAAGCGATGCCACTTCACTCTTGAGATTCTCAATCTCTTGCTTTTGTTCGGGGCTTAATCCTGCTGTTGTTTGAACGACAAAGCCAGGTTTGCCATCCGCTCCGTCTGCTCCGTCTTGAACGCTGACAATCATGTTGTCCACACGGTTTTCGAGGTTGCGAATCATATTCACGATTGCACGGTCGGATTCCACGACAGCCGAGCTGAGTTCTTCGAGAGTTGTTGCCAATTCTCTGTTTTCACGAATCAACATTTTCATATCGGATTCATTTTGTCTCAACTGCTTGTCGATTGCATCGGCATCAATGCTTGTCTGAGCTTGACTTGAAACAAGCTGTTCTTTTTGGCCTAAGACCGCTGTTGCTTCTGATCCTGCTTTATTTCCGGCGCATGCCGTTAAAAGCAATAAAACCAGCATTAGAGGTAAGATCCTTTTCATTACTCTACTCCTTAATTTGAGGTTAAAAATGCTTTGTAAGCTTTGAAGGTTGAATAAACATCTGCTTTTGAGCTGAGTTCATACAGGGAGTGCATACCCATGAGTCCCACTCCACAGTCGATGACTTTGGCTCCGAGATTTGCCAGGATGTAAGCGATTGTCCCACCGCCGCCTTCATCCACTTTGCCTAAAGATCCCATTTGCCATAGCACACCGTTGTCGTTAAATATTTTGATGACTTTTGCGGTGAATTCAGCGTCGGCGTCATTGCAAGATGACTTCCCACCGGCGCCGGTGAATTTTGAGATACCTATGCCATGATTGAAGATCACAGCGTTTTGTTTTTCATGTACTCCCGGATAGTTTGGATTGATGGCTGCAGACACATCCGCACTCAGGATTTGTGAATTGATGAATGTTTTACGCAAGTTTGCCGCGGAATTACACTCGCCCTTATGCGCCATGAGATCGCTCACAAAGTCTTGGATGAAAACGCTATGCGCACCGGTTGCACCCTGACTGCCCACCTCTTCCTTATCCGAGAAATAGGCGATCATTGTGCGTTTGGGTTTTGCATTTACATTCGCCAAGAGTGCAGTCAGAGAAGTGTATGCACAAACTCTGTCGTCCTGACCATATCCCAGCACCATACTACGATCGAGACCTGCATCACGAGCCTTTCCTGCGGGCACAAGATAGAGTTCTGCAGAGAGGAAATCAGCCTCTTTGATACCATAGCATTCATTAAGGATTTGCAGGGCATAGAGTTTTGCAGCTTCCTTTTCTTCGGTTTTGGGCTCTACTTTTCCGCTGAAGATGAGTTTCATATGCGCTGCACTGATTGCTTCGCCTATTGTTTTACCCATCTGCTCTTTACGTGCCAAATGAGGCAAGAGGTCCGGGATAACAAAGACGGGACCATCTTCATTTTCGCCGATGTTGATTTCCACGGTGCTACCGTCTGCTTTGATGACCACGCCATGCAGTGCCAAGGGGGTTGAAACCCACTGATATTTCTTGATTCCGCCATAGTAGTGAGTTTGTGCGCAGAGCATCTGTGAAGGGCCATCCTCAAAAAGCGGATTCTGTTTGAGGTCAACTCTGGGCGTATCAATATGGCTGGCAACCATGTTAAAACCATTTACCATGGGCTCGGAACCGAGTATAGCAATAGCCATCGTTTTGCCTCTGAAGATGCCATAAACCTTTTTGGATCCTTTACTACCGCCCAATTCCACAAACTTGTTTTTTGAAGTTCTTCAACAATCCATTTCACACTTTCTCTTTCGGTTTTTGCCGCATCGAGAAAGCTTTTGAAGCCTGTTGCGTAATCCATAGCAGCTTTTTGTTCTGCTTTCGGAGTTTCTTTCCAGAAGTTCTTCCTTTCATAGATCAAAGAGCTGTCTTTTTCTTTTTTCTCCATTGGAGTCTCCATTTCTATTTATTAATATATTTTTACCACGCGAAGCCGTCTCTTGCCCATAGGGGCGTTGATCTCGGCTATCTGATTTTCTTTTTTACCAAGCAGACCGCGTCCTATCGGAGAGACAACGGACACCACTTGAATATCTTGTTCATCTTCATAAAGATTAACTTCCGCTGCACCCACGAGGCGAAAGCGGATTTCTTCCTGTGTTGATTCGTCTTTGGTGAGACATTCACAACCAAAGCGGACAATATCACCAGGCAAAGCGGCACTATCCACCACCTTCAGTGTGCTGGCGCGGCGTCTTAAAAAATCTATTTCAGAATCAATGGCGCGCTGTCTTTCGCGGGCAGCTTTATACTCGGCGTTTTCGCTTAGATCACCGAATTCTCGTGCAACTGCGACCGCTTTGATGACTTCCGGTCTTTCCGTCATCAATTCATTGATCCTTTTTTGCATCCTTTCCATTCCCTGAGTTGTGATATAAATACTCAGATCCACTACGCTTTAGCTCCTTTTTTCCTTTTTACTATCCTATATGCGGAAGTTCCCGCTTTTTTCACCCTTGCGTTGCCGCTTTTCGTCCAGGATTCCACGATGGGCTCGATAGTTGGATGATAGTCCGTCACCGATGCCGCGAGCAATTCCACGATCTGTGGGTCTCTGGTTATCCCAAATTCTTCCCACACGGCGAGATAGCTCTCTTTTGAGAGTTTTGCAATAGTTTTGAGGAACATCACATGCAAGCTTTGCAATTCGCCAAGAGGGTATGCCCATTGATTCAGCAAGCTATGCAGCACCTCATCGATAAGGTCTTCACGTCTTTTAATAAATTTGAGGCAGAGATTTGTTGCCGCCCAAGCAAGGTCTTCATTTTCACTTCTTGTCCATAGCAAAACCCGATCCAGATATTTGTCCGGATGTTTGCGCAGATGGGGGAGCATAACTCTATCCAAAAGAGCATTGATTTGAGTGCTGTTTGAATCCTCAAAAGTGTCTTCTAAAAGGGGGAAGTAAACATTAGGCTTTTTGTGGATAAGCTTCGAAAGTATCGCAGCAAAAGCCAATTTGCCATTCTCACCCTTTTCAAACCAAAGATGGCGATAAAAGGGCAGATAATCGGCATGTTTGCGTCCCAAGCGTGAAACAATCACCCCAGAGACATAAGTAATCACTCTGGAGGGCACCTTACCATTGACACGCTCCGGGTAGGCATTAAAGATTATTTCAAAATCATAGTCCCCATTGGGTAATTTGTTTTTCAAGTAATCTTCCGTATCCAAAGTAAACCGTTCTTTCCAGTCTATGGTAAGCATCTATATCTCCTATAAATACAATATTTTTCATCTTATATCATATATGCTTCAGGGCAAAAAACTGTCAAGTAGAAAGTTTTGAAAATATGATTTATGAGATTTTTCTTGACTATAAATTGAGAGCAAGATTATCATGTCTTTGAGATGAATATGCCGATAGATTCCTTTTTTCTGCGGCTTTTGATCCATAAAAACTCTATTAGGAGGCGAAAATGACAGACGATATATTTGTTGCTCGTGAGATCAGTTCGGAAGAGCAAGAAAAGCTCGACGACAAGATTTTTGAGTCAGACCCCATTAAGTTTAAGTTTTATGAAGACCTCAGGCAAAAAGCCAAAGGTTGGACGAATGAAAAGACCGGCAAGCTGGGCGGTAAACTCAGCGAATATCTCTTTTTATTGCCGGATTTCTTCATCCTTCTCGGGCGTTTGATGATTGATAAAAGGGTGCCCACAAAGCAAAAACTCTATGTCGGCGGCATCATCGCCTATGTGATGCTCCCCTTTGACATCATCCCTGATTTCATCCCCGTCATCGGCTATTTGGATGATCTTATGCTCATCGTTTTAGGACTAAATATGGTGCTCAACGAGATCGACAGCACTATTCTCATCGACAATTGGAGCGGTGAAGGCGAAGTGCTTCAGCAGATGCAAAAGATTGTTTTTGCCGGAGATTCTTTCCTTGACCAACGCGTAATCAAGAAGATCAAGAAATGGCTGAAAAGGCTCTAAGTGTTCTATAATTTATTCCTTTCCACCCATAATGCGGATAAGATTGCCGAGCTCAGTGCCATCCTCTCCGGATTTGGGATAAGCCTTTTTGGCAGAGATGATTTCACCGATTTCTCAGACACGATCGAAGACGGCAAGACCATCTATGAAAACGCTACCAAAAAGGCTCTGGAAGGAGCGCGACACAGCGGGATGCTATCTCTTGCCGATGACACCGGACTCTTCATCGACGCTTTAGGCGGTGATCCGGGCATATATTCGGCACGCTGGGCGGGTGAAGGCTGCACATATCGCGATAACAGATTGCTCATTTTGGAGCAAATGAAAGACAAAAGCGATAGAACCGCCTATTTCAAGACGGCAGTTGCGCTCACGGACGACAGTGGCTTGATCGCTCTCAGTCATGGAATTGTGCGCGGACGCATCACGCATGAGGAGCGTGGAGACTTTGGCTTTGGCTATGACAGCATCTTTGAGCTGGAAGGATTTAACAAAACCTATGGCGAGATGAACGAAGAGTTCAAAAACAGGATTTCGCACCGCGCCTTAGCGATTCAAAACATCATTCCATCCATCAAACAAGTATTATTAATAAATGAATAAATGAGGTTTAAATGATTAAGAAAGAAGTTTTTAGACAGTATGACATCCGCGGTATTGTCAACGAGGAACTCAACGAAGAGAGTTATTATCTCATCGGCAAAGGTTTTGGTTCTATGCTGCGCGAAAAAGGCTTGAAAACCATTGTCATCGGCGGAGACGCGCGTCATACCACCCGAAGTTTTATGGATTCTTTTATCCGTGGTGCCTTGGAAACCGGCTGCGATGTCACCGATATTGGCTTGGTCGCCACGCCTGTGCTCTATTTTGCAATCTGGAAGCTGAATATGGACGGCGGCGCAATGATCACCGCTTCCCACAATCCTTCCCAATACAACGGTTGCAAGCTCAATCTCGGACTCGGCAGCGTCTATGCCGAAGCCTTGCAGGACCTGCTTCAACGCATCTTGGACGAGCGTTTTACATCCGGTGAAGGAACGCTTGTGAAAAACGACGAAATATCAGATATCTATATGAACTATATCGTTGACAATATTGAGATTGAGCGTCCCGTGAAGGTCATCGTTGATGGCGGAAACGGCATGGGCGGACCCTATCTTCCCGAAATCCTGCGCCAAAAAGGCTGTGAAGTTATTGAAATGTACACAGATCCCGATGGTGACTTCCCCAATCACCATCCCGATCCCACGATTGAGAAAAACATGGCAGACCTCAGCCGCGACATCGTGGAAGCTGAATATGAGGTGGGAATCGGCTTAGACGGCGATGCCGACCGCATTGGCGTGGTGGACGAAAAAGGCAAGATGCTCTATGGCGATCAGATTCTCAATATCCTCGCTCGCGACTATCTCAAAAAGAATCCGAGCAAGAGCGTGATTGCCGACGTGAAGTGTTCCAAAGTGTTTTTTGACGACATTGAAGCCCATGGCGGCAAAGCAATTATGTATAAAACGGGGCATGCCAACATCAAGATGTATATGAAAGAAATTGGCGTGGAATTTGCCGGCGAGATGAGCGGACACGTCTTTTTGGGCGATCGCTATCTCGGCTTTGACGACGCAATCTATGCCGCCTGCCGTTTTGTGGAGATCGTGAGCAAAAGCACGCTTCCTGTGAGCCGTTTCCTTGCCGATCAACCCAAGATGTATAACACTCCTGAATTGCATACCAAATGCGAAGATAGCCGCAAATTTGAGGTGGTGGGCAAGGTCTGCCAAGAATTCAAAGACGAAGGTTATAACGTGAACGATATCGATGGTGCGCGCATCACTTTTGATGATGGTTGGGGACTCATTCGCGCCTCAAACACCACGCCCGTTCTCGTCACTCGCTATGAAGCAACCACGCAAGAGCGCATGGAAGAAATCCGTGATCTCATCGAAGGAAAAATCAATAAATATCTCTAACCCCTAAATGTCCTCGACAAAAAGTAAGGCCGCAAGTTCTCCTTTTATTGCGGCCTTATTATTTTGTGACAATAGTTTAGACCACTCTTGCCGGCGGCTCCTCACCTCTCACCACGGCGATGGCATTTTTGGCGGCAAGCTCGCCCATGTCCGAACGAGTTTTGAAGCTCGCCGAACCGATATGGGGAAGCATCACCACGTTTTCAAGCTGCATAAGTTCATCGGGGATATAGGGTTCCTGCGCATAGACATCTAAACCGGCAGAAAAGATTTCCCTGTTTTTCAGTGCGGCAATCATCGCTTTTTCATCTACGATCTGCCCGCGCGCGGTGTTGATCAAGACTGCGCTTTTCTTCATCATTGCCAATTCTTTAGCACCGATCATGCCATCGGTTTCGGGTGTGAGCGGACTATGTAAACTCAAGATGTCGCTTTCTTTTAGAAGTGTCTCAAAATCAACTAATTCGGCTTCAAAATCCAGCTCTTTGGGTGTGCGTGAATGATAGATGATGCGCATGCCAAAGCCCGTTGCACGACGTGCAACTGCCTGACCAATGCGCCCCATTCCGAGGATTCCCAATGTCTGATTGTGTAAATCCTGACCAAGATAGAGCATGGGCTCCCAGCCGGTGAACTTGCCCTGACGCAGGAAAATCTCGCTTTCCGGGATACGCCGCGCCGCAGCCATGACCAGTGCCCAAGCGATATCGGCGGTGCTTTCCGTGAGCACTCCGGGGGTGTTGCAAACCACTATGCCCTTTTCTTTTGCGGCTTCGAGATCGATGTTGTTATAGCCCACGGCATAGTTGGAGACCACTTTAAGCTTTTTTGCCCTGTCTATGAGCTCGGCATCGATCCTGTCCGAGAGCAAACAAAGCAGAGCGTCCATCTCGGAAACGCTTGCCAAGAGCTCTTTTCGGCTCAGTCCACGCGGGGCAGTATTTGCATGAATCTCAAAGACTTCGCTCAAAAGATCAATCGCATTTTGAGGGATGAGACGGGTGAGCAAAAGCTTTGGCTTAGTAGCGTCGGGATTGAGGATTTCAATTGGGTTTTCCATGCCTTTGGGACTCTCGCCCGGCTGCAGGAAATATTGGAATTCCAAGCTCCTGCCTTCGGGGTCTTTACCCCAAAAATGATAGATATTATAGTCGGGATTTACCTTTGGACTCGTTGTGGAAATCTCCTCAAAGGTCTGAAAAACGGCGTCAACTTCTTCGATTGAATCATAGAGGAAGGTGATTGTTCCTGCGGTTTCAGCCTTGTCCGCGCAGCAAAAACCAAGCTTCATCTTGCCTTTTTCAAAGATTAGGCAAGAGCCTTGGTCAAGCCAAAGATTCATCCCCATCTTGCCTTGATAAAAAGATTGTATCTCTTCGAGTTTCTGTGTCTTATAAAAGATAATCATTTCGCACTCCTCTCTTGGTGAAATCAGTATATTTAAAGATAAGATACACCGATCTTTGCTGAATATCAAATACTTTTGTTTGATTTGATGGATTTCTCTCGGGACTTTTCAGAAGAGAGCTTGTCGTGAGCAAAAGAAAAGCCCGGGAGAAGGGTCCGGGCTTTTTGGAGTTGTCTGAGTTGCTTTTTTTATCGTTTACATCTTATAGCTGTTTCAATCTGCGCTGCGCATGTCTTTGATAATCATCATTTTTCCATCGGCGCATCTTTCGTTAATCAATAATATAATGTCGATATAAATATAGCGACATTTCTGTCAAGCTTTATTTCGTGAAATATTTATTGATTCGCCCACCTCGAACCCCTTTTTCCCATGCCTTCCTTACTGGGTTCTGGTCATGATATGGTCATGATATGGTCATCACCATGAGCATATCATAAGCGCACACTAAGCAGTAATCAATAGGGAAGCAATGGGTTATGCTCGCTGCGCTCGCCGATTTAACGATTTAGCGATTTGACGATTTAACGAAAGCTTCGCATTAGCTACGAGCTACAAGTTAGGAGCTACAAGAAGCTTCGCACAATTCAGAGTTAGTAGCTAAGCTATTCGTAACGCAGGCTTTAGCCGGCCGCCAAAGTGGACTTCAGTCCACTTTTTTTAGTGTTATGTGCAAAGCGCATCCCTAAAATATGGGTAGGCAAGATCCTGTTGCCTAAGAAAGCGAAGCTTTCTATCTGGTGGGGCAAAGACCTCCGTTTGCACTTTAAAAAAACTCGACACGAGGACGTGACGAATCCAACACTATCTCGCTCCTTGGTCGGACAACGTTGTCTCACAGCCGCTCGTGGCAACGAGGACGTTCCCGCCTCGGCCGCATCAGCGCACGATGTAATTGGTAGGTTAACGCCCTCGTTAACCAATAAAGCGGAAGTTTTCTATTCATTCATGCCGTGCAAATCCGTCCAAATCGCGTTCTATTTAATAAGAAATGCTGTCGCTCGTGGCAACGAGACTCATATTGTTTTATAATTAAAACTGCTTTTTTGTTGACACAAAAGAGGCATTTGATAGAATTGACGAATCGAGTCATGAATGAACAATGTATAAATAAAAAGGAGTATTTAGTGGATAGCGTAAGTGTGGATCTCATCAGTTTGAAGGACGCCAGCACGTGGGCATCGACTCATCTTGGTAAACCAGTAAGCATTTCAAATATCAGCTATTTAGTTCAATATGGTAGAATTGAAAAGCATGATGATGCCGGCAGTGTTTTAGTGTCCAAAGAAGAGCTGAAAAAGTATTACAAATCTCAAAATGGGTCTCGTAAGGAGCGCTGGAAAGAGATATTAGGCGATGACTTAAACTGGGAGCTATCATTTGAGCAATACACCGAAGCCCAGACCACTAAGCATGTTCACAGATTGCATCCATATAAAGGCAAGTTTATCCCTCAGCTGGTGGAGTATTTCTTGGATCAGCATACCGATAGTTTTAAGCGGGAAGTCTTTTTCAAACCGGGTGACATTGTTCTCGATCCCTTTTTGGGAAGCGGCACCACTTTAGTTCAAGCAAACGAGCTAGGCATCAATGCAATTGGCGTTGATATATCTGCCTTCAATGTAATGATATCCGGCAGTAAGCTAAGTAAATACGATATTTTAGACATTGAGCGGGAGACAAAAAGAATCACCAAAGCTTTGCGTTTATTCCTCACCGATTCCAAATCATTAGAGCTCGATAAGCGTATTTTAGATGAGTTAAGTGTATTTAATTCCAAGCATTTCCCAAGTCCTGACTATAGATATAAAGTGAGAAATGGGATAATCGATGAAAAGAGTTATGTGCCCGAGAAAGAACAAGAGTTTTTGAAAATATATCATGCGCTCGTCGATGAATATAAGGTTAAGTTGTTGCAGGATTGTGATGATACATTCCTTGAAAAGTGGTTTTTAGCGCCGATTAGAGAAGAAATTGATTTTGTGTATCAGGAGATTCAGAAGGTAGAGAATCCGAAGACAAGAAAGATTCTGGCAATCGTTCTTAGCCGCACGGTTAGAAGCTGCAGAGCCACAACCCATGCAGATTTGGCAACCCTCAAAGAACCCATGTCTGAGAGCTATTATTGCGCAAAACACGGCAAGATTTGCAAGCCTTTGCTGTCAATTATGAGATGGTGGAGTTCGTATTCAAAAGATACAATAAAACGCCTTATGCAATTTGATAAATTAAGGACGGATACATATCAGGTCTGCCTTACGGATGATAGCAGAAGTGTTGATATTATCAAAAGAGTGAGTGGTATCATGCCTGATTTTGCCGAGATGATAGAGTCTAAGGGAATAAAGGGCATCTTTACTTCACCGCCCTACGTTGGGCTGATCGATTATCATGAACAGCACGCCTATGCCTATGATTTGTTTGGATTTGCCAGAAATGATGATCTTGAGATTGGCCCTTTGTATAAGGGACAGGGGCGTGAGGCACAAGAGTCATATACGGAAGGTGTTGCGGCAGTCTTAAACAATTCAAAGAGATTTTTGAGCGATGACTATGATGTATTCTTGGTTGCCAATGATAAATATAACCTATATCCCAAAATTGCAGAACTTGCTGGGATGCAGATAGTTAATCAATATAAGCGCCCTGTTTTGAATAGAACAGAAAAAGATAAAGGCGCCTACGCTGAAACCATATTTCATCTAAAGGAAAAAGAATTATGAACTTGGAAAAGAAAACACAAGAGAAGATAGCAATTGAAGTTATAAGAGTGCTTGTTCGGCGTTTTGAGCTTTTCCCCGATTCAAAACAGAGCATTAGAAATGCTCCTTTTCATGAGGCTTTTTTGGTGGCTTTTGCTGATAGAATCGGTCAAAGCAACATAGATGTGAAACAGCTTATCGGCTTAAGTAGTTGGATGCATGGCTTAAATACAGCTTTAGGGCAGACATTTTTTGAGAATGTAGCCCAGATTCTGACCAATGGTGAAAAAAGGGAATGGACGTCGAAAAAACTCGGTAACCTCAAAATTAGCTCTGCGCAGAAGAACGTGATCAATGCGCTGATGACTGATCTTAGCAATTCAAACAGATTGCCCAATCTTAAACAAGAAAACGAAATGATATTGGAAACGGAAGATGGTGAGCTTGTTGAAGCTATGGATTTCTCTGCCGATGTGTTTTTTCAATCTAAAACAGATGTGATAGCCATAGAGCTTAAAACTGTTCAGCCAAATTCGGGAGAATTCAAAGGAGAGAAACGAAAGATTTTGGAAGGGAAAGCCGCTCTTCACAGGAAATATCCGAAGAAAAACGTAAATTTTTATATAGGTTTCCCTTTTGACCGTACGGTTGATACAGAAAAAGAGAACCCCTGTAGTTCAGATAAGCAAAGATTTATGGAAGCTAATATCAATTGCACAAAGTTTTTTGCACCTGAAGAAGTCTTGCTGGCAGATGAACTTTGGGACTCTCTTTCCGGTAAGGACAATACAATGCAAGATATTCTTTCGATCATCAATTCTATAGCCAAGCCCGACTTTGAAGCAAAAGTTCAAAAGATTATGGATATAGGAAGTCAGGATAAAGAAGAAATACTTCTACTTTTGAAAGACTGGTATTTATATTCAGAGATAGACTTGCTTAAGAATGATGATAAATTAAGAGATTTAGTTAGCGATAATACTTCGACTTTTAGTCTTCTAACTGCAAATGGATTCAATGGTAAGGGTCAATATAACTGGGATAGATACGCTACTTTGATGGGCTTATTGCGAAAATAGTTTGTTCTGTTAGCGTCCTTGATGTCTGGTAGGTTAACGAGGGCGTCGCCCCATCGACCGCGTCAATTATACTCGTCGCAAAGAGGACATTCCAACACCGTTCTTGTCATCCAGTTTTGGCGCATCCATCGCCAAAATCAACTATATCAGGCCAAAACTAACAAAAACATTCAAAATAATTATCATTCATAAAAAGATAGCTAATATGCATTTTAATATAGCTTTCACATGGATCATCTTGTCACACGCTGAAAAATAGTTTAAGAAAAACAAAAATAAATGCCGTTTCGTCTTCTCAATTTTCGCGTTTTCGACACTATACTAATAGAGACCTAAATTAAGGAGAAGAAAAATGAAAAAACTTGACTTGGAAACAGCTAAGATAATAATGGATTTATCATTAACCATTATGAAAAATAGTTGTGCCAATAAAAAACATAGTTTTCGCAAAGCTCATTATAAAGGAGCACATAGCTTCGCTAATTTTAAACACTCAACAGGCTTAATAAAAGAGAACAATAGGAGTTCATAATGAAAAAGCTTAAGGGTATAATCATAGTTATCTTTGCATTGAGTTTAACTGCATTGATATTTAGTTGTGGCAAAAAAACTACAGAACCGGAAATCCCAGATCGCAGTGAGATGGTCTTGGTTCCCGGAGGCACCTTCATTATGGGCGATACCAGAGGTCAGGGAACTGCCAGTGAGTTTCCCACTCACAGCGTCACCCTTAGCCCTTTCTATATCGGCAAATATCAAGTGACCCAAAATGCATACAATGCTATCATGGGCTCCAATCCCTCAGTAGATTGGGGGATTGAAAATAATTATCCTGTTTACAATGTAAGTTGGTATGATGTTATTAAATACTGTAACTTGCTTAGTATATAATGGATTAGTTTTTTCGGACAGCCCAATAAGGTGGATACTTGACAGTTATGAGAAATAAAATAAGTATGCCCTTAGGAGGTTTAAATGAGAAAGCGAAGCACCTATAGTGCAAAGTTCA
>Ga0172382_10002174_pt1 | contig 33429 bp, 35 predicted proteins | sample Leawel138RmetaG_FD_122245 | JGI IMG/M metagenome (GOLD analysis project Ga0172382, IMG submission 122245) | Leachate microbial communities from a municipal landfill in Southern Ontario, Canada - Leachate well 138R metaG | ecosystem: Engineered > Solid waste > Landfill > Unclassified | place...
CTGGGTTCAAGACAATGACTACTGCTGCAGCCAAAACGGCTAAAATTGCTATTACTATGAGGAGCTCGACGAGGGTGAACCCGCCTAAGTTTTGTTTCACAAAATTTTGGCGGGTGAATCTCTTTAGGCTGCGGATGGACATGTTTTCTTATTTTACTATAGAAATAAGGATTGATTTAGTTAGTAGACAAAAAAACCTGTAATTGGAAACGGCCGTTTCCAATTACAGGTTTTTAAGTTTTGCGATTAGATATCGATTATTTATGTGTTTAGTTTTTCTCAACTCTTTCTACATAAGAGCCGGTCTCGGTGTTTATTCTGATAATATCTCCTTGATTTATAAAGAGAGGTACAGTTACTTTAGCTCCGGTTTCTACAGTAACCATTTTATCTCCTCCTTGAGCAGTGTTTCCTTTAACTGCCGGAGGGGCTTCGGTCACTTCAACTTCAACCTTGATAGGAGGAACTATTTTAATTATCTCTCCTTCAAGTATATAAGCAGTAACGTCTGTTTGTGGTTTTAGGAAATTAGCATTGTCGCCGATCGCATCTTCGGGAACCATCATCCTGTTTTGCGGGTTTCCTTTTTCTTGGAACCAAAACTCTCCTTTATGCGAGTAGATAAAAGTTATTTCCTGTTTTTGAAAATCAGCTTCTTCGATATTTTCTGAAGCCTGCCAAGATTTATCAATAACTTTTCCGGATTTAAGATTTTTTAATTTGCTCTGAACAACAGCTTTTCGCTGTTGCATTCTTACAAACTTAGTATCAACTACTTCGTAAGGATCGTTATTTAGAAGGATTATTGTTCCTTTTTTAAGTTCGGTGTATGAGATCATAGTAAATAATTTTAATTTCTCCCGCCTATTTTAGGCTATTAATCAAACATAGAATAATGACTAGCGGGAATTTTCAATGACTTATTTCTAAGAATAAGCTGTTATTCGTCAAGTTCGGTATTATTTTCAGGCGGAGGCTCGTCGTTGCTAATAGCTTTATCAAGAGCATCTCTTAACTCATCAAGAACTATTTCTTTTTTAGGCTTTACGGGGCGAAGCATTTTTTCTATTGGCATTTCAGCCTTACGGGCAGCTCTTTCTTTCGGCTTTTCATCCTCGCCTCTCCACCTTTCTATTATCTTTCTCTCTATCTGCACTTTAGGGAGGCCATATTTATTTCGGCTCTGCTCTATAATAAGGTCTTTAAAAGATTCTTCTCCTTCTTCTTTACTAAGAAAGCCGAGGTTTTGGGCTGAAAAAGGCCTTGAAGCAACGCCGTCGATCATAAGCTTTACATAAAAATTATGCTTGCCGGCATTAACAAGATCATTTGCATCAAATTCGGGATAGAATTCCTTTTCAAGGAATTCAGCGTCTTCAGCGCCAACTCTGAAAGAAACTATCGTACCCACGTTGCCGAATATGGCTGGTTTAACGACATCGCTTAACTGCTCAATGTATTGATGGGCGAGAATAAGGCCAAGGCGATACTTTCTTGCCTCGGATAAAATAACAGCGAAAGAATCGGTGGAAAAATTTTGAAATTCATCTATATATAAGAAAAAGTCTTTTCTCTCTTCTTCGGAAACATCAATACGGCTCATAGCTGCTTGCTGAAGCTTTGTTATAAGCATAGCGCCCAGCAAGGCCGAATTATCTTCCCCTATTCTTCCGTGGGACAGATTAGCGATGAATATTTTTCCGTCATCTATTATTTCCCTCATCCTTAAAGAAGATTTTGGCTGGCCTATTATGTTTCTTATAAGCGGATTAGCAATAAATTGGCCGATTTTATTCTGAATGGCAGCAACAGCTTCGGAGGCATACCTATCCGTATATTTTCCAAATTCGTTAACCCAAAAATTCTTAACTACGGGATCTTCAAGAATTTCAACAGTCTTTTTTCTAAAATCTTTATCTGTAAGCATCTTCATTACATCAAGAAGCGTTGCATTAGGAAATTCCAAAAGAGCGAGAAGAGCGTTATTCAGGATATATTCCATCCTGGCAGACCAGGCATCAACCCATATTTTTTTAAATACGCCCATCATTCCAGAAGCGATAAGGTGCCTAAACTCTCCCCCAACTGATTCAAGCGGATTAAAACCGATTGGATAATCGATATCCGCAGGAGAAAAATAGACAACATCGTCTATTCTGTTAGCAGGAACGAAATCTAATATTTTTTCGGCAAACTGACCATGAGGATCTATTAAGCCGACTCCTTTACCGGATCGAATATCTTCCATTACCATATTTTCCATCATAGTCGTCTTACCCATGCCGGTTTTACCTACTAGATACATATGGCGGCGGCGATCATCAATCTTTATTCCAAATTTAGTCTGCTTATTTCTAAAAGTTGTTTTTCCAAAAAAATTAATATCTTCCATAGTCTTAATAATATTATTCGCTTATAGGCAAATTTGCCGGAGGAGCGCCTTTTTTAGGTTCCGCCTGTCTTAAGCCTGTAGCAGAAACTTTTCTGATAGGAGGATGAAATATAGTTGCAATCTCCTCGATATTAAATAGGGAAGGTTCCAGATGTTTTCTGAACATTTTTTCAACATTAGTGTGAGCCATAAATTTTCTGCTAAGGTAGTTTTTATATATCTCCTTCTTTTTTTTGAGAAGAATTTCCTTTCTATTCGGCACGAAAAAGCGCGGAGGAATTGTCATAGTTAATTTATGCGGTCGGATAAAATTTAGATTTTGCGTATTGAATTGCTGGAATGCGCTAGTTACCGCTTTTGGATTAGAACTGGTGAAACTATCTTTCTTATCGATATAGATAATCCTGATTATGGATTCAAAAGCGAGCTTAGAAGCCTTAGCATCTACGGCTCTAATTACTTCATTTTCTATGTGGGAAATAGACTTCGGCTTATCTTCCGTCTTTTCTCCGCCTGACCATTCGGGATACTTAACCGGTGCAAGAGCGGCTTGATGAGTAAACTCTAATAATCCGCCGACAAGCCCTTTTTTCTTTGGAGGCTCTTTTTTCCCGGATAGTTTCGCAATAAGCTTGTCAGCTGCTTCTCTTAGCTTGCTTCCGGCAGGGCTGATAAGAACCTGTATCCATACCCTTTCATCAGACTGAAGATTAGACATAACCTCGGCAAGCGTAGCTATAGGATCAACTTCTTGCTCTTCATATTTTCTTTCGCCAAAGAAATAAGGATATGTCCTTATCGGATAAGCACTGTCCTTTCCGAGGACCATATCAGCGCCGAAAATATCGTATTCTTCATCCGGCAAATCCTGGGAAAATTCTTTAACGTAATCTTCCGCTTCAACTAATTCGACATCAGGATATTGGGAAAAAATAGCTGCTTCAACAAGAGGCTTGTTCTTTTTATTAAACCTGATAAAAAACCTTATACCCTGTTTAGAAGAAACCATTTCAAGAGAAACGCTTTCTTCTATTTGGCCTTCAAGCCATTTTTTTTCCGGCTTAATGCCAAAACTATATATCTGGTAAAAACTGGCAAGCATTTGCTCCATTGCCTTAGGAAATATTTCGTTTTCCTTAGGAAATTTTATTTCAAGAATAATATTCTCTATTTCGGAAATAAATTTCTTCTGGGCTTCGTCCAGCCACCAGTTTTTAAGAAAACTAATTAAGGCTTTTAACGCAAAAAAGGCGATAAAGAGCAAAAGACCGCCTATAAGCAAACTGCCGAGAGATCCGCCTAAAGTCTCGATTATAAAATCCATAACTATCTTATTTTAACTTAAGACCGTAAGTTCCGCGACCCATAAGAACAAAACGAGGATCTTTGATAAGCTCGTTATGAACGGTTGGGGCATGGCTGTCTATAAACTTGGCAATTTCCGTAAAATGCATAGGGTCGCCGGTTTTCTTAAGCAAAAGAAAAGCTTTGGCGCGAACCGTTTTTGGATTAATCTCTTCCCAGTGGCTAAGGCCTATATCTCCATAGGGGCCGATGCCAATTTTTTTGGATACGGAGAGATAATTAGCGGCAATACTTTCCGGTATATTGTGAGGCTTAACAGCCTCGCGAAAAATTTCTTCAAAATGCTCAACTTTCTTTAACTTTTTAACAATATCCTTGTGGATAATTTCCATTTTATTTTTAGCGCCTTTATCGACATACCAAAAACTGTGGAAAAAATCATTCTCTCCAGAAAAATAAGGATACTTTAATATCTTAAATATAAAGCGAGCTTTATTTCCAAAAATTCCCTTTTCTTCATTTGCTTCAGTAACAATATGAAGCTCTTCCATAAAAGTATCATCCTTGCGCAAGCCTCCGATACGAGAAAGGTGGTCTTCGGCAAAATTTTTCAAAGCTTGAGCCTCTTCAAAAGATTCAATGCCTTTTCTTATTTGGGAAACAGCCTGTGCTTCAAGCTGACGGACTCTTTCTCTAGTTATTCCATATTTGGCGCCAAGCTGCTGCAAGGTTGCCGTTTTTGGCGTTTCAAGGCCAAATCTTTTTCTTAAAATATTGGAACTTCGCGCATCAAAATTAGCGTCATTAATTACTTTCTCTATTAATTTTTCCAAATTTAAAGCAGAAAGATGCATCTTTTGATATTACAACTTTTTAAAATTTATGTCAACCTCGTTAGAGATTATATTAAAGCGTTGAGGCTACTAATTTAAAATATTTATTTTGCAATTTCACGCGATCCAATTTTGTGCCAGATCGTAAGAAGAGGGCCTGCGATGAATAAAGAAGAGTAAGTTCCGAAGAATATTCCTACTATCATTGTAAGAGCAAAATATTTTACGGAAACCGGGCCGAGATAAGCTACCGCCCCAAGAGCAAGCATAGTTGATACTGAAGTATTAACCGATCTGACAATTATTTCATTAATGCTGCGATTTATAATTTCGGAAAGATCGATTTTTCCTTTATGACCTAGCAAATTTTCTCTTATTCTATCGAAGACAACTATCGTGTCTTGAACTGAAAAACCGGCAACTGTAAGGAGGGCAACTATGAAATAAGTGTCTATAGCTATACCGTTTAAATGGCCTATAAGAACAAAAAATCCCGCAGCTATAACAACATCGTGTGCCAGAGCAATAAGCGCGGCAATGCCATATTTAAATGATTTTACCGGCCAAGATACTTTGCGAAAAGCAAAAGCCACATAAAAAGCTATAACTAAAAGAACTAGGATTATCACCCATACAGCCTTATCCCTAAGCTCTGAAGATATAGAGGGAGAAGTAGTACCAAAATCAAGTTCGGAAGCTTCGGAAAAACGGGAGATAAGAGCTTCTTTCATTTTAACGTGTTCTTCTTCTGATATTTCTTTAAATATTAAAGAGTAAGATCCCGAGTTGCCGTCATAAGACACTATCGGATCAATCTCAAGCTCATTCACGGCAAAATCGCGAATTATCCTTTCGTCTGCCCCGGGAACTTTAACCTGCCACATCGAACCGCTTTTAAAATCAATACCAAGGTTAAAACCGAATACGCTTATTGAGACAATAGCTAACGCGACAAATAGGCCTGAAAGAGCTAAAAACCATTTTTTATTTCCTATAATGTTCAATTTCATTTTATTTGGATTTTTCTGAAATAATTTTTGCTTTATTTGAAGATATAAAAACCCTTAGAAGATTTCTGGTAACCAAAAATGTGGTTGCGAGATTGATGATAATACCAACCATCAAGGTAAGGGCAAAGCCTTTAACAAAGCTAGTAGTAAACAAGTAAAGGATGAGAGATGTTATGATGGTACTTATATTGGAATCGCGAATAGAACTCCAAGCAAACCTAAAGCCGGATTCTACCGCAGAGAGCTTATCAACTCCTTTCTTTATTTCTTCCTTAGCCCTTTCAAATATAAGAATATTAGCGTCAACAGCTGCTCCGATTGAAAGCACGAAACCGGTTATGCCCGCGAGAGTCATTGCAAATCCGGGAATAAGCTTGAATACAGCGAGAGTAAAAGCAACATAGAAAATCAGAGCAAGCGAAGCAATAAGCCCCCAGCCTCTGTAATAGCCGATCATAAAAAGCACGATTAGCACCAAGCCCGCAAATCCCGCAAGAATTATCCTATTAAGGGAATCTTCCGCGGCAGTAGCATTTACCGTGCGCTGATTAGCAAGCTTTATCGGAGCAGATAAAGCTCCAGCGTTGAATCTCTCAACAAGAATTTTTGCTGATTCTAAAGTTATTCCCTCTCCGGATATCTGCGCTTTGCCTCCTACAATCTTTTCAGAAACGACAGGAGCCTCTATTAAATTATTATCAAGAAAAATAGCAACTACTTCGCCGACGTTTCTTTCTGTTATTTCTTCAAAAAGGCGAGCCCCCTCTTCATTAAATTCAAGCTCTACGACAGGGACAGATACGCCTTGAGAACTGATTGCTAGGGTAGCTTTTTCAACATGTCTTCCAGAAAGGCCGGTTGTCATGCATTCAAGCGCATCTTCAGAAAAAGTACAGCCCTCTCTAAAATCAAGATAAGGAGTTTCACCTATTTCTTTTACGGCATCGCCTATCTCTTTTATGCCGGCAAGCTCTACAAGAAGCTGTTTTTTATCTCCTTTTTCAACTACTCGAAGCCTTGGCTCGGAAACGCCATATAGGTTTATCCTTTTTTCAATAACATCCTTTAATCCGTTCAAAACAACATCAACGTCAGATTTTTCAACGCCTAATAAGTCAACATCATATGTAAGAGCCGTACCGCCTACCAGATCAAGACCGAGCCTCCAAGGCATATACCTGTTTAAAAAAACATCCGGCATATCTAAGCCGGCAATACCAGTCTGGCTTTTTGGCAAAGCAAAAAACACAGCTGAAAGACCCACCACTAAAACTGCAAGAAGAAATAATATTTTATTTTTCATATTTTATAGAAATTAGGAATATCCGCAACGGACTAAGAAATCATAAGATACGCTTGTCCGCATAGAAGGACTCGCCTTCTACTAAATTCTTCGCCGTCGCTTAGAATTTGTTTCAGGCTCCCCTCCCTTGGTTTTTCTGCTGAAAAACCTTCAGTCCGGTGTTCTCGTCCTTCAATTATCTTTAACGGACTAAGAAATCATAAGATTTCTTGTCCGCCCGGAAGGACTCGAACCTTCAACTTTCTGCTTAAAAGGCAGCTACTCTACCATTGAGTTACGGGCGGATTTTAAGCCTGCTTCAAATACATGAAACAGTTCCAGAAAAATCCTACCACTCACCCCCTAATTCTTCAAGTGCTTTTTTAGCTTTGGAGCTCATTTTTGGAGGTATTTTAACATCGAGAAGAACAACTAAGTCGCCTTTATTAGTTGCTCCTTTTCCCTTTATTCTAATCTCCTTGCGAATGCTTTCCCCCGGAGAAACTTTTAATTCGACATTTTCTCCTCGTATAGTTTCAACCATAATTTTATTGCCGAGAATAATGTCAGAAAATTTAACTTCTTTCAAAATAATAAGGTCATCTCCTTGCCTGATAAATTTTTTATGAGGAAGAACTTTAACCCTTACATAAAGATCTCCGGCTTCGGTGCCTTTTTCACCAGCTTCTCCCATTCCCTTTATTTTAATTATCTGACCATTTAAGACACCCGGATTAATATCAACATCTATCTTGCGCTCTCCCCTAATTCTTCCAGAAGCATCGCATTTCTTACAGGGAGATTTCGGCAATTCTCCCGTACCTCTACATTCTTTGCATACCGATATTCTAGAAAAAGTGCCAAGAATAGTCCTTTTAGCTTCTCTTACTTCTCCAGAGCCGCCGCAAACATGACATTTTGAAAAACCTTTAGAAATATCAGCTCCTTTGCCGTTGCACTCCGGGCAAACAACAAAAGTCTTAAAAGAAACAGGTATTTTTATTCCTTTTACGGCATCTTCAAGAGATATGCTGACTACAGTTTCAATATCAGAGCCCTTCCTCCTCATAGGCCTTCGGGCGCCGGCTCCGCCTGCCATTCCGCCAAATATTCCCTCAAAGATATCGCCGAGGTCGCCAAAATCAACATTGCCAAAATCAAAATTAATGCCACCATTATTAAAGCCTCCGAACGGATTGCTATTGCCTTCAAAGGTACTGCCAAACTGATTATATTGAGCCCTTTTGGATTTGTCAGAAAGAATCTGATAAGCCTCGCTTATTTCCTTGAACCTATCCGTATCGCCACCGGGCTTATCAGGGTGATATTTATGAGCAAGTTTTCTATATGCTTTTTTTATTTCTTCGTCCGAAGCGTTTTTAGAGACGCCAAGGACGTCATAATAATTTTTTTTCATTTTTTCGTTACTTCAATAAAACAACTTCCTTACTTCTGGTTTCAAGAGTAACTTCTGCAAAACTGATAGCAAGGAGAGTTTGATACACAAAGAAAGACAGTGCCGCAACAAGCCAAGAAAAAATCCATAACGTTCCCCGAGCAATAAGGAAGATGACAATTGCTGCAGCGATAGAAAGATGATCAGCCGGTATCAACGAGGCGGGATCTTTTAATTTCTCGGTTATTGCATTTCTTAAATTTTCAGAAAACGAAAGATTAAGGTCTATATTAATTCCAAAATTATTTTCAAGAGACCTTCTAGAATTTTCTACCGTTTGATTAATGAGCTGATTTTTAAGAGTTTCCGGCATAAGATTAAATTCAACGACATTATTTCCTGCAAGCGATTGTTTTGCTGAAACGGCTAAAAAATCGCGAAAATTCATAGCTGGATCAAAATTTGGAACATAATAACCAATTATCGGCTTGGATATATCAATAATGCTATTGATAAATTTTTCCGAGAAGAGAGTATTTATGTTAAAGCTCCAACCAAAAACAATCGCTGCCGTGAGAGCTATCGCGGTAAGGGATTTAGAGAGAACTCTTCCAGACAGCTTTGAGAATCTGATACGCAGAGCGTTATCAAGTTCTTCCTTTCCGGATAATTGCCCCCAAACCAAAAAAAGAAAAGAGGCAACCATTACTGAAAAGAATACAGGGGAGAAAAACGGAATATCAGATAAAAATAATGGCAAGAATAACGAAATAACTGAAAGAAAAACAGAAAATAATATTTTATTCCTATCTTTAATAAGTAAAGGCTGAATGGTTATAAACGCAGCGAATAGCAAACCTGCTCCAAAAACTCTGGAAAGGGAAAACTGATGAGATAAGGTCATTCCGAAAAGCGCGGCGGAAGCAGCCGTTACAGTAATAACGGCTATTATCTTCCATAGCGAATAGTCTGCTTCGGCGTCTTCGGGTTTTTTAAGGGATATATCTTCGCGGAAAAACTTATTCTTCTTTCCCTTCTTTTCCGCCTTCTCCCTTATTTTCTCCTCCTTTGTTTTCTTCATTATTTTGTTCAGGCTCCTTACCTTCATTGTACAAAGACTCGCCTATTTTTTGAAGTGAAGCAGAAAGATCTTCAGAAGCAGAATCGATTTTTTCTTTTTCTTCCGAACCAAGGGCAGAACGAAGAGTGCTTATTTTTTCTTCTACTTCTGATTTTATAGATGAATCAAGCTTATCACCGGCATCCTTGACCGCTTTTTCGGCCGAATAAGCAAGAGCCTCTCCTTGATTCTTAGCTTCGATCAAATCTTTTTTCTTTTTATCGCTATCTGCATGAACTGCAGCCTCATTTTTAAGACGCTCTATTTCTTCTTTAGATAAAGATGTTTGGGCTTCAATTTTAACGGATTGGCTCTTTCCAGTCGCTTTGTCTATTGCCTTAACATTTAATATGCCGTTCGCATCTATATCAAAAGAAACTTCGACTTGAGGAACTCCTCTTGGCGAAGGAGGTATTCCGTCCAATATAAACCTGGCAAGAGTTTTATTATCAGCAGCCATAGGTCGTTCTCCTTGTAGAACATGAACTTCTACTGACGGCTGGTTGTCAGCGGCGGTAGAAAATATTTGCGTTTTCGCTGTAGGAACAGTGGTATTTTTCGGTATCATCGGCGTAGCTATTCCTCCTAAAGTTTCTATGCTTAAAGTTAAAGGGGTAACATCAAGAAGAAGAATATCCTTTACATCTCCTTGGAATATGCCTCCCTGTATGGCAGCACCGAGAGCAACCACTTCATCCGGATTAATGCCTCTGTTAGGCTCTTTTCCAAAAAGTTTTTTAACCGATGCCTGTATTGCCGGCATTCTGGTTTGCCCTCCGACTAGTATAATTTCATTAATATCAGATAGGGAAAAACCTGCTTCCTTAACGGTTTCTTCGGTTAGTTTGGCAGCTTTTTCAATATACTCGGAAACTAACTCTTCGAGTTTGGCTCGAGTCACTTTTAATAACAAGTGCTTAGGACCCGAAGAATCAGATGTTATGTAAGGAAGATTTATTTCCGTTTCTATGGAAGACGAGAGCTCGTGCTTTGCCCTTTCAACAGCTTCTTTTAATCTTTGCAGAGCAAGTGGATCCTTTGATATATCTATTCCTTCCTCTTCTTTATATTTAGCAACAACGTATTCGTTTAATTTTTTATCAAAATCGTCTCCTCCGAGATAAGTATCTCCTCCAGTAGCCTTAACCTCAACAGTATCGTCGCCGACTTCCAAAACCGATATATCAAAAGTTCCGCCACCGAAATCGTAAACAACTATTTTTTCATTTTTTTCCTTATTAAGCCCATAAGCAAGAGCGGCAGCTGTAGGCTCGTTAAGAATTCTTTTAACCTTAAGTCCGGCAATTTCTCCGGCATTCTTGGTGGCCTGCCTTTGCGAATCATCGAAATAAGCCGGTACGGTAATTACAGCTTCTTCTATCCTTTCTCCAAGCCTCATTTCGGCATCCGCGCGAAGCTTAGAAAGCACCATAGCGGATATTTCTTCCGGCTTGTACCACTTATCGCCCATCTTAATATCAATTCCGCCATTTTCTGATTTTCTAATCTCATAAGGAGCCCACTCTTTATCGTTCTGAACTTCCGAATCATCCCATTTTCTTCCAATAAGCCTCTTTACCGATGATATGGTATTTGCCGGATTGGTTATTGATTGCCTTTTAGCCAGCACTCCGACAAGCCTTTCGTCAGATTTGCTTAAAGCAACTACAGATGGAGTAGTCCTCGCCCCTTCGGCTGATTCTATTATTTCCGGCTTGCCATCTGTTCCAACAAAGGCCATAGCCGAATTAGTTGTTCCAAGATCTATTCCTATTATTTTTGACATTTTAAAAATTAATTTTGATTTCTTTTTTTTAATTTTATTTATTTAGCAACAACGACCCGGACGGGACGAAGCACTTTTCCATTCCATAAATAACCTTTTTCAACTTCTTCAATTACTTCTCCTGCCGGCTTGTCAGAATCTATTACTGATATTGCTTCATGAAAAGAGGGGTTAAAAGGTTTTCCTGTTGGGGTATCAATTTTCTCAAGCCCTCTTTTTTTAAACACATCTTCTATTTGCGTCCTTATCATTCTGATGCCTTTGGTAAATGATTCCTTTTCCTTATCCAGAGACGAAATACAAAGGTCAAAGCTGTCTAGAACGGCAATCATGTCGCGGATAATGCCTTCTTCGGCAAAACGAATCATTTCCTTAGAGCGAGCTGTTTCTTCGTTTTTATAATTAATCAGATCGGCTTTCGCCCGTTTCCAACCTTCAAGATATTCATCACGCTCTTTTTTAAGCTCCTCAACAGTATTTTCAGCCAAAGCCTTGTCTTTTTTGAGTTCTTTTTTCTTGTTATTTTCTTTTGGCATGAGTAATAAAATTATTATTAAATCTTCTTGGGTAATTTTTATTTTTAAATAAAAACCTCAAAATCCAATAAGGCAAATTTCAATGGTTATTCTAAATAAAAAACAGTGATTGTCAATATTTTACGACGCTTAATCTAAGTTAGCCCGCATAGCTGGCCGGTGTTATAATTCGCTTATGAAAGCCTTCTCACACCTCTCAAGAAAAGCTTTTCCGATTAAACTCTATAATTCCCTGTCCGGGAAAAAAGAAATATTCGAGCCCATAAATAAGGATGTTGTTAAGATGTATACCTGCGGGCCGACAGTTTATAACTTTGCCCATATAGGAAATCTTCGTACATATATATTCGAAGATGTATTGCGCAGAAATATTAAGGCTAACGGATACGATGTTTTTCAAGTGATGAATATCACTGATATTGACGATAAGATTATTAAAGAATCTCAATCATCTAAAAAAGAAATCAAAGAAATAACTTCTTTTTTTGAAGAAAAATTTTTCGAAGATCTAAAAAAACTTAATATAGAAATACCTGAAAAGGCGCCAAGGGCAACGGAGCATATAAGCGAAATGGTTGCTTTGATACAAAAACTTATAGATAAAGGCTATGCCTATAAAAGCGATGACGGTTCGGTATACTTTAGCATTTCTAAGTTTGAAAATTACGGCAAACTTTCGCACCCGGATCTGTCCGGAATTAAAAAATTTCAACGAGTAAGCGCTGACGAATATGAAAAGGATGAAGTAAAAGATTTTGTGTTATGGAAAGCAAAAAAAGAAGACGAACCTTTTTGGGAATCTCCCTGGGGCCCCGGCAGGCCAGGGTGGCATATAGAATGCTCGGCAATGAGTATGAAATACCTTGGCGAATCATTCGATATACATACAGGCGGAGTGGATAATATATTCCCCCATCACGAGAACGAAATAGCGCAATCCGAAGCTGCGACAGAAAAACCTTTCGCGAAATACTGGCTGCACGGCGAGCACCTGCTGGTAAACGGACAAAAAATGGCAAAATCAGCCGGCAATTTTTATACGCTTTCAGATATCGAGGAAAAAGGCTTCGATCCTCTTTCGTTCAGATATTTATGCCTTCAAACTCATTACCAATCCAAAATGAATTTTACATGGGAAGCCTTAAGCGCTGCCCAAACCGCGCTCGAAGGATTAAGAAAGGCTTATATGTCTTTTAAAAAAGATATTGAATCTGGAAAAAAGAAAAAGAGGTTATTTTCTCGAAAATTAAGCGATTTTAAGAAGGAAATACTAAAAGCACTTAACGATAATCTTAATACCTCTCAAGTACTGGCAATGTTGTGGACTTTATTAAAAGAAAAAAGCCTGATACCGGCAGAAAAAGCATCCTTAATAGAATTTGCCGATGAAATATTGGGACTTAACTTAAAGAAAGGAATTGTTATTATGGAGATAATACCCGATGAACTTATAGAGCTCGCAAAAGAAAGAGACCAATTAAGAAAACAGGGGCAATTTAAAGAAGCAGACCAAATAAGATTGCGAATAGAAGAAAAAGGGTATGAATTAAGAGATAACGAAAACGGCTATAAGATAATAAAGAAATAAATGACGAACAATAGAGATATTAGAGTACCGCCCCAAGACCTTGAAGCCGAGCAATCTGTCCTCGGCGCGATAATGATAGATAAGGATGCTATAGGAAATATAGCAGATCTTATTGATCCTGAAGATTTTTATGATAAAAAGAACGGCCTTATATTTGAGGCGATGTTCAAATTATGGGAAAAGAAAGCTCCGATAGATATGCTTTCTCTCTCCGCGGAACTGAAAAAAGCGGATTTAATAGATAAGATAGGCGGTACAGCTTATTTGAATGATTTAGTTAATTCTGTCCCTTCAGCTGCCCATGTTGCCCACTACGCTTCGATAGTCAAAGAGAAAAAAATCCTCCGCGATTTGATAAGCGCTTCAAGTACAATAGCTGAAAGCGCGATGACTCAATCTGAAGATATCGATGTATTGCTTGATAATATCGAGCAAAGAGTCTTCTCAATTACCAACAAGACTGCCATTAGATCTTTTGCTTCAGTAAAAAACGAACTTCCCGCCGCTTATGAAAGGCTTGAACGAGTAAGCCACGGCGATGTAACAAGAGGCGTGCCGACAGGCTTTCATGATCTCGATAACATACTTTCCGGACTCCAGAAATCAGATTTAGTAGTGCTTGGCGCAAGACCTTCTTTCGGTAAAACTTCTTTGGCTCTCGATATAGTCCGCTATATCGGAACAAGAACCGAAATGGGTGTTGGAATTTTTTCTTTAGAAATGTCCCGAGAACAGATAGTAGATAGGCTCATATCCGCTGAATCAAAAGTAAGCCTTTGGAAAATACGTACCGGAAAAAAATTAGATGATTTTGACTATCAGATGATACAGACCGCTTTTGACCGCCTGTCAAAATCAAAGATATATGTCGATGACGCCGCTACGCCAAATATTTTAGAAATAAGAAGGATGGCAAGAAGGCTTCAAGCGGAAGATAAGGACTTGGGACTTATAGTTGTAGATTATCTTCAGCTTATCCAGCCGAGAAAATCTTCAGATAGCTCCGTCCAGCAAATAACTGAAATATCCAGGGGCTTAAAGACTATCGCGAGAGAAGTTAATGTTCCAATACTCGCTCTTTCCCAGCTCTCAAGAGGAGTTGAACAGAGAGATAATAAGGTGCCTAAGCTCTCAGATCTTCGCGATTCAGGTTCTATAGAACAAGACGCAGATGTCGTGCTCTTTATACACCCAATCTGGAGATACCAGCAGACAATGGATAATATGCCCGAACAGGAAGGCATGACGGAAATACATATTGCCAAGCACCGCAACGGACCTCTTGGAGTCGTACAGTTAAGATTTAATAAAGAATCTGCAAGTTTCCAAAATATAGATAAAATACATGAAAATACCGAAACTGATTAGGCCTTTTGTGGATGAGTTTTCCAAGCTCCCGGGCGTAGGACCAAGACAAGCTTTAAGGCTTGCTTTTTATCTGACAGAAAAAGGAAGCTCTGCCGTAGCACCGCTCGCCGACGCCGTAGCGCAACTCGCTAATTTAAAGACTTGCCCTTATTGCTTTTCCGTACACGATCAGGACGGAGATCTTTGCGAAATATGCAATGACCATACAAGAGATTTATTAACGGTAGCTGTGGTTGAAAAAGAAACAGATCTCATATCTATGGAAAATACTGGCAAATATAGAGGAGTTTACCTGCTTATCGGAGATATTAAAAAAGCCGGCAATTTGAACGAAAGGCAAAAAATGAAACTGGACTCGCTGAAATCCAGGCTGGCATCAACCGACGAAGGAAAAGCACACGAGATAATAATAGCTTTCAGCCCAACTACTGCCGGAGATATATCGGCGGAAATAATAGCCGAAAACCTTCGTGGTTCGGCAAAAAAAATATCCCGCTTAGGAAGAGGCATTCCTATAGGGGGAGAGGTTGAGTTCGCTGATCCGGATACGCTCGGGGAAGCTATAGAGGGAAGGAAATAAAGAAACAAACATTAAAGTCCAAATAAAAATCCGCCATGAGGCGGATTTTTTACTTGATGCCGGTTATTTCTATATCAGTGAAATGCTGGCGATGAGTTTTTTTCTTATCGTAGCGATTTTTAGAATGAAACTTATAAACTATTTTCTTTTTATCTCTTCCCTGCTCTAGAACTTTGGCTGTTACGGCAGATCCTTCAATGTAAGGGTGGCCGATATTAATTCCGGTGTCCCCTTCTTTAAAAAGGACTTTATCAAAAACAGCCTCTTTCCCTTCAGGGGTTTCGATCTTTTCAATCCTTAATTTCTTTCCGGGTTCGGCTACATACTGCTTTCCGCCGGTTTCTATAACAGCAAACATACGGGAGATATTATCAGAAATAAATACCCGTTGCAACTATGATTAAAAAATTGCAATTAAAATCATATAAAAAAGGATCGCGTCTAAAGACTGCGATCCTTATAAAAATTACATAGTCCTGGCTTTGCGAGCCTTAACTATAATAGTGGCAATAATTGTTATTACCAATGCCGCTCCAAAACTTATCAGTATTATGATAAGAATTTCACGGTCTTTTTCAAGCGAAGCTATTTTTTCATCCCTTTCTTTCAGCTCCTTTTCCATGTCTGCTTTTATCTGGGTGATCTCTGAAAGCAGCTGATTGTCCCTTTCGACAGATTCATCCCTGTCTGATTTGATTAATTCCACTATGCTTTCAGACCATTCTGAAAACTTTTGAAGCTCTTTCTGAAGTTTGGAAATTTCTTCGGATAATTCGGAATCTTTTGCTTTCTGCTTTTCCAGTATTTCGGCGATATCTGCCGACCACTTTGAAAAACTTTCCAGCTCTTTCTGAAGTTTGGAAATTTCTTCGGATAATTCGGAATCTTTTGCTTTCTGCTTTTCCAGTATTTCGGCGATATCTGCCGACCACTTTGAAAAACTTTCCAGCTCTTTCTGAATTTTTAGTATTTCACTGTCTAGAATCTTGTCCCTTTTTAGGCTATTTGTCTTGCTTTCCTCTACTAGCTTATTTAATTCTTCGAGGTAGCCGATAACTTTTTCCATATCGGAGATTATTGAAGATATATCTCCTTTAATTCCTGACAGGTCCGAGTTGATCGCATTCAGCGAGTCAACAACAGTTGATTCCAGATGATTGGGGTCGCCAAGCATAAGGATTACTTTTGAGAGCCCATCTATCGCGACTCCCAGGTTGCCTTCAATTTCTTGAGTCTTAGAAGATAATGGCGATAAATTCTTGTCTATCTCCCTTGTGACTTGAGAGATGGTTACGCCCTCTACGACGGTTGTGTAGCTGTTATGGTTGTGATTATGAACCTCCGTTGGAATATTAATGTTTCTGTCATTTATATATACCTCCGAACCTTCTCCATCCACATCAACATTCACTTTAGGATTATTGCCTTGGACACCAACATTAACATTCGGCTCGTTGCCGATAACTCCGATATTAACGTTTAAGCCGCTATCTCCGTAGACTTCATCTTGAACACTTTGTTGTTCTCCGTTATTTTCCGAGCTGTTTTCTTCTTCCGCATACGCGATGCTCGTCGAGAAAAAAAGACAAACCAACAAAATGCATGAAAAGCAAATTTTTGCTGATTTTTTCATTACTGCCTCCCTTCTTTTCCAAAGCTTGTTTTTTGCCAAAAATGGCAGAAGCTAAGGAAAAATTTATTTTTTATTTTTTAAAAAACTACTTCAGCCTTGATTTGTATCATAATTGTGTTAATTTGTCAAATATAAAAAGAGCGGAGTTTATCTCCGCTCTTGCGCCAAAAAGGCGACTTATTTTGCTGTTACCGCATAGTTGTCAATAGAAAAATTGTTAGCCCAATTGGCAACAATAGATAACGATCCACCGCCGGATGAAAGACCTAGTCCTTCAAAAACGACAGAATTGTTCCCAACTCCTGTTACTTCGAAATGACCTGATCCACCGCTAGCAGTGTAATTTGCATCTGTGTAGCATCCGCATCCGTGGCCTAATTTGATTCCAGTACCGCCCATTTCAGAAGACATACTGTCTAAAACAGCGTCGCCGTCACCAAAGGCGTATATATTACCAGTATTTCCTTTTCCGTCCGTTATGAAACGAGTAATTTCATAAGCGCTGGAATTGGCAACGGTAATATTATGCCCTCCGGACAGCTGGTACTGATAACCAGGATCCTTCATAGCGGCGTAGTTCGTAGTGGTACGATTGACTAGCGCTATATCGCCGTCATTTGCTCCTACAAAAGCGTAGGATTGCTGGCCCGGCGTGCCGTAAGTAGATTCCTTCGAGGTTAATCTATCAGTCTGCATTTCGATGTATCCGCCTCCGGATACAGACGCATTAATGACATACTCGTTGGAATCAACTCCATAATTGTAAGGGTTATCGTTTTTGTCTTTCGCGACAAAAGAACCGCTTATGAAGTTACCTGCCGTTGACCACACAGTGGACGAATCCCCTGTGTTGATACTGCTGCCGATCTGACCAGCGCCGTTCCAATCGATGTTTACTTCGGTCGGAGCAGCCATAGCAAAGCTGGAAAACGCCAACATCGCCACCAAAACAACCATTAAAACCGCAATTTTCTTCTTCATCTTACATTCTCCTCTCGTTCTTCCTATTTGATTTTTTCGCTTAAAGCGAATATAGGAAGACCATATGAATTTTTAAAATAACTGAAACAGCGTTGTTTTTATCACATATGAAAAATAATGTCAATAAGCAGAAAAAAGGTTATAAATACAGGATTGCCACAATTTTAAGAGCTATAAATACAGGAACAGCAACAGATAAGCTCCCTAATATATGAGAAGCTACCCTGTCTTTATAGAAAACAGCCCATGAGGCAAGAATATTAACCCCGCAAATAACGGCAGTAACACCAATAAGATTAAGTAAAGTGTATTTATCGCCTATTACTCCTTTAAGAATAATAAAAGCCCCTTCATCTATAAGAAAATACGAGACGGTAACCGCTCCTAATAAAAGCGCTGCGGATATAATCCCGTATATAAAAAACGGGGGTATTGATATTTTTATTTTGGGCTTCTTTTCAGAACCAGGCATAGTCTAAAAATACAATACAAAAACTTAAAACTCAAAATTAAAACCTGCCCTGCCGATCAGGCGGGTTTAAAGACCATAACTTAAAATTTTTAAATTTTAGAAACTTGGATTCCCGGTCAAGCCGGGAATGACAAAAAATGTTCGATTCCCCGAAATTTGAGTTTTGCTTGTAGCCCTACGGGGAATCCCATCGACTCGATTTTTCGCCGACGCTCAAAATCGGTCTCCGGCCGCGCCTCCCTCGATTTTTCTGCTGAAAAATCATCGGTCCGGCGTTCGATTCCCCGAAATTTGAGTTTTGCTTGTAGCCCTACGGGGAATCGAACCCCGGTTTTCAGGATGAGAACCTGATGTCCTGACCACTAGACGATAGGGCCTTACAAGAGAGGATTTTATATTAGAAACCGGCTAATTTCAATTTATTCCTTCAGCCAATTGCCATATTGCCTCACTAATAGCTTACCGGCTTTTTCCGGATATTTCATAATTGCCTTTACGGCGTGTTCCATTCTTACAGACTGGGATCCTTTAATTAAAACAATATCTCCTTCTCTAATTATTTTTTTAAGAGCTTCACCGGTTTTAACGGAGGAGTCAAACCACATTGTTTTTTTACCTCCCTTCTCCGCTTCAGAAACAATAATTTTTCCTTCTTCGCCTACACCGATAATAATATCAGCAAAAGATCCGGCCATTTTTCCGACAAGGCTGTGAGCTTCATCTGAATATTTGCCTAATTCTTTCATACCTCCAAGAGCAACTATTTTTCTCCCAATAATTCCGGAAAGGCTTTTAAGCGCTGACAGCGCTTCTTCTACCGCTTTAGGAGAGGCGTTATAAGTATCATCTATTATCCAAGAATTATTAATTCCCTCGATAATATTAGCTCTGCCAGAAAGAGGGTTATATTCGGATATAGCGCCGGCAGATTCGATAAAATTAGCTCCAAAAATAGATCCGCATGCTACGGCAGCAGCTCCTGCGTAGCCCTGCGCCTTGCCGATAGTGCCAGGAATTACTACCGGGACAGACTTTCCAACTGTTTCAAGCTTAAATGATATTCCTATCGGAACACCTTCAGACAACCTGTTTGAAAATTGAGCAACTTTAAAATCCGCTTCAGGGTTAAAACCAAAAAAGATAGTGTCCCTATCAAGGCCTTCGGCCATTTTAGAAACAAGTTCGTCATCGGCATTAAGTACTGCCGTTCCGTTTTGTTTCAACAATTTAAGAAGCGCGCTTTTTTCCTTAGCAACTTCTTCAATTGAAGCGTAAAACTCAATATGGACGGGAATATCCGATATGCCGGTAATAATAGCTACGTCAGGACGAGCAATACGGCCTAAATACTTGATATCTCCCGGCTTATCGGCGCCGTATTCAAGAATGAGAATATCGGGATAATCAACTTTAAAAAGCCAGACATAAAAACCTTTAAGAATCGCTTTCAGCCAAAAAATAGCGCCACCTGTTTTCTTAAAATCTCCTATTATAGAAAGAGGAAAACCAAGTTCATTATTAAAATTACCCCTGCTTCGCCTTACTTTTTTTCTACCTGAAGAAAGAACGGCAAAAACAGCTTCTTTTGTAGAGCTTTTGCCAAAACTTCCAGTAATACCCACTATTTTAGGCTTATATTTGCTTATTATTCCTCTAGCTAAAAAAGCAAGGATACCAGCGAGCGCTTTTTTCATAGTTTATCTGATGTTATCAGGAGCCACACCATAATACGACAATATAAACTCGGCAAGCTCTTTAAAAGGAGGAATTACACTTGCCCCTGCCAAAGGATTCCCTTCCGGCTCATCAATTCTTACAAGAATGGAAAATTTAGGATCATAGGCAGGCGCAAAACCGATAAAGGTATTTATATAACTATCTTTATATCCGCCCTTATCAAAGTCCGGAACCATCGCCGTACCGGTTTTCCCCGCAACATCATAACCTTTAATATCAGCCAATACATTAATCTTAACAGCAGAAACCATCATATTGGTTATCGTTTTTGCCGTCTCGGCTGATATAGGCCTTCCTTCTTCCCTGCTTTCGCCTACTGTTAAACGAGGAGCCATCATTATTCCATTATTAGCTATCGAATTAACGGCAGTAAGCATTCTGATGGGAGATACGGATATACCTTGCCCATATGAAGCAGTGGCATAGTTTATATCTCTTCCGTTTATAAGAGGCTTTATACTGCCGATAACTTCTCCGGGGAGATCTATGCCCGTAGCCTTATCAAAACCGAATTTTTCAATATAACTCAAAAATTTTTCTTTACCGGTCTCTTTAGCTGCAAAAGCGGCGCCTAAGTTTAGCGAATGTTCTATCACCTCTGTCATTGTTGTTCTGCCATACGCCTTATGATCCCAGTTTTTTATAGTTCTGCTATTTATAGTTAAAGAACCAGTATCTTCGTATACAGTGTCGGGCGTAACGCTGCCAGAGTCGATAGCAGCCGCCATAGTTATTAGCTTAAAGACAGATCCCGGCTCGTAAATCCTCTGAACATTCGGGTTAACATAGTCAGACATTTTAGCAGAACCATAGTTATTAGGATCAAAGGAGGGAGAGCCAGCCATAGCTTTAATCTCTCCTGTTTTAGGATTAGAAACTATAATCATCCCCCCTTTGGCATTAAATTGAGAAACTGCATCGGAAATTATTTTTTCAGCGCGCGCTTGGATTATCTGATCTATAGTAAGATACACGTCTTGCCCGTCTGTCGGAGCAACAAAAGAATCGCCGGAAGCTTCGCCCGCTTTCCCGGAAAGTTTGCCTTCATAAAAAGCTTCAATTCCATATTGCCCTTCGTCGCCAGAAACAAACCCAAGCACATGAGAAGCCATACTATTATATGGATAATATCTTTTTGGTTTTTGACCCACGTAGAGCCCTGGAATATCAAGTTCTTTCACTTTAGATACTTTTTCTTCGGGAATTACTTTAGCAAGCTCTTCAAAAGGGTCATCAGGCTTGTCTAATTTAGCAATTAAGTCCTCTGCGGGAATATCTAACACATCCTCTATCTTGAAGGCTGTTTCTTTAAGATCTATTCCCGCTTTTGCCATTTCTTCAGGGACGCAATAGACAAACGGATAATCTTTTTTAACAGCAACCGGTATTGGCGTATTGTTTTTATCCATCATAAATATATTTCCCCTTGCCGGATCGAGCGATCTGCCTAATATCTGGGATGCTGCTTGCGCAGCATAAAAATCCCCCTTCCTTATCTGGAGGTTATAAAAACGAAACGCCAGCGACCCATAAAGAGCGCTAAATAAAACTACGACTGCAACAAAGCGAAAACCCATTGAGGATTATTATCTTCAACAAGACCTTTCTCTTCAGCAATAACTTCAAGTATCTGCGGGTCGGTCATTCTGAAAACTTCGTTGTTAAGCTCGGCATTCTTTGTTTTTTCCTCATTGATAATTTCTTCGAGCGAGGAAATATCATGTTTCAGGACAACTGTTTTAGCATAAATACATCCGCAAGAGGCAACTGAAAGCACAAGAGCTATTCCTAATGAGGCGAACACCCATGTCCATACTACTTCTTTCTTTTGTTTGTTAGGTTTTACAATAGTCATTTTAGTTCATTGTTGCCGATCTTAGTTTTGCCGACCTGGCTCTAGGATTATTTTTTATTTCTGAAAGCGAAGGGGTTAAGGGTTTTTTGTTTAGGATATTTATAACTCCTTCTCTCGCCATTTCTTTAAATTTGTTCTTAACTATCCTGTCTTCAAGCGATTGGAAAGTTATTATCGCCACTTTGCCGTTAGGCTTCAGTATTTGAGGCAAAGATGATATGACTTGGTCCAACCCTTCAAGCTCGTTATTAATATATATCCTGAAAGCAAGGAATGTTCTTGTTGCCGGATGTATTCTTCCTCGCTCGTAATTCAGAGGCACGGCAGAACGGATAACTTCTACCAATTCGCCCGTTGTCCCTATCGGCCTTTTTCGCTCCGCCTTCCAGATTGCTTCCGCTATGCGCCCGGCATATCTTTCTCCGGTAATCGCAATTATTTCTTTTATTTTTTTCTTGCTTAGAGAAGGCAGAACCTTATAAAGGGGTTCTGTTTCATCGCTGTAAGTCATAAGAAGAGGCTCGTCTTCAATAAAGGAAAAACCCCTATCTCCGCTTAATTGATTAGAAGAAAAGCCAAGGTCTAAAAGAAGGCTGTCTGCCTTAGGCAAATTTTTATCAGCAAGGATATCGGGAATATCGGTAAAATTAGCGTTAGCGAGAACAATTTTTATTTCTTCGCTAGAAATATTTGCTTTTTTAATAGCAGAAGGATCTCTGTCTATAGCAAGCAAAATTCCTTTTGGAGCAATACTTTTAGCTATTTCGGAAGAATGTCCGCCGCCGCCGAAAGTTCCGTCTATTACAAAATCTCCGGGCTTTAGAGCAAGCGCTTTCAATACCTCGCTCATCATGACGGGAATATGAATATTTCCTTCTTGTGCCAAATCTTTCTCCATCAGATTCCAAGCTCGCCCATTTTTTCGGCGATATCTTCCGACCTTGATTCGGTATCTTTCTTGTAGCCACTCCAAGATTTTTCATCCCATATTTCAGCTCTGTTATAGAGCCCGGCAATAACCACTTCTTTTTCCAATCCGGCATATTTTCGAAGATAGTCGGGGATAAGAATTCTTCCCTGTGAATCGATATTACAGTCTGCAGCGCCCGCAAGCATAAGACGGGAAAAAGCTCTGGAATTTGCCTGGGTTAGCGGAAGAGAAACTATTTTTTCCGCAAGTTTTTGCCATTCTTCTATAGAAAATAGAAAAAGGCATTTATCAAGCCCTCTTGTAATAATCGCTCCTCCGCTTAATTTATTTCTAAATTTGGCGGGAACAGCCATCCTGCCTTTAACATCCATATTATGTGTGTATTCTCCGATAAACATATTCAACACTTTTCTCCACTTTTCCCCACTGTGTTTAAATTATAGCCCACCAAGCATACAGGGTCAAAGCAAAAACCTGCTTAAAAAAGCAGGTTTTAAAAGGTTTTTATCCGGTGGGGAAAACTTATCCACAAAACAAACACTTTCTCAAATCATAACTCACAAATCCCAATCAAAATCCAACTATAAAAGCTAATAATTAAGCCTAAATAAGGCCTTTTTTTATTTTTTCCCTTATGTTCGCCACGTATTTATTAAAGTAATGAACATTATGGAAAGAAAGAAGCCTTAATCCCGTAATTTCATGGGCACGCACTAGATGAGATAAATACCCTTTCGTATGCTCCCGACAGACGAAACAGTCACATTCCGGGTCTAGAGATTCTTTTGACGCTTTTCCTTTAAGGTATTTTGTTTTAGTAAGATCTATCTTTCCTTTTGATGTAAAAGCATTTCCGTGACGGGCATAATGCGTCGGAACAGTGCAATCAAAAGTATCTATCCCCGCTTTTATTATTTTTTCCATATCTTCCAAGTAGCCAATACCTAAAAGATGGCGCGGCTTGTTTTCCGAAAGCTCTTCAGTAACCCACTTAATCATTTTGACCATTTGTTTTTTATCTCCGCCGAATTCTCCGCCAATACCAAAACCATCAAAGGGACGAGATGCAATAAATTTGGCGCTTTCAACGCGCAAATCTTTATATTTTCCTCCCTGAACTATGCCGTAAAGGGCTTGATTAGACTTCTTAACGCCTAAACAGATATCCGCCCAGCGGTGGGTTTTTTTGAGCGATTCGGCAGTATATTCTTTTGTTGCGGTGGGGGCAGTACACTCGTCAAAAGCAAATATGATATCGGCGCCGATTTTTTCCTGTATCTTTATAGATTCTTTCGGGCCCATAAATATTTTTGAACCATCTACATAAGAGGTAAACTCAACCCCTTCTTCGGTTATTTTTAAAAGTTTGGGCTGGGAACCTTTTTTGATGAATTCTTCCGGTTTAATTTTTTCAACTTTGCTTACGCCGTGATCCCTGCCAAAACCAAGACTGAAAACTTGAAAGCCTCCCGAGTCGGTCATTATGGGAATTTTTATATTAGCGAATTTATTTATGCCTCCATGGTCTTTTAATAGTTTTTCCCCAGGTTTTAAATGAAGGTGAAAAGTGTTCGCAATAAGCATTTGCGAGCCTGCGCTTATTATCTCGTCAGAAGATAAAGTTTTAACTGTTGCTTGAGTAGCTACCGGAACAAAACAAGGAGTTTCTACTTCTCCGTGAGGCGTTTTAAGAACGCCCAGGCGGGCGTTCGATTTATCGGATTTTTTTAATATCTTAAATTCGATCATTACTCCGATAATATTTTTTCAAGCGGAGGAACTAGCTGTTTTTTACGGGACATAAGGCCTTTAATGTAAGTTTTGTTATTTTCCGTTCTTACAGAGAAAGCTTTCTCGATAATATTCTTATCTCCCGAAAATAAAAGCTTGCTTCCTTCATTCATAATGTCAGTTATTGCCATTATTGCCATCTCATATTTGTTTTCTTTCATTTTATTCAATAGAGCAATAATATCATCTTCTATATTCTCAATAACAGAAATATCGGGCAATTCTACCTGACCGATGCCTATTTTTTTTCCGCCCATATTGAATTCTTTAAAATCCCCTTCAACGATATCGGAAACAGACCTACCAGAAATATCAGCTCCCGCTTTTTTTATTTCTACTCCAAATTCCTCGATATTGCCTATTCCCGCAATAGAAGCTAATTCTTCGGCTATTTTTTTATCATCTTCCGTGGTAGTCGGCGACTTGAAAACAACTGTATCAGAAAGTATTCCGGAAAGAAGGATCCCGGCAAGAGAAGCGTCAGCTCTAATTTTTTCCATATATAACTTAGCTATTATAGAGCTTGTAGCTCCCAAAGGTTCAGCGTGAAAAAATAGCGGAGCGAGAGAAGAAAAATTTATTTTATGATGATCGAGAACGCCGACTATCTCTGCGCTATCCCAGCCATCGGCAATCTGCGTATTCTCGTTGTGATCAACGAGAAAAACTTGTTTCCCGGAAATATTTTCAAGTTTTTCCGGCACGGAAACTCCAAATTTCTTTAAAATGAAATCTGTTTCTTTATTTATATCCCCTGCTATAGCCGGCTTATAATCCATTATTTTAGCGCAGGCTATTGCTGATACGACGCTATCCGTATCGGGATTTTTGTGTCCGATAACATATATATCTTTCATATTCCAATATATTAAGGCCTTCGCCTTATGTATTCAAGAAAAAAACGCCCTTATAGGGCGTTTTCTTTTATAAAGCTGTCCGGAGAAAACTCAACTTTAACAGCTTTTTCAGTATTGTTTTCTAACCTCTCTTTCATTAAAGAGGCTACCTCTTTAAGGTTATTTTTCTTAGCGGAAATTTCTGAAGTAAGAATAACAGTTACTTTCTGCCCTTCCATATTAACATCAGAGAGATAGATGTTGGGAAAATTAACCGAGTCAGAACATAGCAGCCCTTCCACCTTATTTTTAATAGTATCTCTAACCAAACCTTCCGAACAGCCTTCTAAACTATCCATACAAACACTTCCTTCCTTTTGGTATCTTTTTATTTTAAGATCCTAAGCCGACCTTAAAACAAATAAAAAAACAGGTCAATAGACCTGTTTTTTTGCTAAAAATTGAAATATTTCAACCAACGGTCATAAAGCTCCTTGGTAGCAATAATATCGCGCGTGTTATATCGGGCAATATCGATAAATTTTCCATTATTAAAACATTCGCTAACATCTTCTCCTTTAACATCCCCTTCTTTAGGGCTCTCTATGCCGAAAGCGCGGCACCACATATGAAGATTGCCATGAGAAAATCTCGAAGCCCCATAGAAAGACAACTGATCATAGAGGTCGGTATGCTTTATCATTCCAAACCTCCCATACCTGTCAGGCATAATATCTACTGACGGGCGGATTCCGTTGAAGGCTGAACGGGCTATTATAAACGGCGCGTCAAAACCCCTGCTGTTAAAACCGATAAGCTCTGATGTTCCTTTCATTAATTCCCAAAATTGGGCAAGCATATCCGCCTCGGACATAGGCTTAAGCCGTATCCCTTTTTCTTCAGTTTCCTTAATATCTGCGCCGGGAGCCTGAAAGTACACAGCCCCTTTCATAGTTTCAGCATCAAGAACGCCAATTGCCGCTATTTCCGCAGTAAGAGGAGAAAGAGCAAATCCGCTTTCAACGTCCGTTAGCAATTCGCCATATTCTTCTTCAGTTAATGCCTCTTTTTTAATGCGCTTAGTGACGGCGCTTTTAGTTGTTTCGTCCATATCGGACAATTTTTCTCCGACAGTTTCTATATCAAAAACTAGTTTAGCCATATAAGTATAATAAAATTACAAAATCCAAATAACAAATTTCAAAAACAGAGATAAAAATTATTTTTTATTTTCTTTGTAATATTTCTTCCCTTTCAGTTTTTCCGGAAGATAGTCTTGGTCAACTTTATTCTTATAATCGGGATTATATTTATAACCTTTTCCATAACCGATATTTTTCATCAGCTTGGTCGAAGCGTTTCTTAAGTGGAGAGGTACCGGTTCGTGGGGCATATTTTTAATATCGTTTTGCACTTCGCTGTAAGCCGTATATAAAGCGTTGCTCTTTGGACACTTTGCCATATAAACAACCGCTTGGGCTAGATTAACTCCGCATTCAGGCATACCGATGAAACGGCAGGCATCATATGCCGCTACTGCTTGCGTGAGAGCAGCGGGATTAGCAATACCAATATCTTCCGAAGCAAAACGGACTATCCTGCGGGCAATATAGAGCGGATCCTCCCCTGCTTCAAGCATGCGCCCAAGCCAGTAGAGAGAAGCATCGGCATCTGAACCGCGCATAGACTTATGCAAAGCTGAAATAATATTATAATGCTCTTCGCCGGCACGGTCGTAAAGAAGATGGTTCTTTTGGAAAGATTCCTTAATTATGCCTTCGTCTATTTTAATAATTCCTTTTTTATCCGGTTTGGATGATTTTACGGAAAGCTCAAAGGCATTAAGAGCTGAACGGGCATCGCCATTTGCCATCTCTGCCAAAAAATTGATGCTATCCGATGAAATCTTTATTTTTTTATTGCCTAACCCTTTTTCTTTATCTGAAATTACTTTTTTAATAATGCCGGCAATATCATCGGACCCGAGAGCTTTAAGCACAAAAACTCTGCACCTCGAAAGCAAAGCGGAATTAACTTCAAAAGAAGGATTTTCTGTTGTCGCTCCGATGAGGGTTATTGTTCCATTCTCGACATACGGCAAAAAAGCATCCTGCTGGGATTTATTAAACCTATGTATTTCATCGATAAAGAATATCGTCCTTATGCCTTTGGCGCGTAATCGTTCGTCCGCGTGAGCGATGATAGCGCGAACTTCTTTAACGCCGCCTGTTGTTGCTGAAAATTCCACAAAAACAGAACTCGTCATTTTAGCTATAATCTTTGCAAGAGTGGTTTTACCGCATCCTGGCGGGCCCCAGAATATCATTGAAGGAACTTCGTCTTTTTCTATGGCAGAACGAAGCATTTTTCCCTTTCCGATAAGAGCTGTCTGGCCAAAAAATTCTTCTAGAGATTCCGGCCGCATACGATCCGCAAGCGGAGCAGCTGACTTAATATTTCCTTTCTTTTCTTCAAAAAGAGGCATTTATGCCCGTATTGTACCGCTCCGGAAGATAATAAAAAACCCTTTAAGCCAATCAGCTCAAAGGGAGTAATTTTTACCAACCATAACCGCACTCTTCCGGTCCAAGTTCTCCGTCTGACAATATTTCTCTCCAATAAAAAAAATTAGAAACGCGACCATTACAACAGTCATTTCCCCTTGTAATTTTTACCTTGCGTCCGCTTGGGTGAGTTACTGCCTGCCCAACCTCTAATCGAGGACCCCCAAGTATTTTTCTGGTTAATTCTCTGCATTCCTCTCTGATACGCTCCTCATTATTCATATAACCGCTTCCTTTCTTAATATTTTTAAGAACCTTATGCGTGAAATATCGGCTCTTAATGAAAATTTGTCAACTATAAAACACCTTGATAAGAGATATTTTAAAAATTGTCAGCAATACAAAATCTATTTAACGCACCTGAATCCTATCTGAATATCATTTGCCGATGTGCTGCTCTGGTTCGTAAAAACGCTGTAAATACCAATGGATGCCAGCGAGTTTAAGGCGCCTCCTCCGCGGACAAGAACCGTTCCAGGAGGGCGGCTGCCGCTTCCGTCTGTAAGTATAGAACCTACCCCTTGGTCAGAATTCCATTCTGAATCCGATGCTCCGATTGTCGCGAATGGAATACTGCCGTAGTCCGTTATATACGGTTCCTTAGTCGTTCCATACTCGCAGTAATACAAAAATACAAACCGGAAGTCGTCGATGTACATGAAGGAATAGTTATCTGCGTCTTGTCGTCTAACATAGTGCGCATAACATGCTCAAATACGCTACCCGCCAGATCCCAGACAACAGCGCCATTCGTAAGCGTATTTGTCCTTCTATAAGGGCCAGTGGTGGTGTCTACTCCAAAGTACCCTTCCTTGTCAGAACCGCTCGCTTGGAGATCGACAGTATGCCCGCCAGTATTTCCCGCATATAGGTAACCCTCGCCGACCGATCCTCCGCTCCAGTTGTTTTTAACCGATTCAACATTCCTCGCAAGCGTCATATATTCTTCGTTTGTCATAAGATGCGCCCCCAGGCTCTGGCAATAAGACTTAGCCTGATCGTGAGAGATAAATGATATAGGGTAGCCTTTCGGAGCGGAAGCGACATATCTCCCGTTCGCACTAGTGCATGGCGCGTCTCTGTTGCTGTAAAAAAACGCCAAATGAGGATCTGTGATCGGCTGGTTGGTTGCAGACGATACGCACTTCGCCTCATATTTCATCGTCCAAAAATCAGAAGTGCCGAAATGAGAATTTCCCGGAACTTTTATCCAATTATCTTGCGTCGTGTAAGGAGATAAAGAAAGATTATTTCCCTTCTCGTACCTGGTCGAAGACCCCCCATCTTCACCTCCTGTCGGTTGAAATTTAACCGATTCAAATAGCGCTTGAACCTCATATTTTTTATCAGAGGAAACATATTGATAAAAATTATTTATATCATTTTTAGGGTCCAGCGGCAGATAAGAAAGAGGAGATCCGCCGTTTATCGTAGTGAAATCCACTGGAATCCATCCATCTCCGTTTATTTTTGTAAGATCAGAGGGAGAAACACACCGATACGCCCATCCTGACGGAAGAACAGGAAGTCCTGATATTCCGGAACAATCTTCATTCACATCCGGCAGAGATATAAAGACAAAATTTTCATCGCCTAGATTAGGATCTGTTTTATCAACAATTAAAATATCTACCGCTGAAGCAATAGATTTTATGTCTGATATTCTTTTTGAATCCCTTGATTGGCTTACCAGTTCCGCAGGATTTAATACAATAACAACAGCTGCAGCAAGAACCGCCAGGATAGCAATAACTATTAAGAGCTCTACCAGAGTAAAAGAGCGCTCTCCTTCATCGCGAAACTTTACGTTTAACATTTTTTAGATTATATCACAGCAGTCGCGTACAAATGGCGCGCCGTGAGGCGCGCTATGATTGATATTTTGTTATCTGTTTAGATCTTCAAGCAGGGAGGCGAGATTTAAACCATACGTATCGCATATCATCCCTATCGTAAGCTTATCCATTTCCATTGCCGCCATAGGACAGGTCGGACAAGGAACTCCATGCCTTCCAAGCGCTTCTGCGGCACCTTCTGTTTTCATTATCTCTCCAAGAGTCGAATCTTTCGTAAATTTATCCATAGGGATTTTTTAACATAAAAAAAAGCCTCCGTGAAGGGAGGCTTTTGCTTGAAGGAAGTCATATATCAATAAATTCCTTCTCTTAAGATTCGACGTACTACTTTTTCAATCGCCGGGATAATGCTTGTCCATTTGGCGAAATATGATTTTTCCACCTCTATATAATTACCGTTACGGCGAACTTTTGAAACGCCGTCAATCATAAGAATAGATGCGGTAGCATCAAAATAATCTTCGTTTTGATCGTCAAGAGATATAAAACCGCTATCTTTGCCTAAAGAAAAAGGCGTAGGTATAGATTTGTTAAGATCTCCGTCACCGCCAGTATCTTTCTTATACTGTTTTAAGCTAAAAGAAGGGTCAAACCTGTTAATAATATGCCTTGCGCATTCGCTTATGAATTTAATATCTTCTTCCTCGCAAAGTTCAAGTTCAATGCTGTAAGGCATTACTTTGACCTTCTTTACCGATGGAATTGCGTTTACAAGCGATGATATTGCTTTTGGCAAGTATGTTCCGTCGCTTTCATAGATAATTTCTTTAGCTGTAGAGATCATTTCCGAGAGATAAATAGTCGCTTTCTTTTCGTCGCCGTTTCTTAAAACTCTTAATTTCATCAAACACACTCCTTATATATTTTTTAAAGATATCGCCTTTTTAACACAAATAAGTTTTATTGTCAATTCTACTTATCCTGAAAGAATTAAACTTTAGAATCCTGCAATACGTGCTCCGTTATAAATATAAACCTCCTTGTGCGCCTTGGAAGAATCGAACTTCCGACTTCTCCGATGTGAACGGAGCGCTCTAACCACTGAGCTAAAAGCGCCTGATATAAGCCGAATAATACATTAAAAAACAGCGCTTTTGAAGCGCTGTTTTTTATAAGAAATAATAAAAATTTATTTAAGCTCGACTTTAGCGCCGGCTTCTTCAAGCTTCTTTTTAATTTCTTCAGCCTCTTCTTTTTTGACGCCTTCCTTAACTGGCTTAGGAGCTCCGTCAACGAGATCTTTAGCTTCCTTAAGTCCCAATTCAGTGACTTCTCGGACAGCTTTGATAACATTGATCTTTTGGGCTCCGGCATCGCTCAAGATAACATCAAAGGAATCTTTTTCTTCTTCAGCAGCTCCCGCACCAGCTCCGGCACCAACGGCCATAGCAGAAGCAGAAACGCCAAATTTTTCCTCAAGAGCCTTAACCAGTTCAGAAAGTTCAACAACTGATAAGGCTTCTATCTTTGAAATTATGTCTTCGAATTTTTCCATTGTTATTTGTATTTTTATTTTTACCCTCCAAAATTTTTTAAATAAAAACTTGGGAGAATTAATTTAAGCAATTTTTGACGCCCTTTCTTTAAGTACAAACATAAACGAGCGGATGGGAGCAGATACCATGCCGACAAGCTGTCCAAGGAGAACTTCCTTTGAAGGCAGCTTACCAAGAGCAATAACCTCCTCCGCCGGAACAAACCTCTTTTCCTCAAGATTATATCCGCCTAGTATGGTAGCCGATTCAAATTTATAAGTCGGCCCAGCTATAGCGAAAATTTCATCTTCAGAAAGAATTGTTCCAACTTGAGATTCAAATGTTTCAGGATCAAAATCTATTCCCGCATTATCAAAAGCAATCCTTAAAAGTTTCTTTTTAATAACTTTAAGCTCACCCCCTACTTCGCGAATAGCTTTTCTGAAAGAATTAAGATCTCCAGTTTTAACGCCGGTAAAATCTATAAAGATAATGGATCGGCTATTTTTGAGGTTTTCGGCCTCATTTTTAATTATTTCCTTCTTTTGCTCTTTTGTGAGCATAATCGCTTATTTATTTGATTTCTTTTTCGACCTTTGAGCATCGCTACCTTAAATTGAGAGCAGTAACCCTTCGATTCCGCTTAAGGCAAGCCTCAAGCTCCACTCAGGGTTAAATTGCTTCGCAATTTAAAAAACTGCGGAAAGCCGCAGTTATGGAGAAGTTTTCCTCCGGCGGGCGCCTCTTTGGCATTATTTCGGAAATATTTCCGAGACCCAACCTTCTGCGGATGCTATGGAGATAATACAAAATAGAGCGCCGGCGGTCAACTTATTTTACAAGCGGGACAAATGAAAAACCGGGATATTCTTTTATATAAAATTCCGATACTGATATCTTATCCGCAACAACTAGCCTGCCTTTAACCGGCATAACTATTTTGCCGCCAACGGCAAGCGCTTTTTTCCATATTTCCGGCACTGAATCAGCCTCGGCAGCAGATACTATTTTATCAAAAATAGGCCATTCAGGCTCTATATCTAAAGCACTTCCATTCACGGCTATGACATTTCCGGAAGATATCAGCTTAAATTTTTCAAGATTGTCTTTAGCCCTATCGGCTATTTCTTTAATCCGCTCAACCGTAACCACTTTACCCTCTTCTCCTACGCAAGAGGAAAGCAGTGCTGCTTGCCACCCGGAACCAGTCCCCACATCAAGAATATTTTCCCCTCTCTTGGGACTTGCAAGGCTTAATATAAAAGATACGGTAAAAGGCTGGGAATTTGCCTGATCAAAACCTATAGACAAGGGCCTGTCCTCTCCCGCAAAAGCTTTTTGATCTTCCGGAAGAAATTCAGAGCGATCAAATTTTCGAAATGCTTTTTCTATTTCCGGAGAACCTATATGTCCGGAAGAAACAAGCTTATCGATTAATTGTTCATATTCTTTGCTCACAGTCATAAGTATATCAAAGCCCCGCATTTGCGGGGCTTTGGCTTATTAATTTACTTTTTCTTACCCGATTCTTTGTGGGTAGTGTGTTTTTTACAGGCTGCACAAAACTTATCAAGAGTTATTTTTCTTTCGACAAGTTTTTTATTTTTGCGGGTGTAATAATTGATGCGTCCGCAATCAGAACATTTCAGCCTTATTAGGTTTTCTGAATATTTAGATTTGGCCATGCGAGCTTAAATTTAGCCATATTTTGAAAAATTTGCAAATCAGAGGCTAAATCTTGAGCCAAAGGCGAGAATCGAACTCGCGACCTCTTTCTTACCAAGAAAGCGTTCTACCACTGAACTACTTTGGCGAGGAACTTAGTTATTTAAACTCAAAACGCCGATTATGACAAGCGTTTTATGCGTTCGAATCCCTTAAGAAAAAATCCTTGAGCCAGAGGAGGGATTCCCATCGACTCGATTTTTCGCCGTCGCTCAAAATCGGTCTCCGGCCGCGCCTCCTTCGATTTTTCTGCTGAAAAATCATCAGTCCGGCGTTCGAATCCCTTAAGAAAAAATCCTTGAGCCAGAGGAGGGATTCGAACCCACGGCCTGCTGTTTACAAAACAGCTGCTCTGCCACTGAGCTACTCTGGCAACA
>Ga0172382_10002175_pt1 | contig 33427 bp, 28 predicted proteins | sample Leawel138RmetaG_FD_122245 | JGI IMG/M metagenome (GOLD analysis project Ga0172382, IMG submission 122245) | Leachate microbial communities from a municipal landfill in Southern Ontario, Canada - Leachate well 138R metaG | ecosystem: Engineered > Solid waste > Landfill > Unclassified | place...
AACCTGAACGTTATCTGAGTTCAAACGTCGGTTGGGTGAACTGTCCGACAAAATACACAGAAATGCCTGATCGGAGTGCGAAGTGAGAAAGTTCAGAAAAGGTTGAAGGTTGGCCCGTTACGCTGCTGGTATGCGGAGAATTCAACTGGGAACACGACCACTCCGCGGCGCCGGGTTTTCACTCGCCGGCGCGGCGATCATTGCGGCGTTCGGGCTCGCCCTCGCCGGGTGCACGACGGCCGGGTCTTCCGACAATCCATCACCGACCGAGACGCAGGAGACGCCCGACATGACGGAACCCGGCACAGCACTGACCCCGGAGCAGCTCCTCGGAGCCTGGGCGGCGGACGAGCCGGGCGACCCGCGACTCGACTTCGCCGACGACGGCACCGTCAGCGGCACCGACGGCTGCAACGGCATCTCGACGACCTACATCATCGACGGTGAGCGCGCGCTGCTCGAACCCTTCGCCTCGACGCTGAAGGCGTGCATCGACGTGGACGACTGGCTGCGAGGCATCGATACCGTGATCGTCGACGGCGACACGATGCACGTGTACGACCGTGGCGGCGAGGAACTCGGATCCCTGCAGCGCGCCACCGACGCGGGCTAAACGGCCGGTACTCCGCCGCGAGTTCGCGCCGCTCTTGGCCTGCCCAGCCGCTGAACTGCCCGGCCCCTGGCTTGCGCAGCCTCTGGCCCGCTCAGCCTCTGGCCTGCTCGGCCTCTAGCCTTCTCGACACCAGGGCTGCTCAGCCTCTGGCCCGCTTTGCCTGTGGCCCGCAGCCGCCTGCAAACGGTATGCAATCTGCGGAATATATCCCGGTCACAGCGCTTTTCGCTAGATATTTTGCTGATTACATACGGTCCTCGCGGGGTGGTCGCAGCCGAGGCGAGATGGTAGCAGCCGAGGCAGGGTGGTCGAGGCCGAGGTCGGGGCCGAGGCCGAGGCCGAGGCGGGGACGCGCAGCGGTCGAGGGATCCGCGAGCGGCGCGACCGTGGAAGTCGCGAGACCTGCCGAGGTGGAGGCACCGGTATAGGGATCCCCGACAGCGCGGCGTGAAACGTTCTATCGCGACGCGTTCTAGCGCGACGCGGTGTTCGAGGTGGCCGTCGTGTTCGTGGCAGCTGCGGCGCCCGTGGTGGCAGTGTTGACGGCGGTGATGGCGCCGGTGGAGGGGAAGCCCTCGGCCGGCACCTCGGCGGGAAGATCGACGCGGAATGTCGCACCACCGCCCGGGGTCTCGACGACCGACACCTTTCCACGGTGCGCATCGACGATCGACTTCACGATCGCGAGCCCGAGACCCGAGCCGCCCGTCTCACGGTTGCGCGAGTTGTCGGCGCGCCAGAACCGGTCGAAGATCTTTTCCCGGATCTGCTCGGGCACCCCCTCGCCGTGGTCGACGATCTCGAACCGCGACATGCGTGTCGCCCCCGCGCGAACGCCATTCGTGCTTCCAGCGCCGGCACCAGCACCAGCGCCGGCACCCCCGCCCGCGCTCACACCCGCGCCCGCCTCAGCGCCGCCATCGTCCGCGCTCCCCGGCGTCGACACGACGATCTCGATGGGGCTCCCTGCGGCCGTGTGCCGCATCGCGTTGCCGATCAGGTTCGTGAGCAGTTGGCGCACCTTGTGTTCGTCGCCGACGACGACCGGGCAGGCCGGGTCATCGATGACGGTGACGGCGCGGTCCGGGGCCTGCGCGCGCGCGTCGAGCGCCGCGTCGTGGGCGAGACGGTTGAGGTCGAGGCTCTTCATGACGAGTTCGCGGCCCTCGTCGAGGCGGGCGAGCGCGAGCAGATCCTCGACGAGCGAGGTCATGCGGATCGCTTCCTTCTCGATCCGCTCCATCGCCTGGCCGACCTGTTCGCCGTCCTGCAGCGCGCCCATCCGGTACAGCTCGGCGTAGCCGCGCACCGACACGAGGGGGGTGCGGAGTTCGTGGCTCGCGTCGCCGATGAAGCGCCGCATCTGTTCGATGGTGCGTGCGCGGTCTTCGAGGGATCCGTCGAGCCGATCGAGCATGACGTTCAGCGACTCTCCGAGGTGCCCGACCTCGGTGTTCGGGCTCGACACCATGATGCGCTTCGAGTAGTCGCCGCGGGAGATTTCGAGGGCGGTCTTCTCGACCTCGGCGAGGGGCAGCAGCGTCGTCGTGATGAGGAGGCGCGTGAGCGCGGCGCCGAGGAAGATCACCGCGATGCCGAACCCGGTGAAGATCGTCACATAGGTGGCGATCACCTGGTTGATGCCGGCCGTGGAGGAAGCGATGAGGAGGCTGCCGGCGGGCTGGTTGTCCTTCATGATGGGGGCGACAACGGCCCGCCATTCCGTGCCGTCGGCGCTGCGGAGCATGACGAACCGGTCGCCGTCGTTGATGACGCTTTCGATTTCGATCTTCGGCACCCGGGGCAGGGAGGCGTCGTTTCGTCCGAGTGTGTTGTCGTAGCTGAGTTCACCGGCCGAGTTCAACACGGCGACGTAGTACTGCTGGTTGGCGTAGAGCACGTCGTCGCGGTCGAGGGCGTTGATGTTCGCGCCCCGCGCGAGGGCGGGCGAGGGATCGACGCGCAGCTGCGCGAGCGTGTTCGTCTGGTTAGAGGTGAGGATCGGGTGGAGCACCGAGAGGGTTCCCGCTCCGGCGACGATCAGACCGAGGAAGAGGATGAATACCGTCACCCCGGTGATCTTCGTGCGGAGCGAGATATCGGCCCAGTAGGCCGCGAATCGTTTCACACTACTTGGCCTCGGTCTTCAGCATGTAGCCGAACCCGCGCTTCGTCTGGATGAGTGACTCCTCGGTGAGGGGGTCGAGCTTGCGGCGCAAGTAGGAGATGTACGACTCGACGATCCCTGCGTCGCCGTTGAAGTCGTACTCCCACACGTGGTCGAGGATCTGCGCCTTCGACAGCACCCGGTTCGCGTTCTGCATGAGGTAGCGCAGCAGCTTGAACTCGGTGGGGGAGAGCTCGACGTGAGTGCCCGCGACGGCGACCTCGTGCGTGTCCTGATCCATGGTGATCGGGCCGACCGTGAGCACCGACTCCTCATCTTCCTGGATGGTGCGGCGCAGCACAGCCTTGATGCGGGCGATCATCTCGTCGAGGCTGAAAGGCTTCGTCACGTAGTCGTCGCCGCCGACGGTGAGGCCCTCGACCTTATCCTCGGTCTCGTCCTTCGCGGTGAGGAAGATGATCGGCGCCGTGTAGCCGGCGGAGCGGAGACGCTTCGTCACACTGAAGCCGTTCATGTCGGGCAGCATGACGTCGAGCACGATGAGGTCGGGCTCCTCCTCGAGCACGGCCGAGATGGTCTGCGCGCCGTTGGCGACCGCGCGCACACCGAACCCGGCGAAGCGGAGGCTGGTGCTCAGCAGCTCGCGGATGCTGGGCTCGTCATCGACGATGAGGATCCGGGGTCCCTTTGTCTGCGTATTCATGTTCACAGTATCTGGAAGTTTGCTATGAGTCCGCTGAAAGTTCCGGCACGCGACCTAGAGGTCGTGTGGGTCGAGGATCGTGTAGCTGTACCCCTGCTCCGCGAGGAAACGCTGCCGGTTTTGCGCGAAATCCTGGTCGACCGTGTCGCGTGCGATGAGCGTGTAGAAGGACGCCGTGAGGTCGTTCGACTTCGGGCGGAGCAGACGGCCGAGCCGCTGCGCCTCCTCCTGCCGTGACCCGAACGAGCCCGAAATCTGGATCGCGACCGACGCGTCGGGCAGGTCGACCGAGAAGTTTGCGACCTTCGACACGACGAGGATCCGCTCCGCGCCCGTGCGGAACGCTTGGAACAGCCGCTCCCGCTCGTCGACCGGGGTCTGCCCCGTGATGAGCGGCGCGCCGAGCGCCTCAGACATCGCCTCCAGCTGGTCGATGTACTGGCCGATGACGAGCACGCTCTCGCCGGCGTGCTTGTCGATGATGCGCTGCGCGATGGGTTGCTTCGCGGCCGTCGACGAGGCGATGCGGTATCGATCCTGATCCTCCGCGACCGCGTACTCCATCCGCTCCGACTCGGGCAGATCGATGCGCACCTCGAAGCAGGCGGCGGGGGCGATGAAGCCCTGCGCCTCGATGTCCTTCCACGCGGCGTCGTAACGCTTCGGCCCGATGAGGCTGAACACGTCGCCCTCGCGGCCGTCCTCCCGCACGAGCGTCGCGGTGAGCCCGAGGCGGCGACGCGCCTGTAGCTCGGCCGTGAGCTTGAAGATGGGGGCGGGCAGCAGGTGCACCTCGTCGTAGATGATCACGCCCCAGTCCTCGGCGTTTAACAGCGACAGGTGCGCGTACTCGCCCTTCCGCTTGCTCGTGAGGATCTGGTAGGTCGCGATCGTGACGGGCTTCACCTCCTTCACCTGCCCCGAGTACTCGCCGATCTCATCTTCCGTGAGTGTGGTGCGCCGCAGCAGCTCGTCCCGCCACTGTCGGGCCGATACCGCGTTCGTGACGAGGATTAGCGTTTTCGCGCCGACCGCGGCCATCGACGCCGCGCCCACGATCGTCTTCCCTGCACCGCACGGCAGCACGACGACGCCCGAACCGCCCCGCTGGAACGCCTCTACCGCCTTCGCCTGGTAGTCGCGCAGCTGCCAGGCGCCGCCCGCGCCGCCCGCATCGCCGTCAACAGCACCGAAATTGAGTTCGATGTCGTAGGGATCCCCGGGCGTGTACCCCGCGAGATCCTCTGCCGGCCAGCCGCGTGCCACGAGCTGCTGCTTCAGTTCGCCCCGCGCCCACGCCTCCACCGGGTAGGTGCGGTCGTCGATCCGATTTCCGAGGAGCGGCGCGATCTTCTTCGCACTCGACACCTCGCGCAGGATCGCCGGGTCGTCGCAGCGCAGAAGCAGCTCACCCTCGCGCTCGCCGCCGTACTCGTCGGCACCGGCCCGCTCGATCGTGAGCCGACCGTAGCGGCGCATGGTGTCAGTGATCTCGGAAGCGACCCCCGACGGCACTGGGAACTTCGCGTGCCGGTTCAGAGTGTCGAGAATCTCCTCGGCCGTGTGCCCGGCGGCCCGCGCGTTCCACAGACCGAGCCGCGTCACGCGGTAGGTGTGGATGTGTTCGGGGGCGCGCTCCAGTTCCGCGAAGACCGCGAGCTCGTGACGCGCGTCCTCCGCGTCGGGGTGGGCGACCTCGAGGAGGACAGTCTGATCGCTCTGCACGATGAGGGGGCCGAGAGTCATAGCGTTCCATCCTAACGCGGCGCGGTGAACGACGGGCGTCGAGGGATCCCCCGACCGCAAGTAACAGGGCCCTATTCGACCGCCGTGATCGTGCTCACCGGGAGTGTCCGCTCCACGCCCGCGACGGCGTCGGTGGCGCGAAGCCTGCCCGCGTCGAGCGACGTGGGGAGCAGCGTGAATACGTGAGTCCTGCCCTGGGCTGCGGCCGTGATGCGCACGGTCGAGCGGTCGCGGATCGCGAGCTCGAGGCGGCGCGTGAAGTCGCCCGTGCCCGGCTCGGAGCGTGCGGCGCCGTGCACGCGGTCGACGAGATGCTCGAGCTCGGGCGGAAGCAACTCCGTCGACGCCGGCAGCGGGGCGGGGGGCAGCTCGGGCCGCTCCCGTTCCGCGTCGAGCGACGCCGTGTAGCGGGCGTCGCTGAGCGCGGCGAACACGTGCTCCGCCCGCAGCTTCGAAAACAGCTCGCCGCTCGCGTCGCCCGCCGAAAGCTGCAGGTGGTGCAGGGCGCGGTCGACCGTCAGCGTCTCGAACAGGTCGGCGCGGGCGACCTCGATGCGGGTGCGCCCCTCGTCGCCGTCGTGATCGTGGACGACGATGTTGCGAATGCGCGACGCGAGCGACGTGAGCATGTAGTCGAGCGGCTGCGGGGTGCCCGTCACGGAGAGCCGTGCGAGGGCATCGCGCACCCCGGACTCGCCGAGCCCCGACTCGAGCGTCGCGGTGACGGAGGCCTCGGTGATGCGGCGCGTCGACGCGATCCCCACCTGCTCGGGCGCGGAGATCTCGGCGAGCACCGCCTCGTCGACGGCCGATAGAGGCCCCGGCACGATCACGCTGAGGTCGGGCTGAATGTAGACCCCGGGCACGGGGTCGGGCATGTCGCGCGCGGCGATCGCGAGCGCGGCCGCACGGTCGCCGGCGAGGAGCGCGCGTGCGGCTCCACCGAGCGTGCCGTCGACCGCGAGACCGAGGTGCCTGGCGGCAGCGGCGAAGTCGGTGGCGGCAGCCGTGGTAGTGGCGGGCAGCAGCGGAAAGCGGCCCGGCAGCACCTCGAGGGCCTCGTCAAGCCGGTAGCGGCCCAGCATGCCGCGCAGCTGCGCCGGCAGCGCCCGCACCGCGGTCTCGGCGAGCACCGTCCAGCGCTCGGGTGCGGGCTTCGCGAGCCACGCCTCGGCACCGGCCGACCACACGAGGAGCGCGCCAGCCGTGTCCGGCACGAGTGCCCCCGCGCCCTGCAGCAGCTGGATCGAGCGGGCCGCGTCGTCCACCTCGATCCCCGTGGCATCCGCAATCCCGCGGATCGAGACGACGGCGACAGCGCCGGTCCGGTTGAGTCGCGCGGGCTGCGCGCGCAGCGCCCGCAGCACCTCGGCCGCGATCGCCACCGCCGTGAGCGCCGCAACGTACCAGGACGCGGTGTCGCCCGCCTCGCGGGTCGGGGCGGGGAGCGGGGCCTCAAGGTCACCCGCGTCGATGCCCAAGCGTTCGAGCGTGGTGCGTACGGCGACGGTCACCTCGTCGAGCGGTGCGAGGGATCCCTCATCGAGCCCCACGAGACCCACGGCCCGCAGATCCGCGTGCGCGTCGGGCTCGAACACGCCGCGGTGCAGCGCCGCGAGCGACGGGGCGTCAAGCGGCGCCACCGCACGGTCGATCGACTCACTGCGCAGCAGCTCGGCCGCGAGCCCGATCGGATCGAGAATGCTCGCCGGAGCGTGCGGACGGCGTCGGCGCACCAGCGCCGAGAGCGTATCGCGGTCCATCTCGGCGATGGATGCGGCGAGCGCGAGGGTGCCGCTCATGGTCAGCGCTTCTTACCCGCGTTCCGCTTGAGATCGGCTTTACGCCGGGCCTGGCTGACGATCAGCAGGACGATGAGCAGCACGAACCCGATCGGCAGACCGATCAGCGAGATCCCGTAGACGAACGGCCACAGCCCCTCTGCGGCCGCGTGACGGTTCGCGAGCCCCACGATGAGGGTCGCGAAGAACGAGAGCAGTGCGACGCTGATGATCGTGATCGTGGCGTACGCGAGGATCCGCTCGAAGATCGACGGGGAGCTGGCTTCTTGCGACATCCCTCCCATTTTACTCATCTCTCGCCGAGAACGTGCCGAGCGTTCCGGCCGATAGGATTGATCGGTGCGCAGACTGCTCTGCGCGAGGACTGCGGGCGGCCCACACGCGCGCCCGAGATGGAGAGGGACGAGGCATGCCGAACGGCAAGGTCAGGTTCTACGACGAAGAACGAGGGTTCGGGTTCATCCAGGGCGATGACGGACAGCAGGTGTACCTGCACTCTTCCGTGATCCCGGAGGGCGTGGAGGTGCAGTCGGGCACGCGACTCGAATACAGCGTTGCCGAGGGACGGCGCGGCCCGCAGGCGCTGTCGATCACGGTGTTCGAGACTCCGCGGCTCGCGAAGCGCAACAGGAAGTCCGCCGACGAGATGGCGATCATTCTCGAGGACCTCGTGAAGCTGCTCGACGGGCTGGGTGGACGTTTGAAGAGCGGCCAGTTCCCCGAGCGCGCGCAGTCGCGCAAGGTCGCCACCATGCTGCGCCGAGTCGCGGACGATTTCGATGTCTGACTCGACACCTGATTCGGCGCCCGAGTCGATGCCTGAGTCGATGCCTGAGTCCATCGCGCCCGACGAGGTGCTGCTGGGCTCGCGGGAGCAGGCGCGTCGCGCGCTCGAAGAAATCACCGACGCGAAATCCATCGGCGCCGACGAGGGACACGAAGCGCATGAGGCGCACGTGCTCACGCTCTACTTCGAGTGCCGGCTGGCCGGGTATCCGGGCTGGCGCTGGGCCGCGACGCTGGCGCGGGTCGACGAGTCGTCGCCCGTGAACGTGCTCGAGGTCGAGCTGCTGCCCGGCGAGGGTGCGGTTACCGCCCCCGAGTGGGTGCCGTGGTCCGTGCGCCTCGCGCAGTACCGGGAGACGCAGGCGCGCCAGGCCGCCGAGGAGGCCGAGGCCGCCGAAGCCGCCGCGGCGGAGCTCGAGGATGAAGACGACGTCGATCCCGAGGACGACCTGCTCACCAACGACTTCAGCGACTTCGACGACGAGATCGACGGCGTGGACCTCGAAGGGGAGAGCGACGACGATGATCTCGATGATGACGAGTACGAGGATGATGACTCGGACGAGGATGACGACTCGGACGAGGACGATTCAGACGACGACCTCGATGACGAGTCCGACACCGACGTCATCGACGACGACGTTGATGACGACGACGAAGAAGAGCCCGACGACGAGGAGTGATCGCTCGCGTCGGGCCCGTACGGTTGAGGGGAAGCGCCTGAACTAGGCGACGTTGCCTGAACTAGGCGACGCGCCCGTCATGCGATGCGCTCGAGCACGTAATCGATCGAGGCGATGAGCGCCCGCACATCATCCGGGTCGATCGCCGTGAACGTCGCGATCCGCAGCTGGTTGCGGCCGAGCTTCCGGTACGGCTCCGTGTCCACGACGCCGTTCGCGCGCAGCGCCTTCGAGATCGCCGACGCGTCGATACGCTCGTCGAAGTCGATCGTGACGACGACCTGCGAACGGTGCTCCGGGTTCGCGACGAACGGCGTCGCGACCTCGCTCCGCTCCGCCCAGTCATACAGGAGCCCCGACGACTCCGCCGTGCGGGCAGCCGCCCAGGCGAGCCCGCCGTTGTCGTTGATCCAGCGGATCTGCTCGTCCATCATCGCGAGCGTCGCGACGGCCGGGGTGTTCAACGTCTGGTTCTTGAGGGAGTTCTCGAGCGCGCCCGCGAGGTTCAGGGTCTCCGGAATGTAGCGGTCGCCACCGGTGAGTAGTTCGATCCGCTCGATCGCGGCCGGTGACACGAGCGCAAACCAGATGCCCCCGTCCGAGGCGAAGTTCTTCTGCGGGGAGAAATAGTAGACATCCGCCTGGTTCGCGTCGAAGTCGATGCCGCCCGCGCCGCTCGTGGCGTCGACGATCGTCAGGGATCCCTCATCGCCCGCCGCCCGCCGCACCGGCGCCATGACGCCCGTCGACGTCTCGTTCTGCGGGTACGCGTACACGTCGACGCCGTCGGCCGCGGCGAGTTCGGCGCGCGAACCCGCGTCAGCGACACGCACGTCGGGCTCCTCGAGGAACGGGGCCGCCTGCGCGGCCTTCGCGAACTTCGCCCCGAACTCACCGAAGGACAGGTGCTGGCTGCGGCGCCCGATCAGCGAGTGCACCGCCGAATCCCAGAACGTCGTCGCGCCGCCGTTGGCGAGCAGGACTTCATAGCCCTCGGGGGCACGGAAGAGCTCAGCCAGGCCCGAGCGGACGCTACCGACGAGGTCTTTCACCGGCGCCTGACGGTGGGAGGTGCCCAGCACGCCCGGCTGCAGCGAGCCGAGGAAATCGAGCTGAGCCCCGCGAACCTTCGACGGACCGCAGCCGAATCGGCCGTCGGCGGGAAGAAGCTCGGAGGGGATCGTGATGTCTGCCATGGGGCCAGTCTAACGACCTGGCGGCAAGCCTTCAGCGTCATGGCGTAGGCTGTGGGGTGGTTCTGTGTGCGAAAGGAGGTGCGAGGGATGACCGATCTGATCGATACGACGGAGATGTACCTCCGCACGATCCTCGAACTCGAGGAAGAAGGCATCGTGCCTCTGCGCGCCCGAATTTCGGAGCGCCTCGGCCAGTCCGGGCCCACCGTGTCGCAGACCGTCGGCCGCATGGAGCGGGATGGGCTCGTCGTTGTCACCGACGACAGGCGGCTCGAACTCACGCCCGAGGGGCGCGCGAAAGCGACCCACGTCATGCGCAAGCATCGCCTGGCCGAACGACTCCTCTCCGACGTTATCGGCCTCGAGTGGGAGTACGTCCACGAAGAAGCGTGCCGCTGGGAGCACGTGATGAGCGAGCGTGTCGAACGCAAGATCCTCGACCTCCTCGATCGGCCCGTCGAATCCCCGTACGGCAACCCGATTCCCGGTCTCGCCGAACTCGGCGCGTTTCAGACCGGCTCCTTTCAGGGCGGCGTGATCGGTCTCGGAGAGCTCCTGTTCGAGCTCGAGAGCACGGCCACCGCCCGCATCAAACGTCTGGCTGAACCGCTGCAGGTGGATCCCTCGCTGCTTGGCCAGTTGAAGACCGCCGGGGTCGTGCCCGGCGCCGTCGCTTCCTTCACCCGACACGGCGACACCGTGCATGTCGAGGCGGAAGGGACCAGTGAGGCGATCGACATTCCAATCGAGGTCGCCGCGCACATCTTCGTCTCGTCGTAGCTACGCACCACGCCGAGCCACCCGAGGGTTGCCACAACACGCACGTACCTGGAGCTGATAGACCAAGGAGTCGGAATTTGACCTTGCCCACACCAGAGGCGCACCTCCGCGCCGTCACCGAAACCGTCGAATATCGCAGCGCGGGGGAACCAGAGTTCCTGCAGGCCGTGCGCGAGGTTCTTGACACGCTCCGCCCGGTCCTCGCCGAGCACCCCGAATTCATCGAAGGCGGCATCCTCGAACGAATCGTCGAACCCGAGCGCCAGCTGATTTTCCGCGTGCCCTGGACCGACGACGAGAATCGCGTGCAGGTCAACCGCGGCTTCCGCGTGCAGTTCAACTCCGCGCTCGGCCCCTACAAGGGCGGCCTCCGCTTCCACCCGAGCGTGAACCTTTCGGTCGTGAAGTTCCTCGGTTTCGAGCAGATCTTCAAGAACGCGCTCACCTCGCAGCGCATCGGCGGCGGCAAGGGCGGCTCCGACTTCGACCCCTTCGGCAAGAGCGACTCCGAGGTGATGCGCTTCTGCCAGAGCTTCATGATGGAACTCGTGCACCACATCGGTGAAGACACCGACATTCCCGCCGGCGACATCGGCGTGGGCGCCCGCGAGATCGGTTACCTCTTCGGCCAGTACCGTCGCAGCACGCAGCGCTACGAGTCGGGCGTCCTCACTGGCAAGGGCGTCAGCTGGGGCGGCGCCGAGGTGCGCACGGAAGCCACCGGCTACGGTGCAGTCTTCTTCGCGGAGGAGATGCTGCTGCGCGCTGGCGAAGGGATCGAGGGCAGTAAGGCGCTCGTCTCCGGCTCCGGCAACGTCGCGACCTACGCGATCGAGAAGATCCAGCAGCTCGGCGGCCGCGCGATCACCGCGTCCGACTCGGGCGGCTACGTCGTCGACGAGCAGGGGATCGACGTGGCGCTCCTCAAGCAGATCAAAGAAGTCGAGCGCGGGCGCATCTCCGAATACGCCGAGCGGCGGCCCGGGTCACACTTCGTCGCCGAGGGATCGGTGTGGGATGTCGCGGGCGACCTCGCCTTCCCCTGCGCCACCCAGAACGAACTGCACGAGGGCAACGCCCGCGCACTCATCGCGAACGGCATCCGCGCCGTCGCCGAGGGTGCCAACATGCCCACCACACCCGGCGCGGTTGAGCTGTTCCAGGATGCCGGCGTGCTGTTCGCGCCCGGCAAGGCCGCGAACGCCGGCGGTGTTGCGACCTCCGCGCTCGAGATGAGCCAGAACGCGGCCCGCTCCCGGTGGGATCGCGACAAGAGCGAATCGCGGCTCCACGACATCATGCGTGACGTCCACTCGATGACCTACGAGGCATCCGAACGGTACGGGCGGCCCGGCGACTACGTGCTCGGCGCGAACTCGGCCGCGTTCGTCACCGTCGCGCAGGCGGTGCTCGAGCAGGGCGTGATCTAGCGGCGTTTCGCCAGATTTGTGCCGGCTTTTTGTCGGCTCTGAACGGTGCCCGGACCCCTTCGAATGGCGGGGTCTGGGCACCGTTTTCTCGTTCGACGTCGAGAGATCCCTGGTCCAAAAAATGGCGAGAATTCACCAAGTTTCAAGCTAGGTTGAGGGTTTTGTGACCTGAGCGTGACATTCCCGTGATCTTCAGTTACCCTTGAACAGGTCGCGGCTCGAAAGGGCCGTTCATCATGACAGGCAAGGTTAGGCAAAGGTACTCGTGACTCAGCAGCACAGCAACGCAGTAGCGCTCGTGACAGAAGCGTCGAAGCCGAGCTCCTCGAAGGGCAAGCGGATCGCGCAGATGGCGGGTGCGGCAGCGCTCAGCTTCGGGATGATGGGCACCTTCGCCCTCCCCGCATACGCCACCAATGACGCCCCGGTCGACCCCTCCGTCATCGACGGCTTCGCGCAGTCTCAGACGCTCGAGGCTGTCAACGTCGACACCGATGAGGTGCCGCTGCTCGTCCCCGCAGGCGAGGTTGACAGCGCGATCCTCGAGGCCGAACGCAAGGAAAAGGAGGCCGAAGAGGCCGCCGCACGCGCCGCAGAGGCCGCACAGACTTCCGGCACCGCAACTGCAACCGCGGCCGCGGCTCCCGCCGCACCGTCAGGCCAGGACGTGCCGGCAGGCGCAGGCGCGCAGGGCATCGTTTCCGCAGCACTCGCGCAGCTCGGTCAGTACCAGGACTGCACGGCACTCGTCGAGCGCTCGCTGCGTGCCATCGGCATTCCCGCCGGCGACCTCGGCACCCAGATCTACGAGTACACCGGCCTCGGCGGTACGCTCGTCACGAGCGGCGACTACGCGCCGGGTGACGTGCTCATCTGGTCGGGCCGCCACGTCGCCGTCTACATCGGCAACGGTCAGGCAGTGCACGGCGGCTACGGCGGCAACCAGACCGTCGTCGCGAGCGCGTTCATCGACGGCTCACCGAGCGGCGTCGTCCGCTTCTAAGCGGCAATCGCACACACTTGGAACGGGCGGGACTTCGGTCCCGCCCGTTTTTGCGTGCGTGGGTAGTGCTGGGTGGTGCTGTGTGCGGCCCCTCGCGGCTGCTAGACTTTTCGCTTGGTGCGCCCCTGGGCGCTTGCCGCGCCTCAGTAGCTCAGTGGATAGAGCACTTCTCTCCTAAAGAAGGTGTCGTAGGTTCGATTCCTATCTGGGGCACCCTCCTCATTTCTGGGACTCACTCTGCTCTGCGGGAGATCTCTGCTCCGCGGGGGATCTCTGCTCCGCGTACCCAATTCGCCGTTTTCCGGTACGCAGACGCGAGATCCCCCGCAGAAGAGAGAAACGCCGTGGCTGCGCCCACTACCCAGGGCAAGGCCCGCAGAGCGGGCCGCGGCAGCCCCTCCAGTTCCACCACGCGCTGCTGGCCGCCACACAGTGATGCTCGCAAGACACCATCACTTTCGCGCCTGCCGGGGCAGCACCTGTTACTCATTGGGGGATCTCTGCTCGGCGTACCACGAATGCTATGAAGGCCAGTACGCAGACGCGAGATCCCCCGCAGAGGAGAGACCTGTGCGGGTGGAGAAAAGTGAGCCTACGCCGGCTCTGGACCCTGCGGTCCACACCAGCAACAATGGGAGCATGTCTGCGCACCGAGTTGAAGCCCCGGACCTCAGCGGAACGCTCGCCGGCCCGGCGTCATACTTCCCGAGTATCACCAAGAAGTATGGCCAGCCGATCCAAGTCTGGCTCGACATCGCTGCCGGCGAAGTCGCGGCGGGCAAGCGGCACTCCGACGTCGTAAGACTGCTGAAAACCGAGCACGGGATGGGGCACGGCCACGCGAACGCCGTCGTTGCGTACGTGCGGGCAAGACTTTAGGGACCACAGGGATCCGTCCCGTGTCCACCTCAAACTCCGTACCCACCGAGAGTGCCCTGACCTGCACGGTGCCGCGCCCACATTCGAAGCCGTACACTAAGGGTGAAATTCAGGGGTGAATTTGTGTCTCACCGCCTGCAAGCCGTGTTGCTGCCGATACGATGACAGGCTGAGAGGTGCGGTCGGGCGAGGGTGGGCGACCGACGGAGTAGGAGACGTGAGCACGGTGAGGAAGCGAGAACAAGGGTTCGGAAGCGTGAGCTTTCCGCAGCGGCATGGGTGACAGGATCGGTCAGCTTGCCAACAGCGCAGTATCGCCGAGCTCTGCAGGCGGGTGGATTCGGCGCCAGGCGCTGATCGACCGGATCGACGAGGCTGCCGGTGTCGTCGTGGTGCGTGGTGAGTCGGGTTCGGGGAAGACGACGCTCGTCTCGCAGTGGGCCGAAGAGACATGCGCAGCGACGGTCGCGTGGGTGTCGTTCGATAGCCACGACGGACACCCCGCACTCGCCTGGCGGAAGGTGCTCGTCGCCCTGAGCGCGTCGGCGGGGGATCCCTTTCGACAAATCTTCGAAGACTACTCCGAAGACCTACTCCGTCCGACGGATATCCCGGGTGTGCTGCTCGCCGTGTTTCGCGGCATGCGCTCGCCGTTCGTGTTCGTCTTCGACGATGTGCACCTCACCGGTGAGGAGTTTCAGGAGCAGATCCGGGGGCTGTGCCAGGTGCTGCCCGCCGTGAGTCTCGTGTGCACGACGCGTAGCCGCACCGTGTTCGAGGAGGATCGGGCCCTCGTTGCCGCGGGTCTCACCGTGATCGATTCCATCGAGCTCGCCTTCGGCATCGACGAAACGACGGCACTCGTCGCGGCGGTGCTCGAGGGACCGTCGGAATCCCTGCCGTCACGCATTCAGCGGGCGACCCAAGGGCACGTGCTCGCCACGCGGCTCGCGGTCTCGCGGATTCTGAGGGATCAGCCGACGCACGCTTCCCGCGCGGACCTCGCCGAGCTGCTCCGCACGGCGGGCGACGCACTCCCGCCGTTTGCGTCGGAGGTCGAGGAACGCGTCGCGTTCAGCATCTCGCTGTGCCCGGAAAGCACCGAGGAGCTCGCCGACCGCCTCTTCCAGTCATCGGACGACGCCTGGGGCGTCATCGAACGTTTTGAACACGCCGGTTTCGGCCGGTTCGAGATGAAAAGCGGGCGGCTCACCTTCCGCTTCCACGCGCTCGTGAAAGCCGCACTGCTTGAGTGTGCGGAGGAGCGGCTTGGGGCGGAGGAGGTGCTCCGGATCCGGTGCGCTGCCTTCGAACTGCTCGATGGGGTCTCTGACCTCGTCGACGTGTTCGAGCTCGGCCTGGATGCGGAGCTCGATCGGCCGCTCTTTGGCTTCTTCACGCGAAACTTCTCGGAGCTCAGCCTCGTCCGCTCGCGAGAGTGCGTCGCGCTGCTCGAACGGTTGCCACGCGTACGGCTCCATCGTGACTGGCCGCTCCCGCTCATGCTCGCGGTGATGCTCGCGGAGTCGCGGTCGACCGTGCCGGGACTGGCAAACGACATGGTGCGGATCGCGCTGCGTCGCCTGTGGGCGTTGCCCGCCACGGGGAGCAGCGAGCAGCAGGCCATCATCGCGATAGCGCGGTTCGCGAGCTACCGGATCGCGCGAGACTACGAGACCGCCGCCGAACACGTCGACAAGTGCGTTCGAGAGATCTCCTCGTTCATGCCGCTCGAGCGGGCCGCGGCAACCACGGAGTGGGCTCCCACGCTCGTGCAGGGGCTCATCACCCGGCAACTCGCGGGCGACCTCGAGGGCGCCATCGAGATCGGCAACGCGATGAGGGATCAGCCGCACCGCGGCCGCCGCCTCCACGTGCACAGTCACATGAGCTTCATGCAGGCGTTCGATGGGGATCTGCGATTGGCGCGCCACCACCTCGCGGAGATCGATGCCGCGCGCACCGCCCCGGGCTGGGAGCGCTCGATTCTCTCGCTCGGGTGGCGTCTCGGGAGCGCGCTCATCGCTGGCGAGGAGGGTCGGGTTGACGAGGCCATCGAGAGTCTCGAACCGGTGGTTGCCAACCTCGACGGCCACGAGTTGTGGCCGGCAGTGCTGTGGGTGCGCAGCAGGCTCCGTCTCGCGTCAGGGGAAGTCGGGCTCGGGTTCCTCGAATTCGAGGCCGACCTGGAGGCGACGGAGTTGTTGCCGATCTCCGACTGGTGGCGAGAGCGGTTGCGAGTCAACCTCGCGGAGCTCGCGCTCGCAGACGGGAACATGCTGGAAGCTCGGGGGCTGCTCGCCGGGCTCTCCGACGCGGGTGACGTGCAGGTCGTGCGAGCGAGCTTCGAACTCGCGAACGGGAGAACCAAAGCAGCGGGTGACCTGATCGACCCGCTGCTCGACAGGGGCACTCTGGGCCCCCGTGAGCACATTTCGGCGGAGCTGATCGCCGCGGTCGTCGAATACCAGATCGGTTCGATCTACGTCGCGCGTGCACGGGCGGTGGCCGCGCTCCAGAACGTGAGGCTGTATCGCAACCGGTTGCCGCTCATGGTGTTGAGCACATCAATCATCGACGATATTCGTACGCTCGTGCCCGAGAAACTGTGGGTGAACCCCCTCGCGACGCCCTTCATCTACCCGGTTGATTCTGTGGAACTCACGGAGCGTGAATCGTTCATCCTGCAGCAGCTCGGCTCGCGGGGCACTCTCGAAGACATCGCCACCCAGATGTTCATCTCATCGAACACGATGAAGACGCACTTGAAAAACCTGTACAAGAAACTCGGGGTCTCCGGGCGGAGCGCCGCGGTCGAAGAAGCCGAACGGCGTGGCCTCGTCGTGATTCCGCAGCGACTGACGCGACCGCGTGAGCACCGCTGAGGTCGGCTTGCTTCCGACGCCCACGCGATGCGATGCGGCGGGCTCGACTTGTCAGTCGCGAAACGGTGGCTCGATGAGCAGCGCCGAACGGTCCGCGAGGAACGTCGCGAGCGTCGGCGCCCCCGTCAGCGGAGCGCCGGCTCGCCACCGCACCCGGACCTCACCGTCCGCGTAGCCGACGGGCGAATCCGGGGAGGCGAGCGTCGCTGGGGACAGGGCAGGGGTCGACGCGGGGTCGAGAGGGATCCCCTCCGCGTCGAAGTTCACCGACTCGCCCGCGGCGAAGCCACCCCGCAGTGCGGCCGCCGCGATCTCGCGCCGTTCCTCCCGTGACAAGGACTGGTATCCGGGTCGCCCGCGTTCGGCGGCGCGTGTCGCGCGGCCCGAAGCGTACAGCTGCCCGTCCGTGGAGAGGAGCAGCCCGCCGAGACGCCACACTTCACCGACTCGCCGCATGGTTGCGGGGCGCGTGAAGAGGAGGAGCACCCGCCGCGGGGCGACGTATTCGGCGAGTGCCTGCGGAGGGATATTCGCGTCGCGAAGCGCAGCGGCCGCGGTGATGCACGCCTCGCGGGCGCGGGCGACCGCCGCTGAAAACCCCGCATCTGCCTGCACGAGGCCAGTGTATCGGCGGGCAGCGTTGCTGGTCCGACTGTCGGGGGTATGCTCGGGCGGTGACCTCTGTGCAACGGATGGCGCGATCCCTCGCCCGAGCGAATACGCTCCGCGCGATGCTGCTCGTCGTGACGGGCTCCGCCGGAGTGATCGCGAGTGCTGCGATCGCGATGCAGTACTTTGACGCGCTCGGCGCGCTGGGCGCAAGCTCGCTCCGCCTCGCGCTCGCCGCCGTGCTGCTGCTCATCATCTTTCGTCCGCGCTGGCGTGGACGATCCCGGCGCGAATGGGCCGGGATCGTGCTCTACGGGGTCGCGATGGCCGCGATGAACTCCTTCCTCTATCTCGCGCTCGACCGGCTGCCGATCGGCGTGGCGACCACGATCGACTTTCTCGGGCCGTGCCTCGTCGCCCTCGCCGCATCGCGCCGGCCCCGTGAGGGGCTGCTCGCCATCGCCGCGTTCATTGGGGTCGGGCTCATCGCCGGCCTCGGCGGACCGTTCGACCCGCTCGGACTCGTCTTCGCCGCGCTCGCGGGTGCCTCATTCGGGCTGTACACGCTGCTTGCGGCGCGCGTCGGCCAGTCCGAGGGCGGCCTCCCGAGCGTCGCGCTCTCAGTCCTGGTTGCCGCGATACTGACGCTGCCGTTCTCGGCCCCCACGGTCGGGCGCATGGAGCCCGACTTCTGGCTGCCGATGATCGCGGCTGCGGCGCTCGGCACGACGCTCGCGTTCACGGTGGATACGCTCGCGGGGCGACTCACGTCCGCGCGCGTGCTCGGCGTGCTGTTCGCGTTCGACCCGGTGATCGGAACGCTCGTGGGAGTGTTCATCCTCGGTCAAGGCCTCACTCCCGTCGCGCTCGCCGGGATCGTGCTCGTGGTCGCCGCCGGTGCCGGCATTGTCTGGTTCGCGGGGGACCCGTCCACCCGCACGAATGCGTCGGCGCGGGGCGGTCGAACCTCCGACGCCGGCCCCGACACCGATGCCCACGCTGGCGGTTATGCTGGCGGTATGAGCGCGAGCGGTGCAGCGGGCGGGGTCGTAGAATCCTTCGAGATCGAACGAAAATACGAGGTGCGCGAGGGATCCGCGCTTCCGCAGGCCGCGGCGCTGCGCGAGGCCGGTTTTCACCCCGATGCTCCCCAAACGTATGAGCTGCACAACGCCTACTTCGACACCCCGCAGGGCGATCTCGCGCGACACCGGCTCGCCGTGCGCCTGCGTCGGGGTGGCCCGGACGCAGGCTGGCACCTGAAGGAGCGGACCGCGGAGGGTGCCCGCGAATGGATGTGGCCGCCCGAGGAGGGCATGCCCGGCGGGCTCCGGCAACGCATCACCGAACGCATCGGCAACGCCGAGGGCCTCGGTCCGCTCGCGGAACTCAGGACGACCCGCCGCGTCATGCAGCTCCGCGACTCGACTGGGCGAGAAACCGTTGAGCTCGTCGACGACCGGGTCCGTGCGGTCGACCGCCGCACCGGCACCCGGAGAAGCTGGTCCGAGTGGGAGGCAGAGCTCGCAGCCGGTGCCGACCCGAGCCTGCTCGACGCGCTCGAACCGGTGCTCCTCGCTGCGGGGGCGACCCCCTCGCTGAGCACCGCAAAGATCGCCCGGGCAACGGGATCCCTCGAGGCCCTCGCGCTCGCCGCCGGCAGTGGACCGGAGCGCATCGCAGCCCTGCGGGCGTTGGACGCAGCTGATCGCGCCGCCGCGGAGCGCGAAGTCGAGAGCTTCGGAGACTCCGCGCCTACACTGGACGCATGAGCAAGCGGTCGAAGCCCGGAAACAATGGGAAGCGCGACGAGGTCGATCCGAAGGCCCGCCGCCGTCAGATCATCGTCGGCCTGGTGATGGGGGCGATCGTCGGGGTCGTGCTCGGGGCACTCACCCAATTCTGGCTGTGGCTTCCCGCGGGGCTCGCAATGGGTCTCGCGACGGGTGCCATCATGAAACCGCCCGCAAAGTAGAGGACCCGCATGGAACCCACCGTCTTTGAAACGTATCCACCTCCGGCGCGCGTCGTAGACGAGTCGCTCGCGGAGACGAAACTGGGCTGCTTCTGGCTCGAAGACGTCGCCGAGACGGCGACGCGATATCCGGAACTTCCCGGTGCTCGGGAGGTCGACGTCGCCGTGGTCGGCGGCGGGTATGCGGGGCTGTGGACGGCCATCAAGGTCAAGACCCGGCACCCCGAGCTGCGGGTTCTGCTGCTTGAAGCGGTCCGTGTCGGGTGGGCGGCGTCCGGACGAAACGGCGGCTTCTGCGAGGCGAGCATCACGCACGGCGAGCCGAACGCGGAATCCCGCTGGCCGAACGAGACCGACAAACTGCGACGCATCGGCAACGAGAACCTTGACGCGATGGAGCAGTTCATTCAAGAGAACGGTCTCGACGTCGACTTCGAACGCAACGGCGCGCTCGAAGTGGCGAACGAGCACTATCAACTCGAATGGCTGGGGCAGAGCGACGACCCGGATGTCGTGACCCTCGACGCCGATGACGCGCGGGCCCGCATCAACTCTCCGACCTTTCTCGGCGCCGAATATTCGCCGCACGAGAACGCGAACCTTCACCCCGCGAAGCTGGCGGTCGAACTCGCTCGGCACGCCTCGGAGATCGGGGTGGAGATTCACGAGCGCACCCCGGTGTCCGACCTGCAGGGCAGCGCTGACGGACCGATCGTACTGACCACCGAGCGAGGCCGGGTCGTCGCCGGTCGGGTCGCGCTGTGCACGAACGTCTTCCCGTCGCTGCTCAAGCGGTACCGGTTCCACACGGTGCCGGTGTACGACTACGTGCTCATGACCGAGCCGCTCACGAACGAGCAGCTCGCCTCGATCGGCTGGGAGGGCCGAGAAGGCCTCTCGGACATGGCGAATCAGTTCCACTATTCGCGCTTGACGAAGGACAACCGCATCTTGTGGGGCGGCTACGATGCGGTCTACTTCACGGGTGGGCGCATCAAACGCGAGTACGAGGACCGGTGGGAAAGCCACCGAAAGCTTGCGAGCCACTTCTTCACCACCTTCCCCCAGCTGGAGGGAGTGAAGTTCAGTCACCGCTGGGCGGGCGTGATCGACACTTCGACTCGGTTCTGCGTGTTCTTCGGGCAAGCGCACGGCGGTCGCGTGCAGCTCGTCTCCGGTTTTACCGGCCTCGGTGTCGGCTCCACGCACTTCGCCGCCGACGTGATCGCCGATCGTCTCGACGGTCGCGTCACCGAGCGTACTGAGCTCGAGATGGTGCGGCAGGTGCCCCTGCCCTTCCCGCCCGAGCCCGCCGCGTCGATCGGCATCAACCTGACCCGTTGGGCGCTCGATCGTGCGGATCACCACCGGGGTCGACGCAATCTGCTGCTCAAGACGCTCGACGCGGTGGGGCTCGGCTTCGATTCGTGAGCTGCGGCGCACGTCTTAATGCGTTCGGGCTCTTGATGCCTTCGGGGTCATGATGCGCTCGGGGTCATGATGCGCGCGAGCTCATGATGTACTCGGGCTGACGATCGTGAAGGCGATGGTCTGGGCCATCGGGGGCGGTTCCGTGTACACCTCGACGGCGAGGTGAAAGCCGTCCCGAACGTAATCGCGTTCGAAGCGCGTCGACGTCGGCGGAAACTCGAGATCGAGGCGCCGCATCCAGCCTTGATCACGGAGCCACGGCTCGAGGGCATCCGCGACCTCGGTCGGGGTGCGCGGCCCATCGAGGCGGAGTTCCACGCTCCTGTCCCAGAAGCAGAGCCTCGGCCAGCCATCGAAGTCGCCACCCACGGGCCTAACTCCACCGAGGTTGCCCGTATCCCGGTCGATTTCTGCGTTGGAGATCTGCCCGACGATGTCTTCACCCCAGCTCTCGGCCTGAGCCGCGAACCCGGAGAGTTGCGTTTCTCGTTGCTGGAGCAATTCAGCCTCCTGAAGGTCAGTGTCGGTGCAGCCGGTGAGCACTGTCAGTGTGGCCGCGAGGACAAGCAGGACAAACATCCCGAGCAGCCGAAGGATCGCAAGCCGCCCGAGCGGACGACGCAGCGCTCGCGACCCGCTCGCGGGCATCACGGCTGACCTCCGAACGGTGCGCGAGACGGGACGAGGGCTTCTGGTTTTTCAGCCCCGGTGTCGGCGCGGTCGACGGTGAAGCTTCGCGGTACCCGCCCGCGTGTGCGCACCCGTTCGACGTCGTTTTCTTGATACAGCGAGACCGGGTCGCCCTGAACGACCGCGGTGATGTTGCGCACGGAGGTGCTCTTCGGTGCGAAGACCGAAGCGTGCGCCTCGGCCCCGCCGGTGCTTTCGATCGTGCCGGAGGCGGGATTGCCGTGTTCGAGGTGGCCGGTCTCCAAGCGCACGATGTCGGGAGACCTGAGCGGGTGCGCAGCCCCGTGACCGATCCCCAGAACATCCGCGATACGGCTGCCTTGATTCCAGCCGACGACGATGTCGTTGCGGGCCTGCAGCACGAAATGGGGAGAGTGCCGCGTGTTCGGGAAATCTGCCGTCGAAGTCGCGTCGTGCCCGATGCCCGCGGGTGCGACGTAGACGACCCGATCCGCGTGCATGCCGAGCAATTCGGCTCGGCCGAGTACGGCCGCCCCGTAGCTGTGGGCCACCGGAACGAGATCCGCTTCAGCGGGGAGCTCCAGGCTGTTCGCGAACGCGGCGAGGCGCGGACCTCCAACTTCAGCGAAGCCGCGACGCGCCGGATCGATGACGTGCTGGGGTGGCGCGAAATCAGGCATCGGCGACCCGTGCCACGTGAAATACGCGGTCGACCGATCCGAGGCGCGAACCAAATCCTTCGTACGGTCGAGACTCTCCGTGAACCGCGCGAGCTTCGACCTCGTGCCCGGCACGACAAGACCAACCCCGCCGACCCACGCAGCAACCTCTCCCGTGCCGGGATCGACCGGGCCCTGATAGGTGACGAAACTGTCCCGCAGCGGATGGAACGCGACGATCGTCGTCCCCTCGTCCTCCCTTCGGCGGCCCTGCGCATCGTACGTCGTGAATCGGCCGAAACCCGGCTCGGAGTAGCGGGCGTTGCGGTCGCCGAGCATCGCACTGATCGTCCGAACCTCGGTTTCGAGCTGATCGATCGTCGCCGCGAAGTCGCGCGACGAGCCCGTCCGTTGCGCAGCGGCACCGAGCAGCGCGATCTGGCTTTCCAGATCGGCGCGATACGCCAACGCGTTCACTACGTTCGCGGTGTGGCGGTCTCGCAGGGGAATGCCGCCAAGATTGCCGATCACGATCGGGGCATCCTCGATCAGCCTCCGACGGTCCGGTTCGGACATCGAGTTCCAGGCTCGACGGATATCGGCGGGGCGCTGCAGTCTCGCGAGACCGAACGCCGAGAGGGAGCCCGAGCGGCCGTTCGGCAACGCGGCCGGCACGGCAACGCCGGCGGAGACACCGGGCGGCGGTGGCAGCGCTCGCCGCACGCGCGCGAGGTCTCCGCGGCGCTCGGCGAGTGCGCTTGCGGCGGCGTGGTCGGCGGCGCGCCGCTCCCCGTCGAGTGCTGCGGCAAGCGCGGGGTCAGCCGCACTCCTCGCCCGTAGCGAGCTGTCGGAAATGCGGCCCGCGTAGCGGCCCAGGTCCTCACCCACCGCCGTATCGGCCAGCTGGAGGAGCTGCGCCGGCACCGCCCCCGACTGGATCGACGTGAGTATCCGGGTGACTGACACGGGGGCACCCGATTGCGCACCCAGGCCGAGCGCCGCGTCCACCAGGGCACCGTGAACGGAGGTGCCGATGGTGCGTGCGGCGAACCAGGTGCTTCGCGCGCCGACGGCGTCGGCGTCGCCCAGCCGGGCGAGGTCTCCTGCTTCCATGAGGGTCCGTTCTTATCGGGGCGTATTAATCGGGTCGTGTGAGTTGCATTAAGGGAGCGGTTGATTGGGGGAATCGTCGAGGGAATGGTGCGTGATTTCGCGGTCACTGCAGCTGCGCCGCGATCTGCGCGTCCAGTGCCTCAAACAGGGCGACGGTCTCCGCGCATGAGCGGCCCTGAGCGCGCAGCAGCTCGCCGATGGCGGTCAGGGTCGCAGAGCGTTCCGCCCGAAGTTCCGAGTACAGGAGCTCGGGGCCGGGGGAGCCCGACCCCAGTTCAGCCGGAGTGTGCGGCTCCGACAGCACGAGCGCGGCGGCGGATTCGAGCGCCGCGGCCGCATCGCTCAGGGCACGATAATCGAGGTGCATGATGAGTGCGCTCGATGAAAAGGCTCACCGGATTAGCCGATTCGCGCCGCGATCTGCTGGTCGAGATCGCGGATCGCGCTCGCCGCACCGGTGAGGAACGTCTGGATCTCGTCGAGCTGGGCGATCACGCTGTTCGCACTCGTCGTGTATTGCGTGTACGCGCTATTGAACCGGCCCGAAGCTTGATCGGTGACAAACCCCGACGAGACGAGGTCCTCGATCTGCCGGTGCATGCTCTGAAGTTTTGCGGTGATCTCTTCGCGGCCGGCGCCGAGTTGCGCTGCTGCCGCCTCGATTTCCGCGTAGCTGACTCTGATGTTCGTCACGGGGGCTCCTTTGATTCGATCTTGGGTGGTCATCCGTGGCGAGCCCCCGCTCCGCCGCAGTTGATAGGACTATCACAGCATATGCATGGTGAATGCACAAGAGTCATTTCGTGGATGGACGATGCCACCCGCGTTGCGCGACGTATTAGACTTCCCCGAGGGCGCGACCGTCGGAGGTCAGCGCCCGAGACGCACGACGGAGATCGCGAAGGAGCCAGAATGGCGATGCCCTGGAAGCTGCACGGTAACGGGGAGGGCGTCGCGCCCGACGCGATCGTCCTGCCCGAGGAACGGCTCAGCTGGCCGAAGACGATCGGGTTCGGTGCGCAGCACGTTGTCGCGATGTTCGGTGCGACATTCCTCGTGCCGCTCCTCACCGGTTTTCCGCCGACCGCGACACTCTTCTTCTCCGGACTCGGCACCCTGCTCTTTCTGCTCATCACGGGCAACAGGCTCCCCAGTTACCTCGGATCTTCCTTTGCGTTCATCGCGCCCATCACCGCGGCGCTCGCGGGCGGGGACCCCGAGAACCCCGACCTCGGTCGCGCCTCCTTCGGTATTCTCGCGATCGGCGTGCTCATGGCGATCGTCGGGATCATCGTGCACCAGTTCGGCACCGGATGGATCAACGCGCTCATGCCGCCCGTCGTCATGGGCGCGATCGTCGCACTCATCGGCTTCAACCTCGCGCCGGCGGTGAAGAACAACTGGGAGGCGACCGAGAACTCCGGTTGGGTCGCGCTCATCACGATCGTCGCCGTGCTGCTCATCACGATGCTCTTCCGGGGGCTCGTCGGGCGGCTCTCGATCGTGCTCGGCATGGTGGTCGGTTACGTCGCGGCGGTCGCCATGGGCGAGGTCGACTTCACCGCGGTCGCCGAGGCCGACTGGATCGGGCTCCCCGAGTTCCACGCCGTCGGCAACCCGTTCGCCGATCCCTCGCTGTGGGGTCTGCTGCCGGCGTTCCTGCCGGTCGTGCTGGTGCTCGTCGCCGAGAACGTCGGCCACGTGAAGAGTGTGGGTCTCATGATCGAAAGGGATCTCGACCCCGTCACCGGCCGGGCACTCCTCGCCGACGGCGTGTCCACGATTCTCGCCGGCTTCGGCGGCGGATCCGGCACGACGACCTACGGGGAGAACATCGGCGTCATGGCCGCAACGCGCGTGTACTCGACGGCGGCCTACTGGGTGGCGGGCATCGTCGCGATCCTGCTTGGTTTCTCCCCGAAGGTTGGCGCGATCATTTTCTCCGTGCCGGCGGGTGTGCTCGCCGGTATCACCGTCGCGCTGTACGGCCTGATCGGCCTGATCGGTGTGAAGATCTGGATCGACAACCGAGTCGACTTCTCGAAGCCGATCAACCAGTTATCGGCCGCGATCCCGCTCATCGTTGGCATCGCGGATTTCACGCTCCAGCTGGGCTCCGAAGGGCAGCCGGTGATCTTCAACGGGATCGCCCTCGGCACGCTCAGCGCGATTGGAGTCTACCACCTCATGCGAATCGTCGGTCACCTGCGCGGGGGCGAGATGCAGGTCGCCGACCCCGTGGTGACCGGTGGTGCGGAGGAGGACGCCGAGCGGATCCCGACCCGCGGCTGACCCGCGTGCTGAACAAGTCGTAGTGGCAGCACGACGAAACTCCGAAGCGGCTGCGCGAAATCTCGCGGAATCCGCTTATGGTGGCCCTGTGTGGAGCGTAGATCGGCGACGGCAGAGCAGTGCGAAGAGCAGTGCCTCGGGCCGCGAACAGGGACAGCCGCAGGAGCCGGCCAGCGAGGGGGTGCCCCCGCAGAGCGAGGGTGCGCTCGCTAAGGCCCCGGATCCCTCGCCGGACCCGGGATCCGGCTCCGCACCGGCCGCTGAGGATCTGACCGCGGGTCTCGCCGGCCCCGTCACCCTCGTCGACTCCCACGCTGACGAACACGCCGAGTGGCGCCGCGAAACCGCGGAGCTCGGCGGCAGCAACCCGCTGCTCCACTTCGACGACCGCCCCGCCAATCGGATCGAGCTCTCGACCACGCATCCGGGCGGGCTGCCCCAGTTCATCACGGGAAACAAGATCCTGCTGTCGGCGCTCATCCGCGACGACCTCGCCCTGCGTCACGCGCGCGCCGCGGCCGGCCGCGTCACCGACAAGGCGATCGAGATGCGCACCGTGCGCGGGCTCGAGACCGTCAACCTCGGCGTCGGCATTGCGAAGTGGTCGTTCGAGGGTGAAGACTTCTGCGCCCCCGTCCTGCTGCGCCCCCTCGCGATCCGCCGCTACGGCCGCGACTTCGAACTGAAACTCAAACAGTTCCCGGTGGTCAACTCCGAGCTCATCCGCGCGCTGCGCGCCCAGTACGGGATCACGCTCGACGCGCGATCCCTGATCGAACTCTCCCAGTCCGAGGGCGTGTTCAAACCGCAACCGGTGATCGACCGGCTGCGGCAGATGGTCGCGGGCGTCTCAGGATTCGTGGTGCAGCCGCGGCTCGTGGTCTCCTCATTCCACAACGTGTCGCAGCGCATGACCGCCGATGCGAGGGATCTCGACCGGCCCATCCTCGAGGCCATCTGCGGCAGCGAGCCAGCCAAGCGGCAGCTCGCGGAATCGTACCGCCCCGTCGACCCGACGCCGACCGACGAGCGCGCACCCGAAACCGACCGGTGCCTCTACGACGCCGACGCCGAACAGGACGACGTGCTCGCCCAGATCGACGCCGGATACTCGGTCGTGGTGCGCACGCTCCCCGGTACGGGCGGCACGCAGACCGTCGTGAACGCGATCGGGAACCTCGTGCGCGCCGGCAAGCGGGTGCTCGTCGTCTCGCCGCGACGCGCGACCCTCGACGGCATCACCCACCGACTCACGCGAGCGAGCCTGTCGGGGCTCGCCGTGACCCCGCGCCGACTGCGTCGCAACCTCGTCGAAGCGATCAGCCGTAACGAGAACGCCCGTCCCGAGCAGATGCGCGAAATCGATGAGGCGCTCGTGAGGCTGCGCGGGGTGCTGCTCGACTACGGCGCCGCACTGCACGCGAATGACAGCCGCTACGGCGTCTCCCCGCTCGACGCGCTGCGTCGGCTCACCACGCTCGCGCTCGACGAGCGCCCGCCGGCGACCACGGTGCGACTCGACGAGCATGCCCTCGGCCAGCTCACCCTCGACCGCACCTCCGTCGCCGAGGCGCTCACCGAGGTCGCCCGGCTCGGCCAGTTCCAGTACGGGCCCGAAGACTCGCCCTGGTACGGCGTCGATTTTGCGACCACCGAGGAGGCCCGCACCGCGTACAGCAAGGCCGTCGACCTCGCCGAGTCGCAGCTGCCGCGACTCATCTCCATGGCCAACGAGGTCATCGGGCAGACCCCGATGCGCCCCTACGAGACGATCGCGGAACTCGGGATCTACCTGCGCCTGCTCATGGGGGTGCGCGAGACGCTCGACCGCTTCACCCCGGAGGTCTACGATCGATCCCTCTCCGAGGTGATCGCCGCCCACGCGCCCCGCGGTAGCGAGGAGATGACCTCGGGCAACAAGCGCAGGCTGAAGAAGCTCGCGCGCGAATACGTGCGCCCCGGTGTGAACGTGAGCGACATGTACTCCCGGCTCGTGCAGATCCAGCAGCAGCGGGTGCTGTGGCAGCGCTACTCGTCGGTCGCCGGCGCCCGGCCCGAGGTGCCGCTCGGTATCTCGGACGTGGTCGTGGCATACCAGTCCGCGTACCAAGACCTCGACGAGCTCGACAAGACACTCGGCACCGTTGGCGACGCCGACCGGATGAAGAACCTCTCACTCGGATCCCTCGCGAGCCGCATCGCGGATCTCGCCCGCGAATCCGAGGTGCTGCAAAACATCCAGGAACGCACCGCCATCGTCGAACGGCTGCGCGCCGCCCACCTCGAGCCCCTGCTCGACGACCTCTCGGCACGCCACGTGCCCGCCGAGAGCGTCGCCGCGGAACTCGAACTCGCCTGGTGGCAGTCCGTGCTCGAGCGGATGCTGCAGTCGAACCAGGCGCTGCTGAGCGCGAACACGAGCGTCGTCGAACGTCTCGAAGCCGACTTCCGCCTCGTCGACGACGCCCACGCGGGCGCGAACGGCACGGTGCTCGCCGCGTCGCTCGCCGACACCTGGCGCGTCGCCGTGCTCGACCACCGGCAGGAGGCCCTCGCGCTGCGCGAGGTGCTGCGCGCCGGCTACACCTCGGTCTCCGCGCTCGTGCAGCACGCACCGAACCTGCTCGGCGCGCTCGCGCCGGTGTGGGTGATGTCGCCGTACGAGGTCGCCCAACTGCCCGACGCGCTGCGCTTCGACACCGCACTCATCGTCGACGCCGGCGCGACCACGCTCGTTGAAAACCTCGGCGCCCTGCGCCGCGCAGACCAGATCGTCGCGTTCGGCGATACCGTGACGCAGAGCCCATCACGGTTCGAGATCGCCGTCGGCTCGCCCGCTGAAGACGAGGGCGACAGCGAAGAACTGCACGCGGCCTCAACCTTCGCGCAGCTCGCCGAGGTGCTGCCGATGCTGCAGCTCACCCGCAGCTACCGGGCCGGTGGCGAAGACCTCACACAGCTCGTCAACCATCGCTTCTACGACGGCGCCATCCAGTCGCTGCCCTGGGCGGGCAGCTTCCTCGGCCACTCGAGCCTCACCTACGAGTTCGTGCGCGGCGGTCAAGGGCTGCCGGACCAGCAGACCGGCGCGGTCGAGAGCACCGACGCCGAGGTGGAACGCGTCGTGCAGCTCGTGCTTGAGCACGCGAGCGAGCGGCCGAACGAGTCACTGATGGTGATCACTGCGAGCGAGCGGCACGCGGTGCGCGTCTACCAGGCGGTGCTGCAGGCGTTCTCGAAGTTCCCGCAGTACCGCGAGTTCCTGCTCGATGAGCGGGCGGAGCCCTTCGCGGTGCTCACCCTCGAACAGGCCACCGCGCAGAGCCGAGATCGCGTCATCTTCTCGATCGGCTACGGCCGGACCCCTCACGGCCGCGTGCTCTCGAACTTCGGTGCGCTCGGCAGGCCCGGCGGCGAACGACTGCTCGCGGTCGCGATCACCAGGGCCCGCCGCACCATGACGATCGTCAGCTGCTTCCGACCCGAAGACCTCGACCCGGCGCGCATGAAGCACGGCGTCGTCGAGCTCGCGGAGTTGCTCGCATTCGAGCACCCCGAGCCGGCTCAGGCCTCCTTGCCCGCGGAGCGCGACCCGATGATCGGCGAACTCGCCGACCGGCTCGAAGCGCTGGGCCTCCGCGTCGAACTTGATTACCGCGGGATCATCCCGCTCGCCGCCTCGTACGGCGACCGCGCGATCGCGGTCGACCTCGACCTGGGGGATGGCGACGGCCTGCGCGATGCGCTGCGCCTCAGGCCAGCCGTGCTGCGTCGCCTGGGGTGGCACTACCATCGTGTCCACAGCTTCGACCTCTTCTCCGACCCCGACGAAGTGGCGCAGCGCATCTGCCGCGTCATCGGTATCCAGGCCGGCATCCAAGCGGGCACCGAAGCGGGCATCGAGGGCGACACGCAGGGTGGTCCCGCTGCCGGCGCACAGACCGGAGCGGGCACGGCGGAACCGCTGTGACCGAGGGATCGGGCAAGCGTCGCCGTCCGCGGCGCGTCACCCGCCCGGCCCCAGACGGAGTTGATCCGCGCCCCTCAGAACATCCCCTCGACACCCGCGCGGCCGAAGACCGGCCCGAGGGCTGGGGTGACGGCGCGCGGCCGAACGGCGGGCGGCGAACCGGCGGGAATGGCAACGACGGCAACGACGACCGGTTGCGCCAGGATCGCCCCCCGCATTGGGGGTAGCGCAGCACGGGGTGTTACATCGGCGCTAGTTTGAAGCTGCAGACCCGCTCGACGCACTCGAACCTGAGGCGCCCGAAGAGCCTGACGAAGAGGAAGACGCGGCGCTCGACGAGCTGCCCGATCCCTCGCCGCCGGATCCGCTCGATCCCTGCCCCGAACCGGATCCCTCGCTCGATGCCGCGCGGGAGTCGGTGCGGTAGAAACCGGACCCGCTGAAGGTGACGCCGAGGGATCCGAACACCTTGCGCAGCTGACCGCCGCACTCGGGGCACTCGGTCAGCGAATCGTCCGAGAAGGACTGATAGATGTCGAAGGCGTGATCGCAGTCCGCGCAGCGGTAGGCATAAGTGGGCACGGATCCCTAGTCTACCGGCGCGAACACCACGGTTCGAACCGGCGTGACCACCCCGGTGACGGGGGAATCGTGCGGTTCGGCCGGGACCTCCGCGAGGAGCTCCTCGTCGTGCACGATCGCGAAGACCGGCGGGCGCCGTTCGAGCTCCGCGAGGCAGCGGTCATAGTAGCCGAGACCCCAGCCGAGGCGCATGCCGTGCTCGTCCACGGCGCACGCGGGAATGAGCATGAGGTCGACGTCCCCGACCGCGGCCGACGGCAGGAGCTCGCCCCGCGGTTCGCTGATACCGTGCGCGCCCGTCACGGTGCCGGTGCCGTCGGGGCTGATCCAGCCCAAGCGGTGGCCCTCGAGCGAGGAGGGCAGCAGCACCTCGACCCCGTGCGCGGTCGCCCAGTCGAGAAACCCTGACGTGTCAGGCTCAGAGGGGAGCGGCAGGTAGCAGGAGACTGAGCGGGCGCCGCGGCGCTCGACGAGATCCACCAGGCGAGCCGTGAGTGCGTCGCGGTCTGCGGCTCGGCGGGCGTCGCTGAGGGATCTCCGGCGCTCGCGCACCTCGGCGCGGATGCGGTGCTTGCGCTCCGCGGGCGGAATGGCCTGTGCTTCGGCGCGCGACTCGGCCGGCGAAGTGTCGACGGTGTCCATAACTCTCAGGATAAGGTGATCCTATGAGCGAAACCCAGGACACTCGACACTCTCAGGTATCCCAGGTCGGCGCCGGAAAGCGCTCCGTCACGAAGGCCGTGGTTCCGGCCGCGGGTCTCGGGACCCGCTTCCTGCCGGCAACGAAGGCCATGCCGAAGGAGATGCTGCCGATCGTCGACAAGCCGGCGATCCAGTACGTCGTTGAGGAGGCCGCCGGCGCCGGGCTCGACGACGTGCTCATCATCACGGGCCGCAACAAGACGAACATTTCGAACCACTTCGACAGCGTGCCCGAACTCGAATACGCGCTCGAACGCAAGGGCGACACGAGCAAGCTGAGCAAGGTACACGAGGCGAGCGAACTCGCCGAGGTGCACCTGCTGCGCCAGGGGCAACCGCTCGGACTCGGCCACGCGGTCGCCTGCGCGCGCCGCCACGTTGGCAACGAGTCGTTCGCGGTGCTGCTGGGTGACGACCTGATCGATGCGAGGGATCCGCTGCTCGACCGCATGGTCGCCGAACACGACGCCCGCGAAGCAACGGTGATCGCGCTCATGGAGGTGCCCGAAGAATCCATCCACCTCTACGGGTGCGCTGCCGTCGAAGCGACCGACGACCCCGACGTGGTGCGGGTCACCGGGCTCGTTGAAAAGCCGGCCGCGGCCGAGGCGCCCTCCAACCTCGCGGTGATCGGCCGGTACGTGCTGCGGCCGGAAATCTTCGACATTCTCGACGAGCTCGAGCCGGGCCGTGGCAACGAGATCCAGCTGACCGACGCGCTCAACCAGCTGGCCCGTGGTGAGGGGGAGGGGCCCGTATACGGCGTCGTCTTCCGCGGTCGCCGATACGACACCGGCGACCGTGCCGACTGGATCAAAGCCAACGTGCTGCTCGGCGTCGACCACCCGGAGCTCGGCGAAGAGATCGAGGGCTGGCTTCTCGAATTCGCCGACCGGCTGCGTGCCCGCCGCGGCGAGGACTAGCGAGCCGATATGGCGCCGCTCGGTCGACCGATCGAGGTGCCGCCACCACTGCGTGCCGGGGCCGTGACCATTCGGCCGATCCGCGTCGCTGACGCATCACGCCTCGAACAGTTGCTCCAAGACAACCGGCACTGGCTGGTGCGCTGGGAAGCGACCCACCCGTCGGGGCGCGGCCCCGAACCGGGGTCGGTGTCGATGCGGCCGACAATCCGGCTCCTCCGCCGCCAGTTCCGCAGCGGCACGGGCGCCCCGTTCGTCATCGAATACGGCGGCGAGGTCGTTGGGCAACTCAGCGCCTCGGAAATCAGTGGCGGTGCCCTGTGCTCCGCGCAGATCGGCTACTGGGTGTCGGAGCACGTCGCCGGCCGCGGGGTGACCCCCGTCGCGGTCGCGCTCGCCATTGACTACCTGTTCGGGGCGCTGCAGCTGCACCGCGTCGAGATCTGCATCCGGCCCGAGAACGCGGCCTCACTCCGGGTCGTCGAAAAACTCGGGCTGCGCTACGAGGGGCGGCGGCACGCCTACATCAACATCGACGGCGCCTGGCGTGACCACGACTGCTTCGCGATCACGGCCGAGGAGGCACAGGGATCCCTCATCAACCGACTCCCACCAGCCGCCTCTCACTGACCGCTCCATCGCGGTCGACCGTGCCTTCGCGCACCGCGGGTGGCGTGGGTGCTTTGGTTTTTTGGTGCTCTGGGCGGTGCGGGTCGGGGGCTGGACGGCGCGCCGAGGTGTGGGATGGGGGAGCGGGCCGTACAGTTTACGACATGAGTGGCGGGGTACTGGGCGGTGGCGTGATCTTCGTAGTGGCAGCCCTGCTGTGGGCTGCCGTACTGGTGCCGACGTGGTTGCGGCGCCGCGAATTCCGGGCGGCTGAGCGGAACGCGATCCGACTCCAGCGCACACTCCGGGTACTCGCCGAGACCTCCGAGGTGCCCACCGAGGTTCGGGTCGAAGCGACCGCGCGGGAAGCGCTTGCGCAAGAGAAGCTGCTGCGCACCGCACAGCGTCGGCAAGAAGCCGAGCGCGAGGCGAAGCTCGCCGCGGAGCGTGCAGAGCAGGTGCGAGCCGAAATCCGTGCCCAGCAGATACGGCGCAAACAGCCAGCCATGCAGCGAGCGGCGAAACTGCGGCGGCCCATCGTGCGACGCATTCGAGCGACAGCCGCACTCGCGGCGCTGCTCGGGCTGGTCGGGCTGCTCGTCGGAGCCGGCCTTGCACTCGGCGGGAACGGGGTCATGGTGCTGGCGGGAGCAGCGCTTCTCGCCTCCATCGGAACCGGAACGCTCGTGCTGCTCGCGCCCGGTCGCGTGCGCGCGCAAACCATCGAGGCGGAAGAGATTGCCGTGAGCATCGGCGTCGAGGAGACCGCAGCCACTGACGAACCCGAGGCGGAGTCGCAGGACGTCGACGCCGCCACCGCGGCCCATGCCGCAGCCCAACAGGCCGCAGCGGCCCGGATCGCCAGAGCACAGGCGCTCGCCCGCGCCCGCGCGGACCGACCCGCGCCGAAAGAAAACCAGCCCGACTCGATCCTGCTGCGCGAAGCACGTGAGCAGGTCGTACAGGCGCGGGAGCAGGAGGCACAAGCACGGGAGCAGGCGGCACATTCGCGCGCAGCTGAGAACGCGACAGAACAGGCGGCCCCCGTCGACAGTCAGGCCGCAACCCAGCGTCGCGCCGACGCCGCGATCGACGCCGCGATCGAAGCATCAGTCGCGAAGCGGACGGCATCCACAGAACAGACCGCGCGACTGCGCAACATGGGCGTCATCGGAGACACGAGCGACGGCATGCCCGACCTCGACGAAGTGCTGCGCCGCCGCCGAAACGCAAGCTGACTCAATTTCACTCGCGATCCACCGAACTGATAAGATGGA
>Ga0172382_10002177_pt1 | contig 33418 bp, 34 predicted proteins | sample Leawel138RmetaG_FD_122245 | JGI IMG/M metagenome (GOLD analysis project Ga0172382, IMG submission 122245) | Leachate microbial communities from a municipal landfill in Southern Ontario, Canada - Leachate well 138R metaG | ecosystem: Engineered > Solid waste > Landfill > Unclassified | place...
ATGACCACCCTTGGAGAACCTATGGCAAAAAGATAAATGGTAAACCCATCCTGACAACTTTGGTGACTGAATAGGACATTTCTATTTAGCCAGCATTAGGACATTTCTATTTAGCCTTGACAAGTTCGAAATTCTTCTGTAATTTGGGAATCTCGCGCCAAGAATGGCTTTCGGGTCCAGCAAAACGAGCGTCCTGAACAAGCTTAATATACCCCAAACTGTTCTTTTTGATTGCCCATTTCAGGTCAGATACTGTATAGTTAGGAAAACTTTTGGAGGACGGCATGATCTATCACATCACTACCAAATCAGCCTGGAGCAAAGCCCAGCAGGAAGGGCAATATCTGCCGGAAGCCTACCCCCTGGACGGCTTCATTCACTGTTCAGACCATTACCAGGTCGAGGCAACTGCCAATCGCCTTTACCGTTCGGTTCCAGACCTGATCGTGCTCGAAATTGACCCCGACCAGCTCACCACCCCGCTGGTTTACGAAAACCTCGAGGGAGGCGAAATGCCCTTCCCCCATATTTACGGACCGTTAAACCTCGATGCTGTGGTTTCCACTTTCGAGTTTAACCGTTCTGCCGACGGCAAGCTCAAGCTGCCATCTCACCAGGAGCATCCGGAGCCCACACTTTTCAGCGAATTGCCTTATGGCACGCCTGGCAGAGTCTTTCGATCACCCACCCCTGGCAGCCATATGTTCGACCCGCAAGACCGGGTTCTCCAGCTTTTCCTGGACCATCAGATCGACACAATTGTCGTCCTCAATCCGGAGGAAGAACACATGCGCCACACAGGCAGAAACCTGCTCGATCGCTACCGGCAGGCAGACTTGCGTGTCATTTATGCGCCCATTCCTGATTTTTCAGCACCGAAAAGCGGTTATTGGGACGAGGCGCTCAAACAAACGCTGACCGCGGTTCAAAACGGCGAAAACGTGGTTATCCATTGTCATGCCGGCATTGGCCGCACTGGTATGTTTGCGGCAATCCTTACGCATGAATTGCTGGGGACGGATGCGGAGCAATCGATTGAATGGGTGCGCAAGTACATTCCTTACGCCATCGACACCGACCATCAAAAGCGCTTTGTCCGCGACCATATCGCCCGCCTGACCACGGCTCTTAATTAAAAAGAGAGCAATCTTTTGATTGCTCTCAAATGGCGTTTTGACCCTATCTGATCTTCATGGTCAAATCGAAAGTTGTGCTGCTGTTTCTCGAACTGGAAACGGTGATGACATAATCACCTGATTTGGGCAGTGTGCCTTCAAAACTGGTTCTACCCGAGGAGGAGGACAGCAAGACATCCCCACCCAGTTTGTAAATGCTGAGCACTAATCCGTCAGTTGGGTTGATGCTGACCGTCATGGTCTGGTCTTTCGCTCCCCAGGCAACAAAGTTGTGGCTGTAATAAGCGGGAACGGTTGCCTTGGCAATCAATGTGTCTTTGCCTTGTTCAAAACTCACCCGTTGGGGAACCTGCACATAAAGGGTGATTTCTGCCGCATAGGCGCCGGTACGAACATCGATGTACCAATCGCCGTTTTCGCTGGCATAATCCCGATACCAGGTCCATTTGTTGGCAAAATCTACCAGTTGCCTGCCTTTTTCAGTGGTGATGGCGATATAGGCGCTGGTAGTGCTGGACAGGCTTACTTCAGTCATCTGATATTGCAGCAACCTCAGCGCATACCGTTTGGTGGTATTGGCCGGGATGGTATCTTTGACCGTGTAATTGGTCGTGCCAGTGGCAAAACTGATCCTGGTTACACCACCCGGCTCGCTGGTCGCGGTCGCGGGGATCGGAGTAACAGGGACGACGGTGACCACGGGCGCAGAAGTCGGGGGAACGCTGGTTGCGGTCGCGGGAGCAACTGTTGCTGTTGGCGGAATGGCTGTGGCTGTCTCCTCAGGCAGCGGTTGGGTTTCGGTCTGCAGTTGGGCAAATTTCGTCAGGGTAGCTTGTGCAAACAAAGCCACCTGTGTTTGAGAATCACCCACGGAAATCGTGGGAGCGGGCATGTTACAGCCCGCTAAAAATACCATGATAACGCTCATGGCCAAAAGTAATATCATACGTTTCTTCATCAAAACCTCACTTTTTATCCATTAATCTCGTACGTAACTTATAGACGAAATCAGCGCGCGGTTGGTTCCATGGTTCATTGTATGATCTTCTGAAACTGGTCTAAACCATGGAAATAAATGCCAAGCGTCACAATCGCGGCATACGTCAGGAATGCCAGCGCGTAGCGAAAAGCGTTCGGTCTGGCAGCGTCCCTGACACGCTCAAAAAACGCTCTGACCGGGCTAACCGCATTCAACAGAGCGTAGAGCAGAAAACCAATCAAAGTGCCAAAAGCATTTAAAATCAGATCGTCCACGTCAAAAACCCGATGGATTAGAAAAGTCTGGGCAAGTTCGATCACCAGTGAAAACGACAAGCCCAGCAAGACAACCAGCCACCCGCGATTCAATCTTTTGTCAAGTAATGGGATAGACAATCCAATCGGCGAAAAGAGCAGTATGTTCCCGACAATATTGATAAATACGATTCTGCGCGTAACTCGGTCTTCAAAGATAGAAGCATTCTCGATCATCTTCAGAATGCCCTGAAGTGGTATCAAATTCGCCTGCTGATCTTCCCTTTCCAACAGAATTGTGAAGGGCTCAAAGGTATTGTAAAGCAGTATCGCGAAGTACAAGAACAGCCCCCAAACCAACACTTCCCGCCAGGGATCAAGCTTGCGGTGCTTAAGTGCCCGAAACACTCTTGACACCACAAAACCAAGCAAGACGATTTTATAAAGTATTGCAATATCATATGTAAAGTAAATCACTTTGACCATTTCTGCATTGTAGTCGATTTTGACATCTTGATACCTTCGCAAAAAGATGGATAAACTTCAAATCTATGTTATTATTTTTCTACATAGAATTCCTGCCTGTATACAACCCTTTGGGAGAAGACTATGACCAAAACATTAATGCTGTTGCGCCATGCGAAATCCAGCTGGAAAGATCAAAGTCTTTCAGACTTCGACCGTCCACTCAAGAAAAAGGGCAGAAAAGCTGCCAAATTCATCGCCAGGATGATGGCTCACAACCAGATTTTGCCTGAGGCATTCCTCAGTTCTCCGGCCAAACGCGCCAGGGAAACCACAGAAATCGTCACCAAACACGCCGGTTTCAAAGCTTCCCCTCAGTTCCTTGATTCACTTTATATGGGTGAACCCATGGATTACATCGCCGCGCTGCGTGAACTGCCGGACGAGGTTGACCGCGTGCTCGTGGTCGGTCATAACCCTGGTTTGGAAGCGCTGCTGAATCTGGTAGACGGCAAATCTGACGCCCTTTCTACTGCCACCCTTGCCGTTCTCGACCTGCAATTAAATCACTGGCGGGATTTTGACACTACCACCGTCGGTGAAGTTAGAAATTTCTGGGACCCTGAAGAGATGGACCTGGAAGAAATTGAGGAAATGATGGCCAAAGAAAAGAAAGATAACGACAAGAAAGATAAGAAGGACAAGAAAGACAAGAAGAAAGACAAGAAAGAAAAAAAGGATAAGAAAGACAAGAAGTAACCCTTCGCTGCTTTTATTCTGACTGGGATAGCGCCGGGCTTCGCATAGCAGCGGTTTTATCTCCCAGGTCCTTCGAGTATCAGTATTTTCGGGTGTCTCTCCGCACCCGCCTGAAAAATGGCGGGTGTTTTTAATGCCTTCAAAAGCTAACTAACCGGAGACCCACCCGCTAAACTTCTGATTGGTCTCCCTCCCTGCCCCATGTCAGTCTCAGTTATACCAGCGCTCCTGTTTTTTACGCACTCTGGGCAGGATGCGCCGCTTGCAACCCAAGACAGCACTGGTTCGGTTGTTATACAGTGGTCAGGCTCTTGGCGCCTTGGCTGGAAGATGCCTGTTTACTCCGCTCAGGAGAGATCGGTCCACTCGACCGACTTCCACACCAGCAGGCATTCTTTCAAATCAACCGCGTCATCCATGTAAAATGCACTTTGCAAGACGCCATAAGGCGCGGTTGTGAAAGCGTAGAGAGCCAGGCGGGTGTGACCGGGTATGATCTCCTCCTGTTTCATGTAGGCGTATCGTTGGATTTCGCCTTCATCCTCAACAATACTCTCCAGCTTTTCCGCTTCTGCCCTGGCTTTGAGGTTAGCCAACAATACCTGGCGATGTTTCTCACCAGAATAGGCAAAAATTGTGGTCAGGAGTGTACAGCCTGCCCTCCAGAAGACGACATGGTCGCCTTCTTTGCGGTGCTGGAGGTTTTCTGGAACATCCAGAGACCATTCCTTTGATAAGTTGATACGCATACGCCGATTATACTTGTTCTCTCGTCTCTTATTCAATGCGTTTCAGCTGCTTACGCATCCACAGCGTCGTGCCGGTTTGATATCTGCGCACGATCATCATCGAGCAGGGAACCACATCGAGAAGGTAATCGTTCAAAGTTCCAAAGATTTGTCCGGGGGCTAACACCTCTTCAACCGAACCCATGATCACCAGATCATAAGCTCCCTCCTGACATTCCTTAAGGATCGCATCCGCTACCGAATCCGCTTTTCTCACCATCAAGTGAATGTTATCCGGTATTTGACCCAATTCGGCCTCAGCGATTTCCTGCAGCTGCAGTTCTTCGTCTTCCATACGCTCTTCGTCCGCATCACCCAGCACAAGGCGTAAGGCAAACACTTCCCCACCGTCAGGGTTTGAAATATCTCGGGCCATTTGCAGCGCCAGGCGAGCGTTCCGACCACCTCCTACAGGCACAAGAATACGCCGAATATTTTCAGGAAGCCCTTTGTCACGCAGAACAGCCACATTGCGATTGGCCATCATGTTGACTTCCTTGAGAATGTTGTGCGGATGTTCCAGCTTTTCACGCTCTGAAGGCACTCCCAGCATGACCAGGTTAATGTCCTTATGCCGGCTCAACTCAGAAAAAATGCCCTCCTCAACGCGCGAGGCAGCCTTCAGCTTGCCGTAGATCGCCACGTTTTCGCGGGACGCGATCGGCGTGATCTGCTCGAGAAGACGCCGTTGTTCCTCTTTCTTTTGGCTGACCAAAGCCGGCACCATCGAAGAGTCCAGACTGATGGGCGTTTTCACGACACTGAAGAGCAAGATGCCGGTGTCTTCCTGTTGATTCACCAATTTGGTCGCCAGCCTGGTCAGGCTGCGGGCTGTTTCCGGATTTTTAGCGGCAATCAATACCTTTCCGCCTCCCTCCTGGTATTCAAGACGCGAATTGAGCTCCCTGCGGGCTCTCAGGCGGGATGAAATCAGATAAGCCACGCTCAGGACAACCACCACCCCTCCCAAAAACAGGAGCGCGCGCAGTTCAGCAAAGGTGATAATCAAGAAGCCCGCCACCGCCGCCGCCACAACGGTCAACGGATAAAGCGGCACTTTGAAAGGACGCTCAATGTCAGGAAATTTTTTGCGCAGCCTCGGCATTGCCAGGGTCGCCCAAAACAAGACAAACATATACCCCGCGCTGGAGATAAAACTCAAAAAGTCGACCAGTCCCACCGCTGCCACCAATGCGCTGACCAATACCACCATCAGGATCGCCATCCAGGGTGTGCGCCAGTGGCTCAAACGCGAAAACATACGTGGCCAGACTCTGTCACGACTAAGCGAGAAAGCTTCCCGCGTCGCTGAAAGCATGGCTGAATTAACTGAGGTCAGGGTGGCGACGATGCCCGCCGCGCCCATGATTTTTACGCCTATGTTGGGCCAGAATTGTGCCGCCGCATCGGTCAGAGCTGTGTTTGACCCCGCCAGCTGACCAAACGGCACCGTGCCGATGGCAACCATGCTGACGCTCGTGTAAATCAGGGTTGTCAACAGCAGGCTGACCAGAATGCCGACAGGAATGTTTCGATTTGGATTTTTGATCTCTTCAGCATCATCCGCGATCACTTCAAAGCCCACATAGGCATTATAGGTGAGCGCGATTGCCGACAGCATCCGGCCGATATGCCCGATGGTGGTTTGATTTTCGAACACCGATCGACCAGACAGAAAAGTGTCCATGTGGAAACCATTTAAACTGGAAAAACCTTTGAAAACGAAAGCTGAAAAAACTGCCAGCAAAAAACCCCCCAGTAAGATCTGAAAGTTGCCCACGCTCGAAACTCCCCGCAAATGCATAAAACCGACCAAAGCGATCACCAGGATGGCAACCGGGATGATGGGCAGACCGGGCACAAAGATTTCCAATGAGATTGCAAAGCCAACCGCTGAGAGAGCCGCGTAAAATGTGCTGGAAAGACAGTCAAGCGAACCCACCATAAACATCAGCCAACCTTTGCCGAAAGCCTCGCCGACATAGGTCATCGCCCCACCTGTAACCGGGAAGGTGGTTGCCATTTCGCAGTAATTCAGGGCTATGCTTAGCGTCATCAAGCCAGCCAAAACCAGAGCCAGAACGGTTTCTGGTCCCGCGATCTTGGCCACATGACCTGTCAGAACGAATATCTCAGCCGCGATCGTGCCTGCAGTCCCAAGCATGATCACCTGAAGCAAAGTAAGCTGTCGCTTTAATTTCCTTTTTGCCACCGACCCCTCCGATCGATTCACACACCAAGCGAATTAACAGGCAATATTATAAGCCCGCTCAGGAAAAAAGAGTCTTTCAAGTTTGGCAGTCAAATGCTTCCCGCAGAGGCCTCCGGCAACCGAAACCGCTCCATCAGGTCCTCCATTTGGCTGTAGTCTGACTGAACCACCGCCTTATATTAATTATGCAGCTTCAGATCTTTATTGTAAAATATGGATAGAAAGCTGGAGGTAACCATGAAAAACCGGATAAAACTATTTCTTACTTTGTTAGTTTTCATTTTTGTCGTTTCGGCTTGCTCCTTACCCCGTCTGGTGCCACGGACAACCCCCGCGCCAGATGACCAGAACCTGATACCCGGGGAGACTAACATGCCTGAAGACAAGACACCAATAAGGGAAGGGCAAAAATTGGATACATTCACCAAAATAGATATTCAAGCAGGCGGCCCCATTTTTCTGATTCAGGGTGACAGCCACTCTATTCAGATCGAAGGGCGTCGTGATATCGTGAAAGACATCACTTACCAGGTCAAAAATGGCGTACTGATGGTGAGATATTCCCGTGACGTCTGGGGCTGGTTTTCCGCATTCGATTACCCCACCATCACCATCCATTTCAAAGACCTGGAACAATTCACCCTCGAGGGCGGATCTGAGGTGGTTGCCAATGACGTCCAATCAGAAAATCTGAGAATGGATTTTAGGGGTGGAGCCTCGCTCGAGATGAAAAATCTAAAGGCAGATTCGCTTGATCTGCAGGTCGAGGGCGGAGCGAACATCAACATCGACGGTGTTGTCGAGACTCAGACCCTCAGGTTCGCCGGCGGCACCAATTATGACGGCGAAGACCTCCAAAGCGCCACAGTCAATCTCCATACCGAGGGCGCTGTCTCCGTGACAGTTTGGGTTACCGATGCGCTCGACCTGGATCTGTCAGGCGTCTATAACGTACAGTACTACGGCAATCCTGCCATCACTCAAAATGTCCAGGGGGCCGGTAATATCGAGAGGTTGGGAGATAAATAGTCTTATTGCGATAAGAAACCTGATAAAAAAAGAGAGCCGCGGCTCTCTTTTTTAAGTGAAATATCCGACTCAAGCCGCGCACTGTTACTGCGGTTCCTGCCAGATCTCAAAGATTTTTTGGTAGGAATCTTCCAGTGACTCCGGCAAAACCCGCGTCCTGCCGATCACGGTAATGAAATTGGCATCGCCAACCCAGCGGGGAATGATATGCCAGTGGATGTGCTCTCTGATGCCCGCGCCTCCGGCATCCCCCAGGTTGACACCTACGTTGAACCCCTGCGGGCAATACAGTCGGGTCAGGACGCGAATACCTTTTTGAATCAAGGTCATCATCTCACAGAGTTGCTCTGAAGTCAGGTCTTCCAGTCGATTGGTGTGCTCGTAGGGCACCACCATTATATGACCGCTGGTATACGGGTATAAGTTCAGGATTACATAGTTATATTCTCCGCGGTAGACAATCAGGTTATCGAAACTATCCTGCTTTTTCAGTGCTTCACAGAAAGCGCAGGGCGCGTCTTTGTCGCGTTGAAAGTATTCATTTCTGTCGCTATAAATATGATCCATACCCAAATTCTATCTTATATTTTGTTAATTGGTGGAAACTCTATAACCCTGTCTGCAGCCAGCCTCAATTATGAGACTATGCCAAAATGTTGACAGAATATCGATTTTGAATATAATATGACCAGTCGGTCATATTAAGAAACTATGCCAAAAACCACATTCTTCAACCTGCCTCAGGAAAAACGCGAGCTCATTGAACAGGTGGCTATCGAGGAATTCGCAGAAAACAGCCTTCAATCCGCCTCGGTCAACACCATCGTCTCCCATGCCGGCATCGCCAAAGGCTCTTTTTACCAATACTTTGAAAATCTGGAAGACCTTTACAACCACATCCTTGATATTGTCAACAAGCGTAAGCTTGAACTGATCTCCAGTCTCCCCCTGCCCTCTAACCATCTTGACACCTTCCGTTATTTGCAGCGGCTGCTCCAGGTAGACCTGGCCTTTGAGCTCAAGTATCCCCGGCTTTCTCGGGTGGAGCGCCGCCATAATTTTGAAAACCCGGTTATCAGCTCTGTCGACCCAGAAACAGGTCTCCGACTATCAGGTGACGGCCGTTTTCATGCTTTCCTCTCACAGGGTGTCCTTCATGAAGACCTGGCCACCTGGGTGGATACAGACATGGCAGCTTATGTGCTGCGCGTGATTTCGCAGTGGCTTTCCCCTTATTTGCTCGAACGCCTCGAACAAGACAGCGGCAAACCTGTCGACGTCAATCTCGACGTCATTTATGATCAGGGCCTTCAGGATCTCATCCAGAACCTGATGGACCTCCTCACGGCCGGTATGGCCCGCGACCCCCAAATCCGAAAAGATTTCTACAACAAATAAAGAGTTTCAAAACGACAGCCTACCAGACGCCCTCCATCCTCTCAGTGCGAGCCCCATGGTGGGTCATTCCAAAGGTTAAACAAAAGAAAGCCGTGGCAATGCACGGCTTCCTCAATAAAATCAGTGGGTTTATTGACGTTGACCCAGAATGACCGGGATGTCCATAGTGTCGCCGTTGCGGATCACGGTCAAAACGATCTCCTCGCCAACGCTCGTCTCCAGAACCAGGTAACTCATCAGCTCGCTGAAATCTTTGATTTCAATGCCGTCCACCGCAATGATCAAATCGCCGCCTCTGGCCAATCCTTGAATCTGGGTAGACTGAGTTCCGCCCCGGATACCTGCTTCATCAGCCGGACCGCCCGGGACAACACTGGCAACATAGGCGCCGGTGGACATGGGCAGGTCCAGGGCTTCGATCATGCCCAGAGACATGTTCGAGTAGCTCGACAAGCCCAGATAAGGATAGGCATAAGAACCGGTTTCGATCAATGCCGGCACGACTCTGCGCACAGTGTTGGACGAAATCGCGAAACCAATGCCTGTGTTGACCGCCCCACCAGTTATACTCATACCTGCGGTTTGAATCGCTCGGTTCACACCGATTACTTCACCGTTCAGATTCAAGAGCGGTCCACCGGAATTCCCCGGATTGATCAAAGCGTCGGTCTGAATGGTGTCGCCAGAGGAATAATAGGTTCCGGTCCCGGTTTGGCGCATAGAATCAAGTACCCGACCTCTGGCCGAGATTATGCCCACCGTCATTGTCCCGCTCAGACCAAATGGGTTGCCGATGGCAACCACGGTCTGGCCCACTTTGATGGCATTTGAATCTCCCAGCGGCAGCGGAACCAATAAATCGGGGTCGACTTCCACTTTGACAACCGCCAGATCCGAATCCAAATCGGCACCAATGACTGTTCCATAGACCTTCAAGCCCGAAGGAAAATGGACTTCCATATCGGTAGCATCGCTGGCTACATGAGAATTGGTTACGATGTGACCTTCTTTGTCAATTACAAAACCTGTGCCTTGTCCCCCGCCCTCATTGGTGACAAATTGCAAAGAGACCACACCTGGGCTGTATTCTTCATATAAGGCTTCCAGGCTGCCTTCCAGGGAAGCGTACTCGGGGACCAGAATGATTTGGCTGTTTTCTGCCGGCGGCGGCATGATGTCACCGGATGCTTCCGGTGTGGTCACAGGCAGTGGAGTTGTAACATCCGTTCGTCGGGTGATTCGGCAGGCGGTTGTAGCCAAAACCAACACCAACAGGAAAGCAATAATTCTAAAAACGCGATTTCTTTTTTCCATAAACACCTCAACTGTTGTCTAAACAATTCGTTAATAACTATAATCTTTTTTTGTTAATGGTTCATATAAATTGTAGACCTGGCAATACACGGAAATGATTCGCTACTGCCTGCTCAGTTGGACCGGATTGAATCAATATTTTCTCCCCCCAGAGGCAGCCTGGTCACCACCACTATGTTAGAATATGCGCATGGATCAAGTCTTTCTTGGCAATTCCCTGGCGGCCTGGACGCGGGCGTTAATCGCTTTCCTTGCTGTTGCCGCCCTGCTCGAAGTTCTGGTTTTCTTCAGCCGCAAGCAAACCCAGAAAAGCGAGAAACCGCTGCTTACAATCAGATTGATCAGTCAGCTGCAATGGTTCACCCGCGTCGCGCTGCCCCTGTGGGCAGCCGCAGCCTTTCTTTCCCTGCCGCCTGAAGTGGAAGCGGTTTTGCGTGTGCTCATCATTGCGGTCTTGGCAATCCAGGCAGGCATGTGTGCAGAAAAATTTATCGCCCTGTTTGCCGAGCGTGAGCTCAAGAGCATTTCCACAGATGACCTCTCGCGGCGTTCGTCCATCCGCGGCATTGTCATTGGCGCACGAGTGTTGTTGTGGACTATCATCGCCCTGATCGTACTCGAGAGCATTCCCAGCTTCAATATTGTCAGTATCATCACCAGTCTCGGTCTGAGTGGCATCGCCATAGGCTTGGCTGCGCAGAGCTTTGTGAAAGACATGCTTTCCAGCCTGACAATTCGTTTGGATAAGCCTTTCGAAATTGGCGACTCCGTCAAATGCGGAGAAATCTCCGGTACAGTGGAGAAGATCGCCCTGAGTTCAACCACGCTTCGCAGCATCAATGGCGAAGCTGTGAGGATTTCTAACTCAAAAATTATTGACTCCCCTGTGCAAAATTATTCCCGGATGGAAGAGCGCTTCCAGGTCTTATCGCTCCCCCTGGCACCAGACACACCTCTTGCAAAGATCAGAGCCCTGCCCGCGTTGATTGAGGGCGTCTTAAATGAAATCGATCTGGTCTCCTTTAACCGCTGCCGCCTCAAAGACATCAACCACGGATCACTTAACCTTGAAGTCGCATACACGGTAAGCACCCCTAATTTCAACGATTTTGTGGCCGCCAGCCATACGGTCAACCTTGCTCTATTAGACCTGCTGGAGCAAGAAGACATTCGACGGGCATCCCCGCTGGTTTCCCTGCAGGGTGATAACCCATAAATATGGGTTCAGATAGTTCAGTTTCCCACCATATCCCGATTATGCTTGCCTTACAAACGATCGACCTGAGCAAGAAATTCAAGGGGTTTCAGGCTCTTTTCCCAGTAGACCTGAGCATAAACGCCGGTGAGTTGGTGGTCCTGCACGGTCAAAACGGATCCGGCAAAACCACGCTGCTCAACTGCATCAGTTACTTCATCCCACCCACAACTGGGCAGGTCAAGGTCTGCGGATTCGATATGCTCGAAAACGAGCAGTCGGCCCGGCAGCACCTCGCCTTCGTCCCGGATGTGCCTCGTTTTTACCTGGAGTTATCCGCCTGGGAACATTTGCGCTTTATCGCTGCTGCTAACAGCTCTTTGGAAGGTTTTGAGGTCAGAGCTGAGCGCTTGTTGAAGGATTTCGGTCTCTGGCATGTCCGCCAACACTTTCCCCACAACTTCTCCCGCGGAATGCGCCTCAAACTCGGTCTCTTGCTCGGACTTATTCGTCCATCCAGTCTCCTTTTGTTGGACGAGCCCACCTCTGCCCTGGACAGTCAGGGTACCAGGCTGTTGATCGAAGAATTAAAACAGCGAAAAACTGAAGGGACAGCAATTTTACTCAGCTCCCATGACCACAGTTTACGCGAATTAATTGCCGACCGTGTGCTGGAGCTTACCGAGGGACATTTGATCGAGTCTTCCCCTACTACAGGCGCATCATGAAGAATCAACCCCGCCAGGCAGTCGGCTTCCTGCGCGGACGCCAGGAGCGGTCCGACTTGCGTTATTGGCTGGCTTTAGTCAGCTACGACCCCGAAGAGAAAACCGTATCAAACAAATTCTACCTGCTCTACCTGGTGATTTTCTTCACCATCTGGTTTTTTCTGGTGCTGGTTTATTTTGCCCAGGCCTTTTTAGGTCTTTTCCGTCTGGTCGAGCCAATGCCAGCCTCGACAGTTTCGTCCCTCCTTCTGATGATCACTTTTGCCAGTTTTGGCTTGTATCTCATCATCAAAACAACCTGGCGTTCACCGCTAATTTTCTCGGAAGAACACCGTTATTTGCTCTGCCAACAACCATTTCCTCCACGCACGATAGTGTTTAGATGGTGGCAGCAACCCTGGCTCCAAAACCTGTTGCTTTTCGTGCTTATTTGCCTGATGCTTGGCTTCACATTCGGGGAAGCCTCTTTTCCCAGCCAAGAAATGTCCAGTTACTTCTTCCTCTATGTCTGGTATGGTTTGCGCGTCGCTTTGCTTGCGCTTCCTTTTCATCTGGCGATTTTCATTACCACCTGGTCTGCAGGTTTGTTCGCTTTAGAGCACCGCGGAAAATTTCTGGCTTATCTCCCCTCTCTTCTTCTGGTCCTGTTAGCAATTTCTGGCCTGACACTAATCATTCAGCCTTCCTTTTTTGGGGTGCTTCCCACCAGTCTTCTGGGGCTCTCAAGCTTTCTTTCGAACCTGCTCCTGTCATTCTTCGGGCAGGGAAGTTACAGTATTTTTCAAACATTTCTGCTTGGGCTCAGCCTTGTGGGTCTCAGTTTTCTGCTACTCTGGCTGGCATCTAAAAGGTTCAGCCCTTCGAAGGCCGCCCAGGAAACCGAAATTGCGGCCAAAATCGCAGGTTTTATGAAGTACGGTCAGGTTGCAGCGATCAGGACCATGCGCAAGAAACAGCATCTCGGTTTGGGTAGGAGCAGCCGTTTTTCACCAGATTGGCAGGAAGACCAGGCCTTCTTCTGGAAGGGAATCTTGCAATATCGCCGGAGTTTTGGCCTGCGGGAAATCTGGCGGCTGTTTGTGAGCTTGCTTTTTGTGATCAGTATCAACCTCACCGGCAATAATCCTGCTGGATGGATTGGCTTGATCAGTTGGGTCTGGTTATTGAACGGTCCTTTGACGGAGTTGCTGGGTGAGGATCTTTCTCTTTGGCAGCTTACACGACAACTTCCTATCCCTGCTGCAAAATGGGCTCTGGCAAGCCTGCTGATTCCGCTTTTTCCGGTGCTTGTGGTCGCCATGGTTGGGCAAGTCTTTAGTCTGGCTTATCTTCCGGTCGCCGAATGGACTCTTTTGTTTACCATCCCCCTGGGGTTGCTCAGCGCCGCACTTCAACTGGGTCAGGATCTGGTTCGAAAAAATCGCCCTGAACTCCTGGCAGGCGGTTCGGTTCAGAGCTCGGGCTTGCGAGGGCTGGTGATGGCAATTTTTTGCCTGCTTTTGCCCCAGGTTGCCTTGAAAATCCCCTTACCGACAGTCAATTGGATCATAACGCTGGCTATCGCAGTCTTGTTGCTCCTGGTAAGTTATACTGGCTTCCTGCGTCAAATCAGGAATCTCACTGCTGAGGCCAAGCCTTCTTTTATTTCACTCTTCTCAGCCTGAGTTGTTTACAGCTCCGCTGCCTGTCGCTGCAGTTCTTTTTCTTCGGGTGTTTCGGCTTCAATGGTTATGCCATGTGGTCTTGATTTACCGTCATCACCAATGTAGATAAAGGTGATAAATCCATCCACGGTCTTTTCACCATTAGTGGTCGCCTTGATATAAGCGATCACACGGGACCTGCCTGTCGCCACGATTTTGCTGTCGTAGCGAACCACCTCGCCCGGATCAACCGGACGGGTAAAGGTCATCCCATGAATTTTCAAACAGAGCACATATTCCGGCGGCAGCAGATTGGCGGCCGCTATGAACCCCGCCTCGACCAGCCATTCTGCCCCTCTGCCGGCATAGAGGGTGCGATGATGATTCAGGTCCTCACCTTTTACCAGGTGGTGGATCGTTAAAGTCTGCATTTTCATGGGCACCTCATTCTGTCAACAACCTTAAATTGTCAAAGGCAACTTTGAAACCTGATATCTCAAAGGTGCCAGCCATCATCCCGACCCCTCCGGGTTGAAAATCGGGGTCACTCACGCTCGCCAGGACGGTTCCGTTAAGTGCCAGGATCAAGCCCTGACTGCCGCACTGCGCGCTGAGCCTGAAGGGCCCGCCGCCGGCAACTTCCTGCGAGTATGACCAATCCGTCAGAAAGCTCACTTCCTGCCCTGACTGCTTCCAGATAGTATAATAACCATCCTCGCTTATTTCGAGGATGTAAAAATTTTCATTGTCCACCAGCCCACAGATGAAGCCAAAGTCTGCGTCCCCGACCGAGTCCACCACCCTCACATCGGCTTCGATCACAATTGGATCATACAGGTATTCCTGGTCAGACCAAATGATAATCATCGGCTCTTCTACTCCAATCACAAATTCGCCATGCTCATAATCGGTCCCGCCCTCCCTATCCGAAAAGACATTCCAGCCGCTTTTACGGTTTGAGAAATCGTCTTCTAAAATTATCTGTCCCGATGGCTGGAAGCGCTCTCCGTTGATCTTTCCTGCCACGATTGCGACTTCACCGGCCCGTGCGGCAACAATCAAGTCTGAGGCCAGGTTGATTGGGCGCAGAGCGTTGATGAATCCGCCTGTAGGCACGCAGGTATCGTTGTCATCGATGTAGCCATCACGGTTGGTGTCCATCAGCGGGCGGCAGTCAACCACATCGTCGCTCTCATCTCCTGACCCTACTGCTGTGGGAACACCAATCAGTTCACCGCGCTCGTTCACTGCCAAACCGCCGCTGTTTCCGCCCGCAATTGTTCCGCTGGTCTTGATATAAGCGCGGTTACCATAACCCTCTTCGGCGGTAAACCCGCTCACCTCACCTCGGGTGAGCGTGATGGTGTCTCCTCCGATTCCGGGATAGCCCAGAATCATGATCGTTTCGCCCAGGCCTAACTCATCAGAATCACCTAAAGGAACAAAGGGCAGGTTCAACAGGCTATAGTTCAGGGCGTTGCCTTTCAAATCCTGATGTGGCTTGATCACAGCAATATCCAGCGCCTCGTCAGCCTGAACGATGCTGGCATAATAGCTTCTCACAGGAGGGGAATCTTCCGCCACGGTCAGGGAAACAAGCAGGTCTTTCACCTGGTAGAAACGGTCTGAAAGCACGACATGCGCGTTGGTCAAGATCAGCCCGTCAGAACTGATGATCGTGCCTGAACCACTCCACCCCACCATTTCCTGTCCGTCTACTTCGACAATCGCTTCAATCTGGACCACAGCAGGCCAGGGGATCAGGTTGAGCGCGGTGGGTGTGGTCAGCGGAGATACGCCCGGCTGCCAGCCCGGGGGGTTAACGCCAGCCACCTCTATCCGAACATCGAAGGGGTAATTCTTCTCATCGGTGCTGATCATCCCGGTGCCGCTCAAAACCCCGCTGCCGATGGCCTCAAAACGAAACTTGAACCGCTCTTCACCAGTCGGCGCGATGGTTAAATCCATATCTATCAACCCCTCACCCAGCTGATTGTTGACCAGGGTTAGGGCTGGTTCTGACCCGATATACAGGCTGGAATTCATCACTTCTTTCGGCAGGGTTATCCGCGTGACGTGCACATTGTAGATACCGGGATTGGATAGCACCAGCTCGAGGTCAAAAACGTGCCCCTGCTTGATGGCAGTGCTCGGAACGAGCAATTCTACTTCCAAAATCCGCTCCGTCCTTCTTTGCGGGATGAGGGAGCAGGCTGTCAGCAATAGAACCAGCGCGCATATGATGCTTGCCTGGCGCAATTTACTCGCCCGAACTTCTCTTGTCTTCATTGCGATCCTCATATCCCGCCTGATCATCCTGACCGATCAATACTGCAATTTGATTGATCGGTCATTCTGGGCATTTTTCCAGTTTTTATTCAGCAGCCTGGCGGCCGCTTACAGGGAAACCTGATTAATCATCCCATTTAATGGTTGGGTCGATCGGCCAGTTCCATTCAGCCGGGTCAGCATACCAATCGGACGGGTTGATATTGGTTGTCTCTTCCCCAGCCTTGACCTCCACCGCGATCAGGGTGTGGTCCGTACAGGCGACCGTCATGCCGCAGGGCACGAACTTGGTGTAAGCACCAAAAAAGTCTTTAGAGGGATTTTTAATATCATAAGCCAAAACGTAATAGCTGGCCGGTGCCAGGTTTGTAAAACGGTAAAAACTTTGACCTGCCACGGTATTTTGCCAGTAATAGACACCCGTAACCGGGTTCATGGCGACGATGCGCAGCGCCGGTATGCCTTCACTGGGGAAAGACAAAGAGCCAGAAAGAGAGCCACTGCGCACCTGCGGCGTGGCCGTTGGTGGGATCGTCGTCGGGGTCGTGGAAGTCGGCATGACTGTCGCGGTCGGGCAGGGTGGACAGGTTGGGATCTCGCAAACTTCACATGTCGCTGTCGGACGGGCAACTTGTGTTTTCAACCCCTCAATTTCACTGGCTTGTACTGTCAGTTTGACACTCATAGCCTGCTGGGTTGCCAGGGAGTCTTCACTTTGGGCTGTGCATCCAGCCGATATCAGCATGATTAAAAACAAAGCAAACAAGATTACTTTTTTCATAGTTCCTCCATTGAACAAGTCAATTATAGCCTTACTTCAATACAAGCAGATTCGTGTCCAACTCGTCTGAGCCCAGGCGGCACGGTCAGCCTGGAACCTGGGCAGGCTCCTGTGAACAAAATTTGTTAGATGATTCAGCCACCCTCTCTCACTCCCGCTTTAAGAATCGCTTATACTTTAGGCATGGATGGCTTTGATTTCTTTCGCCCTACGGTGCTGACCGTCACGGCTTTGAGCAGTTACCTGCGCGAGCTGCTCGAAACTGACGAGGTCCTGAATGATATTTGGGTGAAGGGAGAGATCTCCAATTTTTCTCAACCACGTTCCGGTCACCTTTATTTCACGCTCAAAGACAGCGACGCCCAAATCCGTTGCGTGATGTGGAAAACCGCAGCCATGCGCCTCAACTTCTCCCCGCGGGATGGTCAAAGTGTGGAGGTCCATGGAAACATGAGCTTCTATCCAGCCGGCGGGCTGACGCAGCTATATATTGACAACATGCAGCCAGTTGGCGAAGGTCTGCTTTACCAGGAATTCCTGCGGCTGAAAATCAAGCTGGAAGCAGAAGGCCTGTTTGACCAGGCACGTAAGCGTTCTTTGCCCGCTATTCCCAAACATATTGGCGTCATCAGCTCTGCCACCGGAGCAGCCCTTCAGGATATACTCAATACCCTGAACCGCCGTTTGCCTCTGGCAATGGTAACGGTCGCTCCCAGTCAGGTACAGGGACTGGAAGCCCCGGCCAGTTTGTGTGGCGCTCTACTGGCGCTCAACCAGATTGAAGACCTCGACCTGATCATTCTGGGGCGTGGTGGCGGTTCCATCGAAGACCTGTGGGCCTTCAACAACGAAACCTTGGCCCGCGTCATTTTCTCTTCTCGTGTCCCGGTCATTTCAGGGGTCGGGCATGAAACCGACTTCACCATCGCCGATTTCGTAGCCGACTTGCGCGCCCCTACCCCCACCGCCGCTGCTGAATTGGCCACGCCGATTTCAATTAACGAACTTTATCTTTCCCTCCAGACTGCCCGCGCAGTACTGGATGAAGTGCTAACCCAGGCGATAGCTACGCGCAGTCATCAACTCGAAATCAAAAAACTTGACCTGCGCCGGCTCTCCCCACTCCAACGCGTCAACAATGCCATTCAAACCCTGGACGTCCTGCGCGAGCGCCTCGATCGAACGATTCAAAATAATCTGCAGCAAATTCGCCTGCAGTTGCAGCACCTCAATAGCCGTCTTGACTCGTTGAGCCCTGTCGCTGTCCTCAGGCGCGGTTACGCAATTATTACCGACGCGCAAACCGGGCAACTCATCAGCCAGGTCAGCCAGACAAATAAAAATCAAGCCGTTCAGGTTCGACTTCTTGATGGTAACGTTCCCGCCAGACTCCATCCTTCTAATCAGGAGAAACCATGACCGATACACTACCCAGCAGTTACGAAGCCGCCTTTGCCGCTCTCCAGGAGATTGTCTCAAGACTCGAAAACAGTGAATTGCCCCTGGAGGAATCGCTCAAACTCTACGAGGAAGGTAAGCTGCTCTCTGATCATTGCGCGAAACTGCTGGAAACAGCCCAACTGCGTGTCAGCACACTCCATCCAAGCCAACCCGACCTGCGTGCGGAATAACACAAGGCAGCTGAACGTTGATCGCTTTCTTCACCAGCCCCATTGCCCTTTCTGCCCTGACAGCCATGTTGATTGCTCAGGCAATCAAGGTGCCGGTCGAATACCTGCGTCATAAGCGCTTGGATTGGTCGCTGTTTATCAACGCCGGCGGCATGCCCTCCTCGCATTCGGCCATGATGTCGGCAGTGACCACTTCGATTGGTCTGCACATCGGTTGGGATAACCCCGTTTTCATCCTCGCGGTAGCAATCTCGCTTATTGTTGTCTACGACGCCACCAATATTCGCCGCCAGGCAGGTTTGCACGCGGAAAGAATCAACCAAATTGTGAACGGAATTGTCTCCGACCATAACCTCCCCAAAGAAGAGATTGATAATCTTCGTGAAGTGCTTGGGCATTCTCCAGGAGAAGCCACCGTTGGCGTTTTGCTTGGGATTGTCGTATCGCTGGTTTTCTTCTTGCTGATGTCTGTAAATTAAACCCGTCTTCTCTGGTTGCTGATAAACTCCGCCCGCGGTGCTCGAGCAATAATTAAACAAAAAACAGGGCTTTTGTATTCTCTCTGGAAAAACCAAAACGCCCTGTTCAGTTTGTTTCTACAGAAATTGGTTTCTTTTGATTAACCGGCCCTTTCAGCCAGGATGCGCTCGGTCAGCAGAGGCACAATGCGGTGCAGGTCACCCACAATGCCCAGGTCTGCGACATTAAATATGGGTGCGTCGGGGTTTTTATCTATCGCGACAATGTAATCCGACTCTTCCATTCCGGCCAAATGTTGAATCGCGCCAGAAATGCCACAAGCAAAATAAAGCGAGGGGCGTACGGTTTTCCCGGTCTGACCAACCTGGCGCTCCTTTGGCTGCCATCCCGCATCAACAGCCGCGCGTGAAGAGGCAATCTCACCTCCCAAAGCATCTGCCAGACCTTGCAAAAGCTCAAAACCAGCCTCGCCACCGACACCGCGCCCACCGGCAACCAAAACCTTGGCATCCTGAATATCGATTTTCTGGGTAATTTTCTTAATTACCTCTTCGACTTCAAAATAGTTTTGATTTTCTTCAAATTGATAATCAAACCTCACAATCTCACCTTTTCGGCTGTCATCGCGCAGTTCTTTTACCATCACGCCGGGGCGTACTGTGGCCATTGCCGGGTAATGATCAGGACAAATAATGGTCGCCATCAGGTTTCCACCAAAGGCAGGGCGCGTCATGCGAAACTGGTTGTTTTCGGGGTCAATCTCGAGGCTGGTACAGTCCGCAGTCAAGCCCGTATGCAACCTGCCCGCCACCCGCGGCGCCAGGTCGCGGCCAATTGCCGTAGCGCCAAACAGCATGATTTCAGGTTTGTAGGCTTCAATCACCGCGGTAACAGCCTGGGTGTAAGGTTCAGTGCGGTACTCGTCCAGCACAGCATCCTCAATCAATATCACTCGGTCAGCACCGTAAGCAATCAGATCCTTCACCAGGTGAGCCACATTGTTGCCCGCCAGGATCACCCCTACTTCAGTGTCCGAAATTTGTGCCAGGTCACGGGCTTTACCTATCAGTTCCAAAGAAACAGGAGTTAATTCACCACGCACTTGTTGGGCAAAAGTAAAAATACCTTGATAATCTTCAATAGTCATTATTTCTCCACCTATAGCAGATATTTCTCTTTTAATTTGTCAAGGATGAATTCTGCTGATTCTTCAACACCCTCTTCGATCTTCATTCCTGGTACTTTAACCGTCTTGGGGAACGATTTGACGACCCGTGTTGGCGACCCACGGTAGCCAATGTCTCCATCATCCACCGGCACATCCACACGATTCCACTCAACGATTTCTTTTGCTCTAAAAGCATCAAAAATCCCGCCCGGTGTCATATAGCGAGGGGTGTTCAATTCTCCCATTGCGGTGATCAAGGCCGGCAGTTTTGCCCGCACGAGGTGAGAATAATCCTCAAACTGGCGCTTGACTACAATCTCGTCACCCTCAAGATGCAATTCTTCCGCATAGCTGACGTTGGGTATTCCCAAATGCTCTGCGATTTCAGGACCTACCTGGGCGGTATCACCATCGATTGCCTGGCGACCAGTGATAATCAGATCATACTCAAGCTTGCTGATCGCTCCCGCCAATATGCTTGAGGTTGCCCAGGTATCCGATGCCGCAAAAGCACGGTCGGTAACCAGGTATGCCGCATCCGCCCCCATCGCAAATGCTTCTCGCAAAACTGCCTTGGCCTGGTAAGGACCCATTGTAATCACGCTTACATGTGCTCCATATTCATCTTTCAAGCGCAGGGCAGCTTCGAGCCCGGCTTTGTCGTCCGGGTTCATGATAGAGGGCACGCCCTCGCGAATCAGGGTGCCTGTCTTGGGATCCAGGCGCACCTCTGTGGTATCCGGAACTTGTTTGATGCAAACGATTATTTTCATTAACTCCTCTCATTTCAACAGGGCGCCGGAGATGACCATCAACATCACCTCTGAGGTGCCCTCATAGATTTCTGTAATTTTTGCGTCGCGCATCATGCGTTCAATTTCGTAATCCTGAATGTAGCCATAACCACCATGCAATTGCACGGCCTGGTCAGTTACCCATGACGCCACTCGCGATGCTTTGAGCTTTGCCATAGCTGCTTCAGTGCCAAATTTCTCGCCTTTATCAAATTTGCTGGCAGCCAGGTAAACCAGATAACGGGCTGCTTCAATTTCTGTTTTCATTTCTGCCAGGGTGAACTGGGTATTTTGGAAAGCGGAAATTGGTCTACCAAATTGCTTGCGTTCTTTGACATACTCGATGGTTTTTTCGAGCGCGCCCTCAGCAATACCCAGCGCCTGAGCGGCAATGCCAATTCGCCCACCGTCTAAGGTGCCCATCGCCACACCAAAGCCTTTGCCCTCTCTACCCAACAGGTTTTCTTTTGGAATCCGGCAATCTCTGAAAATTAACTCACGCGTTGCTGAACCACGAATGCCCATTTTCTTTTCATTGACACCAAATTCAAATCCGGGGGTGCCTTTTTCAACAATGAAAGCAGATATTCCCCGTGTGCCGGCAGATTTATCGGTCATGGCAAATACCACATAGATATCTGCCTCACCAGCATTGGTGATGAAGATCTTATTACCGTTAATCACCCACTCGTCGCCATCCAAAACAGCTTTGGTTTGTTGACCGGCAGCATCTGTACCGGCATCGGGTTCGGTAAGCGCGAACGCGCCCAGTTTCCTGCCATCAACTAATGACCGCAGGAACTTTTCTTTTTGTTCAGGGGTTCCCAATTCATTTATGGCACCAGCGCCAAGAGAAGTATGTGCCGATAAGATCACACCAGTCGTACCGCAGACCTTCGAGATCTCTTCTACCGCTAAAACATAGGTAAGGTAATCACAACCCTGTCCGCCCCATTCTTTTGAAAAGGGAATACCCATGAAACCATTTTGCTGCATCTTCTTCAGGGTTTCGGTCGGAAAGCGATGATTCTCATCGATCTCTACCGCCAACGGGGCTACTTCTTTTTGGGCGAAATCTCTAAAGAGTGTCCGCGCCATTTCATATTCGTTTTTCAAGGAAAAATCCATACACCATCCCTCTGCATAATTTAATAAATCGTGAATTTTTTCACGTAGGTCTATTGTAGTACAAGATCAGCTTTCGGGGGCCATTATGATAAAAACCAAGGTGGAGGCGAGTGCCATGCCGTCAATAACACGAAAAATTAATTTGTCTATCCTCTTTGAATTAACCGACCGGTTAATTTATTGGCAGTACTTTCAGCCTTTTTCGGCCATCTTACCCTTGAGGCGCAGCAAAATGCCCTTGAATTCCGGCACATTCAAAACCCATATCATGGCCACATAGACCAGCAGTCCGACGGTCACGCCCCCGGCAAGCACAAAATACTTGTTGCTTCCCCCAAATATCGTCAACCAGGTAAGTAAAGCCAGGCCCATAACCGCGCTTGCGATCAGCGCCAGCCGGCCTACATCCAGGATCTGTCTGCCATTCAATCCATTCAGGCGCTTACGCAGAATCTGCAGGAGTGCCAGGCATTCAACCGCGGTTGCCAGGCTGTTAGCCAGGGCAAGACCGCCCAGGGGCAGCCAGCCGATCTGACTAAAAACCCTGGCGAAGGCGAATGACAATAGGATGTTGCCGGTCATGGCCAGCACGCCCACAATCACTGGGGTTCTGGTATCGTGCATGGCATAAAAGGCCCGGCTCAAAACTTCAACCAGGCTGTGACCGGTCAGACCAACCGAATACCACAGCAGTGCCCATGCAACCATCCTGGTGGAGTTCGCGTCAAAGTTACCGCGCTCATACAAAACCTGGATGATAGGAACCCGCAGCAAAATCAACCCCACAGTGGCCGGCAAGGCCAGAATAAGCATCACCCGCAAAATACCCGAAAGTGTCTGTTTGAACTGTTCGAATTGCCCCAGCTCCACTTGCGCCGAAAGCGTGGGCAAAGAAGCCGTACCAGCCGATTGCGCGATAGCCACCTGGGGCATGAGCATGATAGTGAAAGCCCAGGTCAGCGCGCTGGCAGACCCTTCCCCCAGTGAAAGACCTATGATCATATTAGCCACAAAATTGAGCTGGACAACGCTGGCGCCGATGATGCGGGGCACCATCAGTTTCAATACCTGCCTGACTGCCGCATCCTTAAAGCCGGCGGCCCGTTCATAAAACCGACCTGACAGACGTAAGAGACTGGGCAGCTGCAGTGCCAGATGCCCCAGGGCACCCATCACAGCCCCAATTGCCAGTCGCCGCACGCCCATCGAATCCGGCAGCAAAAGTGTGCCGGCGATTTGACCCAGAGAGTACATGGCTGGGGCTAAGGCTGGCCATAAAAAGATCTGGTGTGAGTTCAGCATGCCCATCACCAGCCCGCTCATGCCAAAAATAATCACGGTTGGAAGGGTGATGCGCAACAATTCAACTGTCAGTTCGATCATTGCCGGGCTGGCGTTTTCGACCAGCACAAACAGAATTTGCTCCACAATTAGTGGAGCGAAAATCCACATCAATGCCGACACGCCAATTAGAATCAGCAGAAGCGCGTTGATCACTCCTGATGCCAATTTCCAGGCGCTGTTTTTATCATTGCGAGTGAGCATACCCGTAAACATGGGGATGAATGCCGACCCCAGTGCTCCGCCTGCCGTCAAATTAAATAGCAGTTCAGTAACACGATTGGCGGCGTTATAGGCGTCCAGTTCCATGCTGGTACCAAAGGCACGCGAGATCACCATTCCCCGCACTATTCCGACCACTGTGCTGACAATATAAGCCAACATCACAACCGTTGCCGCTCGGGCGATTTGCTGTCCGGCTGTCTTGGCTTCCACTTTAGGAGTAGGCAGCGGGCAGACCTGAGCGCTGCTCTCTGGAGGGTTGGGCAGACTGCTTGCCGCAGTTGTGTCCAGTTTTTCCTGGAGGGGATCAAGCCATTCTTCAGGTGGCGTGAAAGATCGTTTACTCATAAACTTATTGCCCCTTTGAGGGGATGATAATCCAGGTTAATGGTCCCTCTGGCATATATGCAGTGGCGCGTGCCCCATGCCTCGAAGCTGAAAGGTCTCACCGCTTTTCCTCGCGGCTGTTGTGTTTGGCCTGTTCCCAAAGGGCATCGAGCTCTTCAAAACTGAAATCTTCGACATGTTTGCCCTGCCGTGCTGCCGCTGCTTCGATGGAGCCAAAGCGCTTGCGGAAACGGGAATTGGTTTCTCTCAGCGCCATCTCGGGGTCAATCCCCAGCCAGCGGATCAGGTTGACCACTGCGAATAAAACATCACCAGCTTCAGCCTGCCTTTCGGCGTCAGAGCGGGCTTCCTCCAGCTCACGCAGCTCTTCGTGAATTTTTGCAATCACAGGGTCGATCGTCTTCCAATCAAAACCTACACGCTTGGCGCGCTGTTGGATCTGGTCTGCCTGGGTGAGGGCGGGTAGCGTCATGGGGATACCGTCGAGCATGCTCTTGCGTTCCTCACCCTTGTGTTTGCGTTCTTCAGCCTTGATCTGTTCCCAGTTGTGCAAGACTCCTTCAACGGAGTGAACCTCCGCTTCCTGAAAAACGTGTGGGTGACGACGTACAATTTTTTCACTGATCGTGGCTATCACATCAGTCATGTTGAAATCTTGCTCTTCTGTTGCAATCTGAGTATGCAGCACAATTTGCAAGAGCAGGTCACCCAATTCTTCCACCAGGTGATCGCTGTTCTCCTCATCCAATGCTTCAAGAACCTCGTAACTTTCCTGCAGCAGGTAGGGACGCAGGCTCAGATGCGTCTGCTCACGGTCCCATGGGCAGCCATCCGGAGCCCGCAAACGGGCGATGATCTGCTGAAAATCTTCAAAAGCCCTGCCTGTCTCCCGAGCCGGCAGGTAAAGCGTGGTCATCAGCCCGGTGTGCAGACTCTGGTCCATTTCATAAAGAGGGATCTCCTCAACCAGTTCATCGGGCAGCCCCGCATCATGAATCAACTTGACCGGATACTCATCCGGATAATTGTTCATCAGGGTCAGTTTGAGGTCATGCGCTTCCAAACCGGGTGTCAGATTAGAAACCATGGCTGGCACGGAGGCAGGAAAAAAAGGGATCTCAAGAGACGCGAGGTAGAGAGAATCGGTCAGTACCAGTTTTGGGTGCGGATCCAGCCCCAAGGCCGAGCAAACCGGCTCTAAAAAGCTCATTCCGTCGATCACGCGTACTGGAAGGCCGCTTGCTTCAACCTTCTTCATGATCACACGCACGGTCTCTTCGGCGATAAATGGGCTGCCTGGAACAGCATAGGTGACCATACCTTCGCTCCTGGCGGCGTCGAGCACCTTAAGGGCAATCTCTTCACAAAAATCGCTCGAGGAATATTGTTCTTCTACCTGGTCAAAGCTGTGCACCACCAAGTCATGCGCCAATTCAGAAAATACGGGATGATAACGGGTGCGTGCCCAGACTTCCTTTACCTGGTTCAGCCATTGCCATGCTTCCAGTGTCAGGCTGTTTGCCCCGGCCGGTCCCAGCCCTACGATCACGATCCCTTTATATGTCATTGATTCCTTCCGTCACAGTTGTTTGATCTGTTTTCGCGAGTTTTTCGCTCATTTAATACTGTAAAGGCTGCCCCTTAATAAAGGACAGCCTTCTGATTGTATCCCAACTCAGGTCCTTAACAAACCCTCATAACCTGCCATAGTCAACCTCAAAAGTGTGAGAGACCACAGTGGGTCTCCCCGACATTGTTGACTATCAGAAAATTAACGTTTGGTATAGGTCGGGGCCTTGCGGGCACGCTTGAGACCTGGCTTTTTGCGTTCCTTGACACGAGCGTCGCGCGTGAGCAGTCCTTGTTTACGCATCACAACCCGCAGTCCCTCGTCCATCGTGACCAGGGCGCGAGCCACACCGAGCTTGACCGCATCGCGCTGACCGCTGATGCCGCCGCCTTCGACTTTGACGGTGACGTCAAATGCCGTGGCGGGTCGTCCGCTTGCTTCCAGTGCGTCCAAAATCACGGGGACATCACCGGTACGGGGGAAGTATTCAACCAGTTCTTTGTCGTTTACAGTAAAGACGCCTGTGCCTTCAAACACACGCACACGGGCAGTACTTTGTTTACGACGACCTGTTGCTTCAAAATATTGTGCCATAATTCCTCTTTATTATTCCAGATCCAATGGTTGCGGGCTCTGAGCCTCGTGAGGGTGTTCAGATCCGGCATAAACCTTCAGATTACTCATATAGCGTTTAGTCAGACGGTTCTTGGGCAGCATGCCCTGGACGGCAAAACTAATAATGCGGTCCGGGTGTTTCTCCATCTGCCGGGTATAATCCACCTGATGCAAACCACCAGGATATCCCGAATGACGGTAATACTTTTTCTCTTTAATGCGAGTTGGATTGGCAGAGATCTTCTCTGCATTGATCACAACTACATGGTCACCCAAAACGACACCGGGAGTGAAGTCGGGGCGATGTTTGCCGATCAGCAATTCTGCGATTTTGGTCGCAAGGCGGCCAAGGGTTTTACCGGTGGCATCCACCAGGTACCACTCGCCGGTAACTTGTCCTTTAGGAACGTATGTTTTATCCACTTTAACAATCTCCGTTTTCAAATACATACCCTGGCCTTCTTGCCTGGGTAAACTTAATTTTTATCCTCAGCATATTTTACTTCCACCAGGGTCAATCCCCTGGCTGGGGCAAGCGCTGCGATGCCCGTGTTTCCGGTCTGCAGGCCTGTCTGAATGATACTTACAGGCACGTCAATATTGCCGACTTTGACCAGAACATACACGATGCGGCGGACCATGTGATACAAAAAGGCGCTTCCTGTGATGTAAAATTCCATCTCATTTTCGCCTGTCTTTTCCCAGGCTGCCTCCGTTATATGCCGTACGGTCGTGCCGTTCTCAGAGAGGGCCCGCCCAAAACCTCTGAAGTCGTGTTCTCCGAGCAGGCTTTCAGCAGCCTGATTCATCAATTCGATCTCCGGAGCTCGATCCAATCGCCAGGCGAAGCGGTCTCGCAGTGGGTCACGGGCAGGCTGCCAATACAGACGGTAAAGGTAACTGCGGGTAAGAGCGTCATAACGGGGGTGGAATTGGGCTCCTGTCTGCTCCAGTCTCTGAACCTGGATGTCAGTCGGCAGGTTGGCATTCAAAGCTTTGAGCAATTTCAGGTCGCTATGTTTCCAATCGAACTCGAAACTGACTACCTGAGCACTGGCATGTACACCAGTGTCCGTTCGGCCAGCTGTCAGGATGCTCCGCTCTTGCCAGCCGATAGCTCTCAGAGCATCTTCGAAGGTGCCCTGAATGCTCACTTTGTTTGCCTGCCGCTGAAAGCCGCTGTACTGCGTGCCTTCGTAAGCGAGGATAAGTTTGTAATGTGCCATGGCCTTTCAAAATTGCCCGAAAGGCGCAATTAAAACACCGCGTTTATTCCGAGACTAACTCTAAAACGACCATCTCGGCATTGTCGCCAAGCCTGGGTCCGAGTTTGAGCAAGCGGGTATAGCCACCCTTTCGGGAGGTAAAGCGCGGGGCGATATCGTCAAATAATTTCTTTACAATTTCACCGCTGGCATTTCCAAGGTAGCTTGCAGCCTGGCGCCGAGCGTTGATTTTCTGTACTTCGTCTGCCTTTTGAGCATTTTTTGCCAAAGTGATAAGCTTTTCAGCATCCGGCTGAATCGATTTGGCTTTTGCCAGTGTAGTCTGGATTTTTTCGTATTCAAAAAGTTGTTTAATCATCGTCTTGCGCATCGCGGTCCGGTGACCATAGCTGCGGTTTAGACGATATCCTTTAATCTGGTGCCGCATTACTCGTTCTCCACTTCTTCTTCCAAATAACCTTTTTCTATCATTTTGGCTTTAAGCTCTTCCAGGCTTTTCTCTCCAAAATTGCGGATGGAGAGCATCGCGCTTTCGCCCTTATCTAACAGATCAATCACGTCGCCGACTGTGGTAATGCCTGTACGTTTCAACGAGTTGAACACACGCACACCCAGATCAAGAGCCTCAATAGGTGTCTCGATCACGTCTCTGTTCACTGTTGGAGGCTCAACTTCGATTTCTACCTGTGGTTTGGTCAGCATGTCTTCACTGGTTCCACTGATAATGCCCAACTGACGCATCAAAATGCGCGAGGATTCGATCAGGGCTTTCTCGGGTGAGATCGTGCCATCAGTCCAAATGTCCAGGGTCAGCCGGTCATAATCGGTGCTGTGCCCAACGCGGGCGCTGGTTACATCCCAATTGACACGACGAACCGGAGAAAAGATCGCATCCACCGGCAGGACGCCGATTGCCAGGCGGTCTGATCGGTCATCAGCAGGGACGTAGCCACGGCCTGATTCAACGGTCATGTCCATCTCGACCTGGGCGTCATTTTCATTAATACTGAAAAGGTAGCACTCCGGATTGATGATCTCCACCTCAGGGGGGCATTCAATGTCCGCCCCAGTGATGGTTCCTTCGCCTTTGACTTCAAGGCGAATAGTGGCAGAATCGACATTGTGTAGCCTGAAGCGCAATTCCTTGATGTTCAACATGACCTGAATGACGTCTTCCCGAACACCTTCGATGGTGCTGAATTCGTGCATCACGTCAGAAACATGGATCGATGTGACAGCCGCCCCTTCCAATGAGGAGAGCAGCACACGACGCAGGGCGTTCCCAAGGGTGACGCCAAAGCCGTGTTCCAGGGGGCTGATGGTGAACTTGCCATAGTCACGCAGCTCTTCCGAACGCTCTACTTTTGGTGATACTAATTCCATTAACTTTGTCACGGTTTACCTCTCATCAGCCTAACCACTAAGAAAGACTGCCATAAGTTTCTGATTAGCGAGAATAGTATTCAACGATCAACTGCTCGTTGAGGTTACCATCAATCTCAGAACGTTCCGGTACGCGTAACATGCGGCCCGACAGGTTATTCATATCACGAGCTAACCAGGTAGGAACCGTTCGACCCTCTGCTTCTTCCCGCAGGTGCTTGAAGAATGCATTGCTCTTGGAACTTTCTTTCACGCTGATAACGTCATCAACTCCTATCCCATAGGAAGGGATGTCTGCCCGGCGCCCGTTGACCAAAAAATGACCGTGGGTGACCAGAATGCGTGCCTGGGGGCGGCTTGCCGCGAAGCCCAGACGATAGACGACGTTGTCCAGACGTGTTTCCAAGATGGTCAGCAGGTTGGTACCCGTTTGACCACGCATGGCGTCAGCCTGAGCATAAAACCGACGGAACTGACGTTCATAGACGCCATAAACGCGGCGGGCCTTTTGTTTGGCGCGCAGCTGCTTGCCGTAATCAGATTCTCGTCTCGGGCGAGCGGCGTTCATTTTGCCGTGCATGCCCGGAGCATAGGGTCTCTTCTCAAAAGAACATTTCGGGCTGTAGCAACGTGCTCCTTTTAGGAACAGCTTTTCACCCTCACGTCGACATAATCGACAAACTGCATCTGTATATCTTGCCATAATACCTTTATCCTTTTTCTTGATTACTAAACGCGGCGTTTCTTTGGAGGCCTGCAACCGTTATGGGGCACTGGAGTCAGATCAGTAATCCTGATGACTTTCAATCCAAGTGCCTGAACGGCGCGAATGGCAGCTTCCCGACCAGGGCCAGGACCTTTGACAAACAGTTCCACTTCCTGCAAACCCATTTGTTGGGCTACTTTAATGGTCTGTTCAGTCGCCATTCGGGCGGCGAAGGGAGTGCTTTTGCGGGAACCTTTAAAGCCGGCTGTTCCGGAACTGCCCCAGCAAACAGTGTTGCCCTGCAGATCGGTCACAGTCACAATAGTGTTGTTAAAGGTTGCAAAAACATGCACCTGTCCCGTTGAAATCTGGCGTTTAACTTTGCGGGAACCTGTTGTTCGTCGCGCTGTACGTGCTTGTTTAGCCATAGTTCTTCCTCACTCAATCTTTCATCTCTGACACTCCGCTCACCAGTTGCCGCTGGGGAGAAAGGGAACCCCATCCGATGATCAGGAAAGTCAGTATATTGATCTTATTTCTTGGTTGCTCCGCGGCGGCGACCACGACCGGCTACGGTCCGTTTCGGTCCCTTGCGGGTTCGTGCGTTCGTGCGCGTATTCTGACCGCGTAGAGGCAGGTTTCGGCGGTGGCGCATGCCACGGTAACTGCCGATTTCGACCAGGCGTTTGATATTCATCTGAGTTGAACGCCGCAGGTCACCTTCGGTGGTTAAATTCTGACCGATATATTCGCGGAGTTTCGAAACTTCTTCTTCGGGCAGGTCCTTGACACGAATGTCAGGATCCACACCAGTAGCTTCCAAAATCTGGTCAGCAGTCGTCGGGCCGATACCATAGATGTACCTGAGGCCAATCTGAATGCGCTTGTTGCGCGGGAGGTCAACACCTTCTATACGTGCCATAGTTTATTACCTATCCTTGTCGCTGTTTGTGTCTTGGGTTCGTGCAAATAACGTAAAGTCTTCCTTCACGTTTAACAATTTTGCATTTGTTACAGCGTTTCTTAATTGAAGCTGATACTTTCATCAGTCATTCTCCTTCTTCTCTCCGCAAAGTTATTATTATACATGTTCGCCCTGCTCTTAGCAAGGGCTAGTTTAATATACGCGCTTATAAACTCGTCAACACCAACGGTCCGTCTTTGGTCACCGCAATGGTGTCTTCCTGGTGAGCGGTCAGCCCACCGTTCTTTGACACAACTGTCCAGCGATCCGCCAACACTTTCGTTTGACGCGTACCAACCAGAACCATTGGCTCGATCGCGATGGTCATTCCCTCGCGCAGCAAAAATCCCATCCCGCGCTGGCCATAATTAGGCAATTGCGGGTCTTCGTGCATCGCTCTGCCAACGCCGTGCCCGGTATAGGTGTGGGTGCAGTAGTAGCCTTCGCTTTCAACATACTCCTCAATCGCCGCGCCAACATCGCCGCTGTGATTGCCGGGCACCATCAGGTCTGTAGCAATTTTGAGCGCTCTGGCAGTCACATCGATCAGATGCTGTGCCTTGGGCGAGATTTCTCCCACCCCAACGGTAAAAGCAGCATCGCCTACAAAGCCTTGATAGACTGTACCGCAATCAACCGAGATAATATCGCCTTCTTTTAACTTGCGGTTGCCCGGGATGCCGTGTACCAGCACCTCGTTGATACTTGTGCAGATGCTTCCAGGAAACGGTACGCCGTTACCCGGATCATAATCTTTAAATGGCGAATAAACATCGTGTTGACGCTGGAAGCTCTCTGCCACCTCGTTCAACTCGCCAGTGGTCACACCAGGGACGATTGCGGCTTTAACCGCTTCGAGCGTCATGCGGTTCAAACGACCCGCCTCACGCATGATAGCAATCTCAGATGCTGATTTGATGTTTATTCTCGACTCAAAACCGTACATTTATGCCTTGGCTACTTTCAAGAGGTCTTGGGTGACTTTCTCGATCGATTGGGTACCATCAATTTCAACCAGGGTATCGGCATCCTGATAGTACTGGATCAATGGTGAGGTCTGTTGGTAATAAACCTCGATGCGATGAGCAACCGTCTCAGGCTTATCGTCTTCTCTTTGGTAAAGTTCGCTTCCATCAATGTCATCAAGCCACTTGATTAAAGGCGGATTGTAGAGCGCGTGGTAAACCCGACCAGACTTGCTCATCCAACGACCGCTGAGCCTTTCGACCAGGGTTTCATTGGGCACCTTGATAAAAGGAACCAGGTCTACCCGACCACCACTCTTAGCCAGTAAGGCATCCAGTGCCTTAGCCTGGTCAGGGGTACGGGGAAAGCCATCCAAAACAGCGCCCTTGAGGCAGTCTTCTCTGCTGAGGCGGTCTTCAACCATCGCAATAGTCACATCGTCGGGCACGAGCTCGCCTTTGCTCATATAGCTGGCGGCCAGTTTGCCCAGCGGGGTCTCATTGCTCAGATTCTCTCTGAATAAATCGCCGGTCGAAATATGGACCAAACCGAGTTCATTGGCGATAATCTTAGCCTGGGTGCCTTTTCCGGCTCCCGGAGGACCCAACATGACGATGTAAGTTGCTTTTTCGCTCATCTCACGCTCAACGGTTAATTAATCAGCCTGTCATCATAGCCGTGCATGCGCAGTTCTGTTTCAATCAGTTCCACCGTTTCACGGATGGTACCAACCACAATCAACAAGCCTGAGGCCTGCATCATCTGGACGCCGGCGCTGTTTTCAGGCAGGAAGAAAGCCATGATGAATGGCAAAATCGCTACCAAACCGAGGAAAAAGGCTCCCGGTAAGGTGATACGTCGCTGAACCCTGGTCAGGTAATCCTGAGTCGCTTTACCACGAACAACACCGGGGATCTGGGCGCCCTGCTTCTTGAGGTTTTCACCGTAATTCTGTTGGGCGAACAAGACGTCCGTGTAGAAATAGGCAAACGCGACCACGAGCAAAAAGAACAAAAGCGGATACCACCAGGTATCCCCGCCAAAAGCGGCATACAACCAGCCGGCGAAGTTGTTGATCCATTTAACCTGTGAGTTCAGGAAGAAGGACGAAAGGATCGCCGGGAAGGTCAGAAAACTTTGGGCAAAAATGATCGGAATCATGCCAGCCATGTTGACCATCAGCGGCAGCTGAGAGCGTACAGGCATGGACATGCGGTTGCCAATTCTGCGCCCTGGGAAGAGCACCGGAATATTCCTGCGGCCTCCCTGAACGTAAACAATCGCCAGAATTGTCAGCACAAAAACTGTCAACACCACCACAAACACCCACCAGGGCTCGTTTCCCGCGACCATACGGGCGATAGACACCGGGAAGCGAGAGACAATACCTGAAAAGATGATCAATGAAAGTCCCTGATTGCGCAGGCCAAACTCAGAAATAAGCTGACCAATCCAGATACCAAACATGGTGCCCGCGACCATGGTGATGATCGCGGTAACCGTTGGTAACAGGTTAGCGCCTGAGAAGCCCCAATTTGAAATGATGGAGCTGCCTGCAAGCATCTGGTTGAAGATGTTGATCTGACCAAAAGCGGAAAGAATGGCCATCGGGATGGTCAGGATCACTGTCCACTTTTCCATCCAGATACGACCTTCACGCGGGTCATCCTGCATCTTGCGCTCAAGCGCCGGAATAACCGGGGTGAGCAGTTGCAAAATAATCTGGGCGGTAATGTATGGATACACACCCATAGCCAGAATTGAGAACTGCGAAGCCGCGCCGCCAGAGAGCAGGTCAAGCAAGTTGACCAAATTTCTGCCAGCACCGGTCATCTGCGAAAGTCCCGCCACTGCCGCGCGGTCAATTCCGGGCACCGGAATATTAGCTGCCAGCCTGTAAACAGCC
>Ga0172382_10002178_pt1 | contig 33412 bp, 37 predicted proteins | sample Leawel138RmetaG_FD_122245 | JGI IMG/M metagenome (GOLD analysis project Ga0172382, IMG submission 122245) | Leachate microbial communities from a municipal landfill in Southern Ontario, Canada - Leachate well 138R metaG | ecosystem: Engineered > Solid waste > Landfill > Unclassified | place...
CGTTCACCTCGTTGCTGTACACCCACAGATGCCCCTGGCGCAGGCGGCGTTCTTCGTTTTTCTTCAACAGCAGCGGGGAAAGTTCCATGGACGACACCGGGGGATAGAGGAAAGGCCGGCATTATCGCAAATTCGACGCCCCCGTAGCGGCTGATGCGCTATAGTTGAGCTCTTTTGTCAACATCAAGGCCGCCATGACCCCGAACCACCTGCGCCACGAGACCAGCCCCTACCTGCTGCAGCACGCCCACAACCCGGTGGACTGGTATCCCTGGGGCGCGCAGGCGCTGACGCGGGCCCAGGCCGAGGACAAGCCGATCCTGCTGTCCATCGGCTACTCCGCCTGCCACTGGTGCCATGTCATGGCCCACGAGTGCTTCGAGGATCCGGCCATCGCCCGCGTGATGAACGAACACTTCATCAACATCAAGGTGGACCGCGAGGAGCGGCCGGACCTGGACCGCATCTACCAGACCGCGCACCAGCTCCTCGCCGGCCGCGGCGGCGGCTGGCCGCTCACCGTGTTCCTCGACCCCGCCCAGGTCCCCTTCTTTGCCGGCACCTACTTTCCGCCTGCGCCGCGCCACGGCCTGCCTGCCTTCGCCGACCTGTTGCGCAGCATCAGCGCGGCCTATCGCGACAAGCGCACCCTGTTGCAGGAACAGAACAGCGCCATCCTCGCCGCCCTGGCCCGGACCAATCCCGCCGGCGAGCTGGCCGGCCACCTGGACGACGGCCCCATCCGCCAGGGGCTGGCACAACTGGCCGCCAGCTACGACCGCACCCACCATGGCTTCGGCGCCGCCCCCAAGTTCCCCCACCCCGGCAACCTGGAGCTGCTGCTGCGTTGCGGCAAGGGTGAGGAACAGGCCATCGCCCTCAACACCCTGCGCGCCATGGCCCGCGGCGGCCTCAACGATCAGCTGGGCGGCGGTTTCTTCCGCTACAGCGTGGACGAACGCTGGGACATCCCCCACTTCGAGAAGATGCTGTACGACAACGGCCCCCTGCTCGGCCTCTACACCGATGCCTGGCAGCTGAGCGGCGACGTTGAGTTCCGCAACGTGGCGGAGGCCATCGGTGACTGGGCACTGCGCGAGATGCAGCAGCCGGACGGCGGCTTCTACGCCACCCTGGATGCCGACAGCGCCGGCGCGGAGGGCGGCTTCTACGTCTGGGATGCCGCCGAGGTGCGCGCCCTGCTGCCGGCGGAGGAATATGCCGTGGCCGCACCCCGCTACGGCCTGGATGGGCCGGCCAACTTCGAGGGCCGCTGGCACCTGCGCGTGCAGCGCCCGCTGGGCGCGATCGCCGCCACACTGGGAATCACCGGGCAGGAAGCGGAGGACCGGCTGGCGGCGGCGCAGCAAGGCCTGTTCACTGCGCGTGCCGCACGTGCGGCGCCGGGCCGCGACGACAAGATCCTCGCCGCCTGGAACGGCCTGATGCTCAAGGGACTGGCCAGTGCCGGGCGCCGCCTCGGCCGCGGCGACTTCATCGCCGCGGCGCAGCGGGCGGTGGACTTCATCCAGGCCCGCATGCTGCAGGACGGCCGCCTCGCCGCCAGCTGGAAGGACGGCCGGGCCCGCCACGGCGCGGTGCTGGACGACTACGCCTTCCTGCTCGACGGCCTGCTGGAGCTGCTGCAGGCGCGCTGGCGCGACGCGGACCTCGCCCTCGCCCGCACCCTGGCCGAGGCCCTGCTGCACCACTTCGAGGACGAGGCCCACGGCGGCTTCTTTTATACCGCCGACGATCATGAGGCGCTCATCCTGCGCCCCAAGCCCCTGGCCGACGAGGCCATCCCCGCCGGCAACGGCGTCGCCGCCCAGGCCCTGGGCCGCCTCGGCCACCTCACCGGCACGCTGGAATATCTCAGTGCCGCCGAGAACACCGTGCGCGGCGCCTGGAACTCGCTACAGGACGCCCCCTACGCCCACGCCAGCCTGCTGCTGGCGCTGCAGGATCTGCTGCAGCCGCCCGCGCTGCTGCGGCTGCACGGCAGCGTGGCACAGCTGCAACCGTGGCTGGAGCGCCTCCAGCGCGACTACCGGCCGCGGCAGTACGTCGTCGCCGTACCGCCCGACGCCACCGGCCTGCCCGCCCTGCCACCAGCCACCCCGCAGCCCGGGGCCCTGCTCTGCCGTGGCCAGCAGTGCCATCCGCCGCTGCCCGACCTGGAGCAATTGCTCGCCGTCATGGAGCAACTTTGATGCAGGTCAACCAGCATCGCGCCCCCCTGTGCTAAACAGGTACCCGGAAAGACGCCGGTCAGGGGGCGTCCATGGGCGCCATACTGCGATGGGGCCGGCCCTGCTGCCATGCCGCGCCTACGGTGGACACCACGCCCCTGCCCGCTCGGCTACCGGGACAACGTCGTATTGACACAAAAAATGTGTGAGAATCAGGACGCCGCGCCCGGTCCCACCCGCCGCGACAACCCATAACAAGCGACCAGCACGGATTGCGTCGCACCAGATGCAGGGGTCGTATGTCGTCGTTCAAAACCATCAAGGCGTTCATTCTGAGCGCCGCCCTGGGCGTGTCCCTGGTGCTGTTCCTGGGCATGTACCTGGTCACGGCGCGGGTCTATGACCGCGCCGTCAACGAAAGCGCCGCCTCCCTGGCCGACACCGTGTCCCAGGGCACCTTCAATGCCATGTACCAGATCATGCGCCGCGGCTGGACCCGCGAGCAGATGGAGGAATTCATCGGCGCGATCCAGTCCTCCGCCGACGATGCCTCCTACCAGGTCACCATCTACCGCGGCGACCTGGTCAGCGCCCGCTTCGGCCCCATCCAGCAGCCGCCCATCGACGCGCTGGTGGAACGCACCCTGTTCCGCGGCCGCCCGCAGAGCGAGGAAATCCCCGGTGGCGTGCGCAGCGCACGCCCCCTCATCGCCCGTGTCGAGTGCCTGCGCTGCCACAGCAATGCCCAGAGCGGCGACGTGCTCGGCGTGATTACCGTGCAACAGGACCTGGCGCCGCTGGTGACCAAGGCCAAATCCGACCTGCTGCTGCCGCTGCTGCTCATCGCCCCGCTGCCCTTCGTGGTCGCCCTCGGCGTGGCCCTGTTCCTCAACCGCCGCATCAATGACTCGCTCAACGTGCTGCAGGGCAACATCGACGCCGTCAACAAGGTGTCCGACCTGACCCATATCGAGCTGCACCACATCGACCTCGGCTTCACCGAGCTGAACACCCTGTTCGCCAAGGTGGAGGAACTGGCCACCAAGCTGCGCGGGGTGGCGGTGGACAAGGAGCTGCTGGAATTCGAGATCCGGCTGCTGGAGAAATTCGTCATCACATCCGAGGTGGTGCGCGACTGGCGCGAGTACGTCGGTTACCTGATGGTGGACATCAACAAGGTGATCGACGCCTACACCCTGTTCTCCATCTTCAAGGTGGATGACGAGCTGTTCGACCTGGAGATCTTCTGGATCCGCCCGCCGTCTGCCACCACGCGCGCCATGCTGGAGGAATCGGTGCACCGCATCCTGAGCAGCAGCCCGCAGTTCAGCGACATCAGCTCGGTCACCATCAACCACAACATCGCCCAGGCCGACGGCCCGGAGATCGTGCTCGACAACGCCGACATCGAACTGCAGACCAAGACCCTGCTGGTGGATACGCCGAAGATCGGCGGCATCGTCGGCATCGGCGTGCACGCCGCCCTCAAGCGCGATGAGATGCGCATGCTGGTGATCGAGAGCATCCTCTCCACCCTGCTCAACGTGGTCGGCTCGGTGAAGGCGATCTACAAGTACACCAAGGACCTGGAGTTCTACGCCACGCGCGACCCGCTCACCAACCTGTACAACCAGCGCCTGTTCTGGGAGATGCTCGGCTATGAGGTGAACCGCGCCGCACGCCACAATTACCCGTTCGCCGTGCTGGTCATCGACCTGGACAACTTCAAGGCCATCAACGACAGCTACGGCCACGCCTTCGGCGACCGCTTCCTGCAGGCCTTTGCCAACTGCATCCACGGCGCGCTGCGCAACGGCGACGTGCTGGCCCGCTACGGCGGCGACGAATTTGTGGTGATCCTGCCGGAGAGCGGTGCCGAACAGGCCTATGCCGTCAGCGAGCGCATCCTCGCCAACAGCGCCGACCTCAGCCTGCAGTCGCCCGACCTGGCCACGGTACAGGCCACCGTGTCCATCGGCATCGCCATCTATCCCGACCATGCCAAGGACCCCAAGGACCTGTTCCTGTTTGCCGACAACATGATGTACAAGGCCAAGACCGGCGGCAAAAACCGCATTGGTTTCCCCACCGCGGAGGATGTGGTCGAGGTGTTCCGCAGCATCGGCGAGAAGAGCCTGGTCATCGCCAATGCCATCACGGAGAAGCGCGTGGTGCCCTACTTCCAGCCGATCCTCGACGTGACCAACAATCGGATCATCGCCGTGGAGGTGCTGTCGCGCATCCACCTTGACGGCGCCCAGGTGATGGGTGCCCACGAATTCATCGAAATCGCCGAGAAGACCGGCCTGATCCACAAGCTCGACTATGTGGTGATGGAAAAGACCTTCGAACAGGTGCGCAGCAGCGGCTATGACGGCAAGCTGTTCATCAACCTGTCGCCGCGCGCCCTGGTGCTGAACGAATTCATTCCCGAGGTCAAGCGCCTCACCGCCGCCTACCAGATCCCGCCGGCCCAGATCGTATTCGAGATCACCGAGCGCGACACGGTGAAAAACATCGCCCTGCTGGAGCAGTTCGTCAATGACCTCAAGCTGGAGGGCTTCGGCCTCGCCATCGATGATTTCGGTTCCGGTTTCTCCTCGTTCCACTACCTGAAGCGTTTCCCCATCGACTACGTCAAGATCGAGGGCGACTTCATCGTCAACATGATCAGCGACCCGCGCGACCGCGCCTTCGTGCACAGCATCGCCGACCTGGCACAGCAGCTCGGTATCCATGCCCTGGCCGAGTTCGTGGAAAACGAAGAGGTGCTGCAGCACATCCGCCAGGCCGGCATCCCCTACGCCCAGGGCTACCACATCGGCCACCCCAGCCGCGACCTGCCCACCGTGCTGAACCTGGCCGCCGCGCAGGACTGAGCGGCCCCTGCCACGGCCGCCCGCCACCGGACACGCCCCCGCCCACAGTCTCCGGCCCCTCCGCAGGGATGCGGGTCGGTGCGAAACATGCTACACATGCGCATCGCCGCCGCTACGCCGTCGCCCGGAACTGTGACTGCCGGCACTGTCCGTGCCGGCGGCGGCGCAAACAATACGCAAGTTTTATCAACAAGGAATGCACGCCATGAGACTCGCCCTGTTCGCGCTGGTGTTTGCCGTTGCGACGGCCGCCGCCGCCGAAACCAATTACGTCGATGACACGCTGACGATTACCCTGCGTACCGGCCAGGGCAATACCTACCAGATCCTGCGCACCCTGACCTCCGGTGCCGCGCTGGAGGTTCTCGAACGCGATGACAAATATGCGCGCGTCCGCACCGCCGACGGCGCCGAGGGCTGGGTACTGAACCAGTATCTGAGCACCACACCGGTGGCCCGCGATCGCCTGGTGCAGGCCGAGCAGCGTCTGGCACGCTTCGAGACGGAAAATCAGCAGCTCAAGAAGGACCTCGCCGCGTTGCGCACGGAAAAACGCACCGTGGAGGGCGAACACAAGCAGATGAGCGGTACGGCAGAAAAACTGCAGGCCGAACTGGAGCGGCTGAAGACCGTCGCCGCGCGGCCGCTGGAACTGGAAAAACAGAATCAGGAGATGCGCCAGCGCCTGCAGGAACTGGAACTCAACGCGCGCATGCTGGGCGAGGAAAATACCGCCCTGCGCGATCGCGCCAACCGCGACTGGTTCCTGGCCGGCGCCGGCGTCCTGTTCGGCGGCATGCTGCTCGGCCTGCTCCTGCCCAAGCTGCGCAAGCGCCAGAGCTGGAGCGACTGGCGCTGAGAGGCGCCTCAGGCGGACACGGCCTCACCAAACAGGTCGTGTTCGCCGGCGGCGGTGATCTCCACTTCGACGAACTGGCCGGCTTGCAGGTCGGCGCCATTCTCGATGATCACCATGCCGTCGATCTCCGGCGCGTCGGCGCTGGAGCGGCCGTAGGCCTCCTCCTCACCCACTTCGTCCACCAGCACGGTCAGGGTGCGCCCCACCTTGTCCTGCAGCTTGTCGGCGCTGATCGCCGCCTGCAGTTCCATGAAGCGCTCCAGGCGTTCCTCCTTGAGGTCTTCCGGCACCGGGTTGGCCAGGGCATTGGCCGGGGCGCCCGCCACCGGTGAATAGGCAAAGGCACCGACGCGATCCAGCCGCGCCGCCTCGATGAAGGCGAGCAGCTGTTCGAAGTCGTCTTCCGTCTCGCCGGGAAAACCGACGATGAAGGTGGAACGCAGGGTCAGGTCCGGGCAGGTGGCGCGCCACTGTTCGATGCGCTGCAGGGTGTTCTCGATGTTGCCGGGGCGGCGCATGGCCTTGAGGATCGCCGGACTGGCATGCTGCAGCGGCACGTCCAGATAGGGCAGGATCGCGCCCTCGGCCATCAGCTCCACCAGCTCGTCCACATGCGGGTAGGGATAGACGTAGTGCAGGCGCACCCAGGCGCCGAGCGAGCCGAGATTGCGCGCCAGTTCGGTGATGCGGGACTTCACCGGCCGGCCGTGCCAGAAACCGGCGCGGTACTTGAGGTCGACGCCGTAGGCGGCGGTGTCCTGCGCCACGATGAGCAGCTCCTTCACGCCGGCACCCACCAGCTTCTCCGCCTCCTCCAGGATCTCGCCCGCCGGCCGGCTCAGCAGGTCGCCGCGCATGGAGGGGATGATGCAGAAGGTGCAGCGCTGATTGCAGCCTTCGGCGATCTTGATGTAGGCATAGTGGCGCGGCGTCAGCTTGATGCCGCCGGGCGGCACCAGGTCGGTGTAGGGGTCGTGATGCGGCGGCAGCACGCCGTGCACTGCGGCCATCACCTGTTCCAGCGAATCGGGCCCGGTCACCGCCAGCACCTGCGGGTGGGCGGTGCGGATCACCTCTTCCTTGGCACCCAGACAACCGGTGACGATCACCCGGCCATTCTCCGCCAGGGCCTCGCCGATGGTGTCCAGCGACTCCTCCACCGCCGCGTCGATGAAACCGCAGGTGTTGACCACCACCAGGTCGGCATCGTCGTAGGTGGGCACGATGCGGTAACCCTCGGCGCGCAGGTGGGTGAGGATGCGCTCGGAATCCACCGTGGCCTTGGGGCAGCCGAGGCTGACGAAACCGACTTTGGGAATGGCTTTGCTCATGGGGGACAGAATGGAGTGAACGGGCCCATAGGATAGCAGGGCGCCACGCCGCGGGCACTTCCGGTCTTGATCCCCATGCGGCATTGGGTTACACCAGACAGACCATTATCCAGGAGCGACCATGAACTGCATCTTCTGCAAGATCGCCGCCGGCGAGATCCCGGCCACCATCGTCCATCAGGACGAGCATGTGGTGGCCTTCCGCGACCTCAACCCGCAGGCACCGACCCACATCCTGATCATCCCGCGCCGGCACATCGCCACCGTCAACGCCCTGAGCGAGGCCGATGCCGCCGTGGTGGGGCACCAGTTTCTCGCCGCACGCAGGATAGCCGCCGAGCTGGGCTTTGCCGAGGATGGCTACCGCCTGGTGATGAACACCAATGCCGCCGCCGGCCAGACCGTGTTCCACATCCACCTGCACCTGCTCGCCGGGCGCAGCTTTGCCTGGCCGCCCGGATAAACCCAGTTACAAGTGACAAGTTTCAAGTGGCAAGAAACTGCCTCTAAAACTTGGGACTTGGGACTTGGGACTTGGGACTTGGGACTTGGGACTTGGGACTTGGGACTTATCAAATGAAACCTGAACTGGTCAGCTTCAAACTCTGTCCCTTCGTGCAGCGCTCGGTGATCGTGCTGCGGGAAAAGGGCGTGCCCTTCGACATCACCTACATCGATCTGAAGAACCCGCCGGAATGGTTCCAGGCCATTTCGCCGCTGGGCAAGGTGCCGCTGCTCAAGGTGGGGGAGACGGTATTGTTCGAATCGGCGGTGATCATGGAGTATCTGGACGAGGTGAACCCGCCCTCGCTGCACCCGGCCGATCCGCTGCGCAAGGCGCACAACCGGGCCTGGATCGAATTCGCCTCCGGGCTGCTGGCCTGCCAGTACAACCTCACCATGGCAGCCGCCGACGCCGCCGCCTTCGATGCCCAGTGCACGGAACTGTGCAGCAAGCTGGCGCAACTGGAGCAGCAGATCCGTGGCCCGCTGTTCAACGGCGCGGACTTCGCATTGGTCGACGCGGCCTTCGCGCCGTTCTTCCTGCGGCTGCAACTGCTGGAGGGGTGGCACCCGCTGGCACTCATGCGGGGGCTGCCGAAGGTGCAGGCGTGGTCGCAGCGGCTGCTGCAACGTCCGGCGGTGCGGGATTCGGTGGTGACGGAGTTTGCGGAGCTTTACCGCAAGCACATCAAGGGGGCCGGCGCCCATGGCGCCCGGGTGTTTTGCTGAGCGGTCAGAGCTCGAGGCCGCCCAGGCGCTGCGCCACGCGCTCCTTGTCCCAGCGCACGCCCAGATAAATACCAAAGAAGAACAGCGCGATCAGCGCCAGCGCATAGTACAGCCAGGCAAAGCCACCCTCACGCGTCTGCAGCTGCGCCGTCAGTTCGGCAGCCCGTGCCTGCAGTTGCGCATTCTCCTCCTGCAGCAGGTCCACCCGGGCGGTCAGCTGCGCTGTCTGTTCGCTGTCGGCGCTGGCGCTGCTGCGCAGGCTGGCCAACTCCTGCTGCAGGCGATCCCGCTCCTGGGTGACCCGCTCCAGCTGCAGCTGTGCCGGCATTTCGCTGGTGGCATAGACCTCGGCAATCCAGCCCTCCACACCGGCGGCGGTACGCACGCGCAGATGGCCGGCCTGGCGCTCCAGCACCTTCAGCTCGGCCCCGGAGGTCACCACTACCAGAGGCACATCACTGGAATTGGGCAATGCGCGCACGCCCACGCGCAAGACGTCGCTGATATAGACGGTCTCGGCCAGCGCGGGCATCAGAACCAGCATCATGAGTAGAAAGAGAGCCTGTCGCATCTCCTCAATCCTTTGTCGTTATTCTCGGTACTCGGTGACAACTCCCGCAATCATACGGGCTAAGCGTGCCGCCTGCCACCCGCGTCAGGACAACCAGGCAAACCACAGCGGCAGCGTCACCATGCACAGCGCCGTGGTCACGGTCACCGCCATGGCATACAGGCCGGTATCCAGGTGGTAGCGATCGCACAGCACGATGCCGAGCACCATGCTGGGCATCGCCGCCTCCAGCACCACCGCCGCCAGCACCTGCCCTTCCAGGCCCATCCCTGCCGCCAGCCCCCAGATCAGCAGCGGCGCCAGCAGCAACTGGATCACCGCCACCGGCAGCACCAGCGGGATCTGGTGCCGCCAGGTACCGGCCCAGCGCAGCCCCAGACCGAGGGAAAACAGCATCAGCGGCACCACGCCGGAGCCCAGCATGTCCAGCCAGGAGGCGACGATGGCCGGCAACGGCACCTGGGCCAGATTGAGCGTGATGCCGGCCAGCGCCGCCCACAGCGGCGGCACCTTGAGCAGGGTCAGCAGGGGATGCTCCCGCTGCCCGCCGCCACCATACCATGCCGCCAGCGCTACCCCTGCCGACAACAGCAACGGTGTACAGGCCAGCAGGTCGTACTGGATGGCCACACTGCGCGCCCAGGGACCGAAGGTCGCCTCCAGCACCGGCAGGCCCAAATAGGTGGCGTTGGGAAAGGCGGAGGCGAGCAGCAGCGCCCCCACCACGCGGTTGGGCTGCGCCCCGCGGCGGAACCACAGCCACGCCGCCAGCAGGCCGAAGCCGACCGCCGCCGCCGCGGACACGGCGATACGCACCGAATCCAGCCCCAGCGGCGCCTGCCACAGCACCAGCAGCACCAGGGCGGGCAGCAGCAGCACATAGACCACGCCGGTGAGGCTGCGCCGCACCTGTTCCGCCTCCAGCCCGAGCGGCGTCAGCACCCGCCACAGCACACCGCACACGATGAGCGCGGCCGCCTGCAAAATCACGTCAACCATCCCGCCTCCCCTCTCAGGTGCCGATATGCACCACACAGCGCCGCCGGCCACGCTGGCGGCGATGCTCCCACAGATAAATCCCCTGCCAGGTGCCGAGGGCCAGACGGCCGTCCTGCACCGGGATGGCCAGGCTGACGGCGGTCAGTGCGGCCTTGATGTGGGACGGCATATCGTCCGGCCCCTCCTCGGTATGGGTGTACTGCGGATCGTTCTCCGGTACCAGCCGGTTGAGCCAACGCTCCAGATCATGGCGCGCAGCGGGATCGGCATTTTCCTGGATCAGCAGGCTGGCCGAGGTGTGTTGCAGAAACACCGTGCACAGGCCGTCCCGGATACCGGCCTGCTGCACCAGATCCGCCACCCGCGCCGTGATCTCATGCAGGCCCTGCCCCGGAACATCCACGCTGATCTCGCCGATCACTTCCACCCACCTCGCCTTGCCCGATATGTCGCCCGCGCATCCTAGCAGTTTCCTTCTGCGGACGCTGGAGGGCAAAACCGTGAAACTGCCCCCCCAACTGGAAAAAAAGGGGGTTTGCGCCAAGTTTTTCCCTTGTATTTTGCAAATTATCGTTTCAAAATCACTCGCCGACGACTCACTCACCGGTGAGTTGTTTCTACCATCGAACCAGGGAGATCACAGATGGCTGTAAAGAAAAAGACTGCTGCCAAGAAAGCTGTAAAGGCTGCCCCGAAGAAAGCCGCTCCGGCCAAGGCCGCTGCTGCTCCGCTGAAGGCAATCACCACCAAGCAGACCAAGAGTCAGATCATCGCCGCCATCGCTGAAACCACCGGCGTGGCGAAGAAGGATGTGGGCGCCGTGTTCAGCACCATGGCAGCCATGGTCGAGGCCCACATGAAGAAGAACGGTTCCGGCGAATTCACCATCCCGGAAGTGGGCGTGAAGATCCGTCGCCACAAGAAGCCGGCCACCAAGGCGCGCAAGATGATCTCCCCGTTCACCGGCGAAGAGATCACCGTCAAGGCCAAGCCGGCGCGCAACACCGTCAAGCTGACGGCGCTGAAGGGCCTGAAGGAAAGCGTCGCATAACACGCGGTCCCTGGCTGCACGCAAAAAGGCCGGCTCATGCCGGCCTTTTTTTATTGTCCGCGGCAGGACATTCAAGCAGCTAATGGCTGACGTAATTAATTTGGTTCCGGTTCGATTGAAAAAACCGGCTTTTTGCATTATCTCTAGTTTCGCAGGGTAAAAATATACAACGCACCACGCGACCACTGGAGAATCCCACATGAGCCAGAACTACAATCCCCTGTCCTACAAGCGCCTGGACGCCGGCACCACCTATCAGCGCCCGCCGCAGCGCCTGCCGGAACGCGTCAGCGCCGACAGCCCGGCCAGCGACGTCATGACCGACTTCATCAAGGTGGCCGCCATGACCATCGGCCCCTGCGCCAGTCTGGAAGACGCCAACCAGCGCATGATTGCCTCCGGCGTGCGCCTGCTGTTCGTCACCGGGCGCGACAACGAAATCCTCGGCGTCATCACCGCCACCGACGTGCTGGGCGAAAAACCGATGAAGTATCTGCAGGAAGTGGGCGGCAAGCGCGAGGACATCTTTGTGCGCGACATCATGACGCAACAGGACCAGCTCGACGTGCTGTGCATGCCCGACGTGGCGCGCGCCACCGTGGGCGACATCGTCGAAACCCTCAAGCGCGTCGGACGCCAGCACGCCCTGGTGGTAGAGCGCAGCGCCGACGATCGCCAGATCGTGCGTGGCATGTTCTCCACCAAGCAGATCAGCAAGCAGCTGGGCATCACCATCGAAACCGCCGAGGTGGCGCAGACCTTTGCCGAACTGGAGGCCGCGCTCAACGCAGCCTGATACGCGCGGGTCCGCACAGCAAAAGGGGGCGCCATGGGCGCCCCCTTTTGCTGTGCGGCACAACGGCGGATGAAGACGCGGCGGCCCGACGGCGCGCGCCCGATCCGCCGGAGGTCAGAACGTCATCCGCAGACCGAGGTGCAGGTGGTCGTCCAGCTCGGCGGTGCCGCCGTTCTCGACATCGATCTCCACCTTGCGATAGCCCAGGTAGACAAAGGCCTGGGTCAGCAACTGATAGTCCACCGCCAGATTCCACTCCACGTATTCTTCGCTGTCCATGAAGCTGGTGATGTTCGGGGCATAGTACAGGGAACCACCCAAGCCAACCCGCGGCATGGGCGAGAAGCGCACCCGGCCGCCGACGGCGATATTGCTGCCCTCGAACGGGCCGGCATCGACAAACACCACCCGACCGCCGACGCCGATATCGAAATTGCCCTGCTTGCTCCAGTTCTGGCCGGTCACCTGCAGGCCGGCATGGAACATATTGGCGTCCTCGGACTGTTCCTCGACGTACAGGTAGCCCACATCCATTTCCAGACCGCGGCTGGCGCCGACGGCGCGGCTGTAGGTCGCCCGCAGGGCATCATCATGCAGGTTCAGATCCAGCGTATCCGCCGCCACCTGGGCGGCCGCCGCCAATCCAAGCACCACACCCAACATACGCAGAACCATAAGCCGCCTCTCCATTGTCCGTTGCTGTTATCATCAATCGGCGCCCAGCGGCGCGCAGGGCCTAATAGTATCGGTAAATACGCCGCAATTGCACCTGTTGCGGGCCATTTTGGCTGCGTGGATCACAATTTGCGCGTGGCCGCGCCGGCATCAAACCACCCTGCGCATGGAAGTACAGGTACCACACGCAGTTTCCTATAATTCAGCAACACAGCCATCCAGCGACCGCCATGACACACCACCTGCGCCGTTACCTGTTCCTCGCCGCCGCCGTGGTGGCCATCGCCGCGCTGCTCTGGTACGGCACGCGCCCGACGCCCGTGGCCGTGCTCGCCACTGCCGTGCAATCCGGCCTGGTCGAGGCCACCGTGGCCAACACCCGCGCCGGCACGGTGAAGGCCTGCCGCCGCGCCCGCCTCGCCCCGCCCCAGGGCGGCCAGGTGGCCGAACTGCTGGTGCGCAAGGGCGATCACGTGGAGGCCAACCAGCTGCTGCTGCGCCTGTGGAATGACGATCTGGTCGCCCAGGTGGCCTTGGCGCGCAGCGAGGCGCAGGCCGCCATCGCCCGTGCCGAAGAGGCCTGCCTGGTCGCCGACGTGGCGCGGCGCGAGGCACAGCGCATCGCCTCCCTGCACCAGCAGAAACTGGTATCCGACGAACAGCGCGATCGTGTCAGTACCGACGCCCGCGCCCGTGCCGCCGCCTGCACCGCCGCGCGCGCCAGCGCCCGCGTCAGCAATGACCGGGTCCACCTCAACGAGGCCTTGCTGGAGCGCACCCTGCTGCGCGCCCCCTTCGCCGGCATGGTGGCGGAGACCACCGGCGAGGTGGGCGAGTTCGTCACCCCGTCGCCGCCCGGCATCCCGACGCCGCCTGCGGTGGATCTGGTGGATAACAGCTGTCTCTACGTGGTCGCCCCCATCGATGAGATCGATGCGCCGCGCGTTGCCCTCAACATGCCGGCGCGCATCCTGCTCGATGCCTTCGGCAACCGCCCCTTCGCCGGCCATGTGGCCCGCATCGCCCCCTATGTGCTGGACGTGGAAAAGCAGGCCCGCACCGTGGAGATGGAGGTGGAGTTCGACGACCCGCAGGACATTGCCAAACTGCTGGCCGGCTACAGCGCCGACGCGGAGATCATCCTGGAGCGCCGCGAAGATGTGCTGCGCATCCCCACCGAGGCCCTGCTGGAAGGCAATCGCGTGCTGCTGTTCGAGGAGGGCCTGCTGCGCGAGCGCGGCATCGAAACCGGCGTGGCCAACTGGCAATACACCGAGGTGAGCAGCGGCCTGCGCGCCGGCGAGCTGGTCGTCACCTCCATCGATCGCGAGGGCGTACGCGACGGCGCCCACGCCATCCTCGAGGGCGGTGGCACCAAGGTCACGCCATGATCCAGCTGCAAGGGATTGAGCGCGTCTTCGATGTCGGCGGTCAGCAGGTGCACGCGCTGCGTGATGTCAATCTGCGCATCGGACGCGGCGACTACATCTCCATCATGGGGCCGTCCGGCTCCGGCAAGTCCACCCTGCTCAACATCATCGGCCTGCTCGATCGCCCCAGCGCCGGGCACTATCTGTTCGAGCAGCGCGACATCACCGCGCTCAGCGACAACGAGCAGGCCCAGGTGCGGCGCGAACGCATCGGCTTCGTATTCCAGTTCTTCCACCTGATCCCGCGCCTCACCGCGGCGGAAAACATCGAGCTGCCGCTGCTGCTGTCCGGCGTGCCGGCGGCACAGCGGCGTGACAAGGTGCTGCGCACCCTCAGCGCCTATGGCCTGGCCGCACGTGCCCACCACCGCCCCGAGCAATTGTCCGGCGGTCAGCGCCAGCGCGTGGCCATCGGCCGCGCCACCATCATCGAGCCCGGCCTGCTGCTGGCCGATGAGCCCACCGGCAACCTGGATCGCGCCTCCGGCCACGAGGTGGTGGAAATCCTCGAGCAGCTCAACGCGCGCGGCATCACCCTGGTGGTGGTGACGCACGACCCGGAGCTGGGACAGCGCGCCCGCCGCCGCCTGCGCATGGTGGACGGCACCATCGTCGAGGACACAGGATACGGCGCATGAATTTCCGCGACCGCCTGACCTATGCCTTCACCGCCCTGCGCGGTGCGCGGCTGCGCTCGGGGCTGATGCTGCTGGCCATGGCCATCGGTGTCGCCGCCGTGGTCGTGCTGTCCGCCCTGGGCGAGGGGGCGCGCCGCTATGTGGTGGGCGAATTCTCCTCCCTCGGCACCCACCTGCTCATCGTGCTGCCGGGCCGCAACGAGACCACCGGCGGCGCACCGCCGCTGGTGTCGGAGACGCCGCGCGATCTCAGCCTCGACGATGCCGAGGCGCTCAAGCGCAGTCGCCACGTGCGCCTGGTGGCGCCCATCAATGTCGGCGCGGCCACCGTGTCCTACGGCGGCCTGGAACGCGACGGCGTCATCATGGGGGCGACCCACGAGCTGTACGAGGTGCGCCACTTCAAGATGGGGCAGGGCCGCTTCCTGCCGCCGGGCGATGTGCACCACCCGCAGCCGGTAGTGGTGCTCGGCGCGCGCCTGCGCCGCGAGCTGTTCGGCAGCCAGCCGGCCCTGGGCGAGCGCATCCGCATCGGCGATCGCCGCTTCCACGTCATCGGCGTACTGCAGGAACAGGGCCAGTCACTGGGCATGAACACCGATGACCTCGCCATCATCCCGGTCACCGCGGCGCAATCGCTGTTCAACGTCACCTCGCTGTTCCGCATCATCGTCGAGGCGTCGTCACGCGAGGCCATCGAACCGGGCCGCCGCCACATCATCGCCACCCTCAAGGCACGCCACGATGGCGAGGAGGACGTCACCGTCATCACCCAGGATTCGATCCTGAGCACCTTCGATCGCATCCTCGGCGCACTGACCATGACCGTGGCCGGCATCGCGGCCATCAGCCTGGTGGTGGCCGGCGTGCTGATCATGAACGTGATGCTGGTGGCGGTGGCGCAGCGCACCGCCGAGATTGGTCTGCTCAAGGCACTGGGCGCGGCGCCCCAGATCATCCAGCGCCTGTTTATTACCGAGGCCGCCCTGCTGTCCCTGCTCGGCGCCGCCATCGGCCTCGCCATCGGCCAGGCCAGTACGGCGGTGCTGCGTCACCTCTATCCGAATCTGCCCTTCGGCGCGCCGCTCTGGGCCATCGTCGCCGCGATCCTGGTGGCGCTGGGTACCGGTCTCGCCTTCGGCGTCCTGCCGGCGCGCCGCGCCGCCCGCCTCGACCCGGTGCAGGCCCTGGCACGGCGATGATCACCCGCGACTTCATCCGTCTGACCGTCGGCTCGGTGATTGCGCAGCGACTGCGCAGTTTTCTCACCGCGCTCGGCATCGCCATCGGCATCGCCGCCGTGGTGCTGCTCACCGCCATCGGCGAGGGCATCCACCGCTATATGCTCAACGAGTTCACCCAGTTCGGCACCAACCTGGTCGCCGTGCAACCGGGCCGCAGCACCACCATGGGCGGCTCGGTGGGCGCCTTCGGCAACACGCGACCACTGACACTGGAGGATGCCGAGGCCCTGAAACGATTGCCCCGCGTCGTCAACGTCGAACCGGTGATCGCGGGCAATGCCCTGGTCGAAGCCAGCGGCAGACAGCGGCGTACCAATGTCTACGGCGTCGGCTCCGCCTTTCCCGAGGTATTCAATTTCAGCGTCGCCAACGGCCGCTTCCTGCCGCCGGACGACCCGCGCGCGGCACGCGCCTTCGCCGTACTCGGCAGCCAGTTGCGGCGCGAACTGTTCGGCGATACCAGTCCGCTGGGGCAGACCCTGCGCGTGGGTGGCGATCGATACCGCATCATCGGTGTGATGGACAGCAAGGGCCAGGTACTCGGCTTCGATGTCGACGACACGGTGTACATTCCCGCCGCCAAGGCACTGGACCTGTTCGACCGTGACGGCCTGATGGAGATCGATGTGCTGTACGAACCCGGCGCCAACGTCGACGAGATCGTCGAAGGCGTGCGCCGCGTGCTCATGGCGCGCCATGGCCGCGAGGACGTCACCATCGTCACCCAGCAGCAGATGCTGGATGTGCTCGGCTCGGTGCTGGACGTGCTCACCTTCGCCGTCGGCGCGCTGGGCGGCATCTCGCTGCTGGTGGGTGGCGTCGGCATCCTCACCATCATGACCATTGCGGTGCGCGAACGTACGCCGGAGATCGGCCTGCTGCGCGCCCTGGGGGCGGAGCGTGGCCAGGTGCTGGCGCTGTTTCTCGGCGAGGCCACGGTGCTCGCCGCCATTGGCGGCGGCGCCGGCCTGCTGCTCGGCCTCGGCGTGGCATGGCTGCTCGGTGTTGCCCTGCCGGCACTGCCGGTACACATCACCTGGAGCTATGTGCTGATCGCCGAACTGCTTGCCGCCGCCGTCGGCCTCGCTGCCGGCGTCTGGCCGGCGCGTCATGCCGCTGGTCTCGACCCGGTGGAGGCCTTGCGCACCGAATAGGCCTGTGTTTTGATGGCGCACCGGTCGCAGAACCGGATGCATCACTCGTCAGATCACCAAGTGGAGGGAAACAATGAAACGCATCATCGCAGCAGCACTGCTTTGCACCATCCCGCTGGGTCACGCCCTGGCCGACAATCACGGCAATCAGGCGCGCATGGACAAGAGCAAGGCCGTAGTGCAGGAATTTTTCGGCAAGCTGAAGGGCGAGCTGGAGGCCGCCATGAAGAAGGGCGGCCCCATCAACGCCATCGAGGTATGCAACCGCGTTGCCCCCGGCATTGCCCATGAGCTGTCCAGCAAGCATGGCATGCATGTGGCACGTACCAGCCTGAAGACGCGCAACGCCGACAACGCAGCGGACGCTTGGGAAGCGGCGGTGCTGCAGAAGTTCGAGGAGCGCAAGGCGGCCGGTGAGAACCCGGACACCATCGCCTTCGCCGAAGTGGTCGAGGTGGACGGCAAGAAGGAGTACCGCTTCATGAAGGCCATCATCATGCCGCCGGAAGACAAGATGCCCTGCCTCAAGTGCCATGGCAGCAACATCGACCCGGCGGTTGCCGCCAAGCTCGACGCCCTGTATCCCAAGGACATGGCGCGCGGCTACAAGGCCGGCGACGTGCGCGGCGCCTTCACCCTGCGCCAGCCCATGTAACCGTCCCAGTGGCGACAGCAGAAAGGGGGCCTGACGGCCCCCTTTCTTTTCGCGGCGGTGCTACCTGCGGCGCAGGCGCCGCACCACATGCCCGCCCCACTGGTAGATCAGCAGGCCCACCAGGATGCAGGCGGTCCCCTGCCATACGCGCATATCCACCACCTCGGCATTCACCCAGTTGCCGAGCAGCAGCGCCAGCACCGGCGTGATCAGGGTGATCACCGACAGTGCTCCCGCCGAGAGACGCTTCAGCACGAAGAAATACAGATTGAAGCCGACCACCGTGCCCAGCACGCCGAGATAGGCGATGGCGCCGAGGGTGCGCCCATCCATCTGCGCCGGCCAGTGGCCATCGAACAGGACCCAGGTCAGCAGGTAGGCCAGCAACGCGACCAGCAGGGCACCGCCATTGAGCGCCATGGGGTGCAGATCGACGCCGGTGCGTTTCACCCATACCGCGCTCGCCGCCTGCAGCAGCACGCCGCCCAGCACCGCGACGATGCCCTGCCAGGCGATGTGCTCCAGGGCGCGGCCGGCCAGAAAGATCAGCGCCAGGCCGGCAATGCCGAGCAGCACACCGAAGATGCGCAACGGCGACAGGCTGCGCTCGTTCAGCCACCACGCCGCCATCACGCCGGTGAACAGCGGGGTCAACCCGTACAGCACCGAGATCAGGCCCGAGGGGATGTATTGCGCCCCCCAATAGGTGCACAGCATGGCAGCGTAGATGCCCATGGCCGCGGCAAGATAGGCGCGCCGCGCCGCGCGGTGCCAGGGCACGGCAATGCGCAGCAGCCGCAACAGCAGCAGGCACAATACGGTGCCCAGCGCCATGCGCGCGGTGACCGCAAACAGAAAGCCGGCCCCCTCGCTGCTCCACTTGATGGCCAGCGGCGTGGTCGACCAGATCATCACGATGCCCATGTACGCGGCAGGTACCGACATTTTTCCTTCCCCAAAGCACGCCATCCAAAAACGAAAAGGCCGCAGACTCAGCGTCTGCGGCCTTTCGAAGTTTCCATCCTGTCGCGGGAACTAGCCCGGTCGCACCTCGATGACACGCCGACGCAACGCATCGCGCCCTGCGGCGCGGCGTACTGCGTACAGCGGTCGTACATTCAGGTAAGCCATGGGGGATAAACTACGCTGTGCTGCTTGCGGCCGTCAAGGTGCGGCGCGCAGGTGTCCGGCCTGTTCGAGCCAGCCGGTGAGCGTAGCGGCATCAAAGCCGTTCATGCGCTCCTCGCCCACCAGGATGATCGGCACGCCGGTACCGCGCAGGCGTTGATAATCGGCGCGCCCCTTGCGGCTGGTCTCGACGTCATACTCGGAGAACGGCACGCCGCGCGACTGCAGGAAGGCCTTGGCCTTGCGGCACACGCCACACCACGTGGCGCTGTACATCACCACGGCCTGGCTGCGGTCGAACATCCCCGGCGGCACCGGCGTCGAACCCATCTCGTTGTAGCGCAGCTCAACGCCCTCCGCCTGCCGCTCGACCGGCGGCGCATCACCAAAATGCACACGCCCCGCGGCGTCGGTCCAGCGATAGACGCCGCCGGCCCACACCGGGACCATGAAGAGAGTCAGTAACAGGACCAGCATCGAGCGCACTGTATTCATGGGCCGCTCCTTCAGCCATTACCTCACCGCAGCTTACTCCGCGGCGCGCCCCAAGCAAAAGCCCCGCGACTGCGGGGCTTTTGGGGTTGCGGCAGGCGCCTCAGGCGGCCTTCTTGCCCGCCCAGGCCCGGTAGCCGTCCATCACGCCGTTGTAGCCATCATCGTAGCCGGCCTCGTAGGCCTCGGTGACATGCTGCTCACCGCGGCGCGGGTTGTGCATGAAGCCGCAGGCCCAGCCGTCGATGTACTGCCGATCGACGCCGGCCTTTTCCATGGTGTCCATCGCGTTGAAATAGGTGGTGTTCATGTTGCCTCCTGAAATACCGGTTAATTGGGCACTAGCATCCTGCCCCGCTTCGGGCATGGCATTAACATAGTATTTCAGTTAACTATTTCAACCCCATGTAATTTATGTCTTTTTCAGCGCAGCAAGACCTCGAGCTGCCTCTCGCTCACCGCCCCCAGCATGACCTTGGCCACCGTCCCCGCCTCCACCAGCACCAGGGTGGGGGTGGCGCGGACGCCGAACTGCCGCGCCGCCGCCGGCTGCCTGGCGACATCCACCTTCACCACATTGCCATGGCGTACCGCCATGGTGTCGATGAGGGGTGCCAGGGTGCGGCAGGGGCCGCAATGCTCGCTGTAGAAATAGAACAGCAGCTTGTCGCACCCCTGCTGCTCCGGCGTCAGCAGCGCCGCATAATCCGGTGCCGCGCGCCCCTGCAGGCGCTTGCTGCCCAGCCAGATGTACAGCGGCATGGCCATGAACACGGCCATCACCGCGATGAGAATGAAGGGCAGGTACTCCACGCGTCTTACTCCGCCGGGAAATGATGCGTTATGCTACGCCGATGCGATGGTTCCGCAAACACACCCTGGCCCTGACCGCCCTGCTCAGCCTCACTGCCTGCTCCACCCATGATGTGGTGAAGATCGCCACCAGCGGCGATCCGCATGCTGCCGCCAGCAGCCTGGCCCGCCACAAGGCGGCCCGCTATCAGGAGAACCCCGTACGTCTGGTGCAGGACCTGCAGAGGGCGCGGCGCGATTATCAGCGGCTGGCCGATTTCCTCGCCGGCAAGGCCGGTGCCAAGTGGGGCAAAAAAGAGGCGCACACCCCGAACAACAAGCGCTACGTCAAATACACGCAGAACTACATGAGCCGTGCCATCGTGCAGTTCGATCGCGGCCTGGTGACCGTGGAGACCGTGGACCCGACCCAGCCGGCGCAGAGCCTGCACAACGCCATCGTCACCACGCTGCTGACGCCGGATGACCCGCGGGCGGTAGACCTGTACTCGGACAAGGGCGTGGCGCTCTCCGGCCGGCCCTATCTGCATGGTCTGGTGGTGGACGACAAGGGCCGCGCCATCGACACGCCGGCACTGGCGGAGAGATACGCCGCGCATCTGCTGCGCACGGCGCGCCAGAGCCGCACGGTGGACACCGGGCAGGGTAGCCGGAAGGTGCATTACGTGCAGCTCACCATGGTGAGCGATTACGAAAATCGCCAGGCCCAGCGCTATGCCGCCAGTGTCGACAAGTACGCCAGGCAGTTTGGCGTGAGCAAGAGCCTGATCTATGCGGTGATGAAGACCGAGAGCAGCTTCAATCCCTTCGCCGTGAGCAGCGCACCGGCCTACGGCCTGATGCAGCTGGTGCCGGAAACCGGCGGCCGCGACGCCTACCAGATGGTGAAGGGCTACGCCCATACGCCGAGCAAGGACTACCTGTTCGATGCCGACAACAACATCGAGCTCGGCGCCGCCTACCTCAACATCCTCGAGCAGCGCTATCTGGCGCGCATCGAGCATCCGCTGACGCGCGAGTACTGCACCATCGCCGCCTACAACGGCGGCGCCGGCAATGTGTTCAACATGTTTTCCAGCGATCGCGCCAGGGCGCCCGAGGTGATCAATGCCTTGCCGCCGGCGGAGGTCTACCGTCGTCTGCGCGACGAGCACCCGCGCGACGAGACGCGCCGCTATCTGGTCAAGGTGCTGGAGGCGCGGCGCGAGTTCGTCAACATCTGAGCACCGCAGCGGATACAAGGGCTTCCTCCCCTTGTATCTTTTCAGTTGTATCTTGTATCTCTGTTGCTCAGCCGCGCCAGGTGCGGAACGGGCCGGTATCGAGATGGATGAAACCGGAACGGGGATAGTGGCCGACACCGCCGCCGCGCAGTTCATGGGCGGCACGCAGCAACCCCGGCATTGCAGCATCGGGCAGACGCACGTCGATGGCCCGCCCCTCCATGTGCAGACTCCTCTTCGCCACGCCGTTGCTGCTCTGGCGCAGCAGGGCGTTGGTCTGCGGTGAACGGTAGGCCGAGATCACTTCATAGGGCCGCTGCAGGGCCAGGCGCTGCTGCAGGCGAAACAGCAGGTCCAGCAGTTGCGGCGCCATTGCCCCTGCCTCGCCGCTGCGGTGATCGCGCAACAGGTGGTTGATGGCGGCGATCCCGTCGGCCACATAGCCCCCATCCTGCCAATAGGCCACCTGCAGCGATTCGCCGGTGTGCAGGTGGGTGAAGGCCAGGCGGCGCTCGCCGCGGCTGGCCAGCGCCGGCCCGGCGCCGATGGCCAGGGCGGCGCCCAACCCCAGGGTCAGCAGGCGGCGGCGGTGCGGAGAGGCGAGGGTATTCATGGCGGCGCCATCTTACGGATTTGTCGGTTCGGCGGCGACGATTTCGGTCGCATTTTCCTGCCACAACTGCTGCAGGCGCGCATCACGGCCATAGATGTCGTCGCGCAGCTGCAGCACACCGGCCTCGTCCACCCAGGCGGTCCAGTACACCAGGTAGACCGGGATCGGTTCCGGCAACGTCAGGCCCAGCGGCTTGCCCTGGCTGATGGCCTCCTCCAGGCGGACGCGGCTCCAGCGCGCATCGTCGGCGAGCAGGTGGTGCGCGAGCCCGATGGGGTCTTCCAGCCGGATGCAGCCGGAACTGAAGGCCCGCGCCGGCTGCCTGAACAGGCTGCGGTCGGGCGTGTCGTGCAGGAAGATGCCGTAGCGGTTGGGCAGCAGGAACTTGATCTGGCCCAGGGCGTTGTGCGACCCCGCGTTCTGGCGCAGGGTGTAGGGAAAGTTGTCGCCGTCCACCGCCGTCCAGTCGATTTGCGCCGGGTCTACCTCGCTGCCGTTGCCGTTCAGGCTGCTGAACACGCGCATGCCGGCACGCTGCAGATAACCCGGGTCCCGGCGCAGACGCGGCAGGATGTCGTCGCGGAAGATGCTGCGCGGCACATACCAGTAGGGATTGAGTACCAGCGAGGTCATGGCACTGGTGAACACCGGCGTCTGACGATAATCGCGCCCGACGATCACGCGCATGGCCAGCACCGGCCGCTCCGCCTCGACGACCTGCAGCTCATAGCCGGCCATGTTGACCTGGATGTGGCGCCGCTCCAGCTGCCGCGGCAACCAGCGCCAGCGTTCCATATTGGCCTCGATCTGGCGGATGCGCGCCGCCAGCGGCACGTTGAGCGCCGCCAGGGTGGCGGCACCCACGTTGCCGTCCGCCTGCAGGCCATGGCGCTGCTGGAAACGCCGCACCGCCCGGCGCAGCACACCGTCGAACAGTTCCGGCTCGGCCGCCGCGGCCTCCGGCAGATCCCCCGACAGCCACAGGCGCTGGCGCAGCTGCGCCACCCTCGGCGCGCGGGCGCCGGGGCGCAGGATCTCCCCGCCCTCGATCTGTGGCCAGGTACCCCGCGCCGCGGCGGCACGGTAGTGATGGAGCGCGCTGCGGAGACGGCGGTAGCCCGCGTGGGGAGGCGGCAGCCCGGCCAGCAGCACGCTCAGGTTCTGCTGGGCGAGCGCCTGCACCAGCAGGGCGGCGGCGTCGATGGGCGCATGGGGGATGAACCAGTCCCCCCCGGCCTGGTGCGGATCGAGCCGCCCGCTGTACACATTGAGGCTGTAGCGGAGAAAGGCGTCGGTGAGCAGCAGGTCGAGCTGCGCCAATTGCTGCAGATCGTCGATGGACCCGAACAGGCGCTGCTCGATGGCGGCCAGGGGGTAATCGCTCAGCGGCAGCCCCTCGGCCTCCGCCTGCTGCAGGATGTGCAGCAGCTCAGCGGCCTCGAGGAGGATGCCGTCGCGGTTGAACCAGGCAGGACGGAAATCACGCTGCCAGTAGTAGCGGCTCACCTGATCGGGCAGCGCCAGCGGCATCCCATCCACCCGCTCCGCACCGTTGATGGCGACGACATAACGGATCAGGTCGGCGGTCTGCTCCACCACCGCATCGGTGGTCGGCCAGTGCAGCGGCGCCGCCCACAGCGGCGACGCCCCCAGCAGCAGGGCAAGGGTGAGGAGTCGCCAGCTACGCAAAGTACAGCTCATAGGGCCGTTCCAGTGCCTCGGCCAACTGCGCCGGGGCGAAGTTGCGCGTCAGCCGCAACATCTCCTGGCCATCGAAATACACCGTCAGCGTCGGTACCGCGAAGACCGACCGCTGCGCGGCCAGCTCCGGTGCTGCGGCGCAGTCCACCAGGGCCACCGCGACGCGCGGAAAATCGCGCTGCAGCAGGTCCAGGATGCGGGGTTTGAGCACCTGGCACACGGCGCAGTCCGGGCCGCTGAAATACACGGCGGCGGCGGCATTCTGCTGCAAAAAGGCGGTGAATTCGCTGCTGGATGCAAGAGTGGTCGGCATGGGGCTTTTTTGACGTGGGGCGACGGGTCCGTGATAATGGGTAAAGACCATGCAGGAGAATCAACTTTTGTCCCACTACAACCAACAGGACCGCGAGCAGCTGGCGACCCTCGTCATGGCCGTACTGGATGACTGGAACATTCAGGAAGAATACCAGATCAGCCTGCTCGGCCTGCCGGAAGATACCGCCGTGCGCGAGCTGACCAAGTTCAGCCGCGGCAAGGCCCTGCCCGACGACGACGCCCTGCTGCAGCGCGCCGTGCACCTCATCGGCATCCACCAGGCGCTCCATGTGGTGTTTCCGCTCAATCCCAAGATGCCCGGCTTCTGGCTCACCACCCGCAACCGCTATTTCCGCGGCCAGCCGCTCACCGTGATGCTGGAAGAGGGCCTGGCCGGCATGGACCGCGTCTGGCGCCATCTGGACTGCACCCGCAACTGGGAATGAAGAAGACAGATACGAGATACGAGGGACAGGGAAAGAAAACACGCCTGCAGCGTATGTTTCCCATTGGCTGATTTGGCCGCACGCGCGGCACACTGCCTCCTCGTATCTCGTATCTCGTATCTCGTATCTTGTGCCTCGTACCTGCACGGCCGCATGGCGAATAATTGTGCCGCCGTTATAATCCGTGCCCACCATGGACCCGCTCACCCTCGCCGCCTTCCTCTTCGTCGTCGCCCTCGGCGCCTATGTGCAGACCGTCACCGGTTTCGCCCTCGGCCTCATCGTCATGGGCGGCATCACCCTGTTCGATCTCGCCCCGGTGGCCTTCACCGCCATCGTGGTCGGCTTCACCGCCCTGGCCAACAACTTTCTCGCCCTGCACCGCGCCCTGCACCACATCGATCGCCGCGGCATGACCTACACCCTGCTCGGCATGCTGCCGGCGATCTGGCTGGGTGTATTGGTGCTGGATGCGCTGCACAGCGCCTCGGTGGAGACCCTGCGCGTGATCCTCGGCGTGGTGATCCTCGCCGGCGGCGTGTTGCTGGCATTGCGGCCGCATCCCTATGCCACGCGCGCGCCGGGCTGGGTGGATGCCGGCGCCGGGGTCGCCGGCGGCATTCTGGCCGGGATGTTCTCCATCGGCGGGCCGCCGCTGGTGTTCCATTTCTACCGCCAGCCGCTGCAGCTGGCCGTGGTGCGCGCCACGCTGCTGGCCACCTTTGCGGTCGCCACCGTGGCGCGTCTGCTCTACGTGGGTGTGGCCGGAGACATCACTCTGGAGATGGTGCAACTCAGCCTGCTGTGCCTGCCGGTGGTATTTCTCGCCACCCTCGCCGGCCGCCGCTATCCGCCGCCGCTGCCGGACCTGGCCATGCGCCGCTTCGCCTTCACCCTGCTCGGCGCCATCGGCGTGATGTTGCTGGTTTGAAGGGAGTTACAACTTCCAAGTGACAAGTTGCAAGTAAAGCGACGACAGCGCGACATCCTGCCTGTCACTTGCAACCTGTAACTATTTATCCATTCCCACCCACGGCGTCACGCCCATCTTGTGACGGATCATGTCGCTGTAGACCTGGGCCTGTTCGCGCGAGGTAAAGCCGGTGGCTCGGACGCGATGCCAGGTACGCCCCTCCATCTGCGCCGTCTGCACCTCGACGTTGAAACCGGCCTGCTGCAGACGCTGCCTTTCCGCCGCGGCGGCCTTGGCATCGGTGAGCGAGGCGACATTCACCACCCAGCCGCCGCTGGCGGCGGGCTGGCTGGCGGCAGTCACCGGTGCGCGGGCAGGTTTCGGCGCGGGGCTGGCTGCCGGCTTGGGCGCCGGGCTCGCCACCGCCGGCTTGGCCGCGGCCTTGGCAGCCGGCTGCGCGGCACGCGCCATCAGTTCATCGCGCAGACCGCCGATGCGCTGCTCCAATTCCTCGAGGCGGACGTTCACGGTGTTCAGTTGCACGCCGGAGTCGCTCAGGTGGCTCATCGGCCCTTCGAGCAATACGGCCATTTCATTGACGCGCTGGGTGAGCCGCGCCAGGTTCTCCTGGGTCTGGCGATCCGGCCCGGCCGGGACGCCGGCCGGCTGCTGCCGCAATTGCGTCAGCTCCGCACGCAGGTCATTCATCTGGCCGTGCAGGCTGAGTGCAAACCAGCCGGCCACCGCGGCGATCACCAGCGAGAACAGCGCCACGCCGATGGTAGAGACATCCAGAGTTTTCGTTTCCACCGGCGGTTCGTCCTCGGCAGCCATGATTGAAACCGGCGCCACCGCCGGCGTGGGAGGCGGCGGCGGTGCGGCAAACAGATCGCCGCTGCCGCCGTAGGCCGCGCTGCGCTGGGGCGGTTCAGGAGCGAGCATTTCCTCCACGCCCCCCAGATCCAGATCATCGGGCGCCAGGGCGGCTGCCACATTCAGCTCCGGCACCTCGTCCGCCACCGCCGCGATGTCCGGCTCCGGCGCGTCCAGCGGCTCCGCCGCGACCAGCTCGGCGACATCGTCCAGCAAGGGGTCACTGGGCGCCGCCACAGACATGTCGTCTTCCACCGCCTCGCCGGGGTCGCTCTTCGCCGCCGCCTCGCCCTGGCCAAACTCATTGAGGAAGGCATCCAGGGCTTCCAGGTCGGTGGTCTCGTCCGCAGGCGTCGGACTGGTCCCGCCCTCGTCCTCGCCTTCGCCCAGCACATCACGAAAATCTGCCAGCAGATCCTCCTCGCCGTGCTGTCCGTCTGGCGTCGCCTTTTCGCTCATCAATCTGCCTCGTTATTGTTTTCTGCCTGCCCCAGTACCAGGCTGTCGGCCTGGGCACAGACTAACAACAGCCGCCACGCACGGCAATTACCGGTCTGCGCTGCGGCACCCGCTCCGCATGCACGTGCGGCCTGACCACATGTGCCGAAATAGTATCCGGTTTATTGTGCAGCCCGACAGCGGCGCTCAACCGGCAAAAGCCTTGGAATGAAGTCCGACCCACGAATTAGTCCAGGCGGATCTGGTCACCATTTCGGAGCAGCTATCTAGCGCGCATCTTCGGCGCCGAAATAACGCATCAGCACCTCGCCCACCGAGGGCGGCAGATTTTTTGCGCCGCCAAACTCGGCGTTGGTCAGATCGGCATGGATGAAGTCGGCCTGCTCCAGGTCGGCATCACGGAAGCGGGCGAAGCGCAGGATCGCGCCGCTGAAGCGCACCCCCACCAGGCGCGCCCCGGAGAAATCGGTCCCCTCGCCGTCCAGGCCAGTCATATCGGAGCCGCTGAAATCGGCGTCGTGCAGACGGGCCCCGGCCATGCCGCCGCTGCGCATGAAGCAGCCGAGACAGCGGCTCCGGCTCAGGTCGGATTCGTCGAACAGCACGTCCTTGAGATAGGCGCCGGTGAAATCGGCACCGGCCGCCTGCACCTGCAGCAGGTTGGTGCCGAACATGAAGGCCTCGTTGAGACGGGCCTGCGCCAAGTGCGCGCCATCGAAGGTGGTGTGAAAGAGATCGGCCTTGGAAAAGTCGGCGGCGCGCAGGTCGGCATCATTGAAACGGGCCCACTTGAGATTGCTGCCGCGGAAATCGGCACCGGCCAGCAGGGCGCCACGGAAGTCCATGTTTTCCAGTTGCATGCCGGCAAAGCTCGCCCCCTCCAGGGAACGGCCGGCGAGGGAGACAGCGCTGAGGTCGCAGTGGCGCAAGTCGGTGCGCGGCGCCGGTGCGGCGCAGTCGCCGCGCGGCAGCTCGGCCATCGCCGCCAGCGGCCACAACAGCAGCATGCCCAGAATCCGTCGTATCATCCCCGCTCCCTGGCAGCCGCCTGCTGCACTGTCGGGAGAAGCATAGCAGCGCACGGCGCTAGCCCATAGCCGCCGGATACCGCTACACTGCCGGGCCATTACCCACACCCCGGCGACGGACATGGACACGGTCAGCTACGAATACCGCTTCAGTTTCCCCAACGGCCGCGAGGAGCAGTTCCATATTCATCTCGACGGCGCCACCTTGGCGCCACGCGAGCCGCTGCCGCCGGTGCTGCCGGAATGGACCAAACTGGAGTTCAAACAGTGCGAGGGCTGCCAGCTGCCCTACGGTTCCTACAGCCACTGCCCGCTGGCGGCCCACCTGTCGCCGGTGGTGGAGCAGCTGAGCGACGTCACCTCCATCGACCAGGTCAAGGTCACCGTGGTGGTGGATGACCGCACCCTCACCCGCAGCGCCACCGCGCAGGAGGGCATCAGCTCGCTGATGGGCGTCATCGTCGCCACCAGCGGCTGCCCGGTGACCGAGTTCTTCAAGCCGATGGCGCGTTTCCACCTGCCCTTCGCCAGCCCGGAGGAAACCTTCTACCGCGCCGCCTCCATGTACATGCTGGCGCAGTACTACCGCTGGCAGAACGAGCTTTCCGCCGACATGGACATGAAGGGCCTGTTCCGTTTCTACGAGAGGGTGGCCAAGGTGAACAAGGGCATGGCCGAGCGCATCCGTTCCATCAAGCGCGAGGACGGCGCCATCAACGCCCTGGTCCTGCTCGACATGTTCGTGCATGGCATGCAGCATGGCCTGGGCGAGACGCTGGAGGAACTGAAACCGCTGTTCGCACCCTATCTGGCGGATACCAACATCATTTAGCCGTAGGGTGCGCACTGCGCGCCATTCATGCGTAGGCCCGCCAAGTCGCAAAGGTAGCGGGCAGCGTTGCCGGACACTGCTGCGCTATGTCCGGCCTACACCGCCACCGGCCGGAACTGGTTGATGGCGGCGTCGTAGACATAGCCCGCCGCCGCCAGCCGCCGCACCAGCCCCTCCCCGTCCACATCCAGGCTGCGCACCAGATCTCCCAGGTCGGCATAGTCGTTGCGCAGCCTCATGTTGACCAGGCTGTAGAGCAGGTGCGGATCGGCCGGCAGCTTCATGCCTGCACCGCCGCCATCGTCCGCTCCGCCGCGCGCGGCGCCCGGCGCCCGAACAGGCCCCAGGCCTTCTCGTGGAAGTAGTAGCCCACGGTGTTCACCGCCGGCTCCACCAGGGCCACGGCGCTGCCGATCATCACGTCGCCGGTCAGCGCGTACACCACGCCGAAGGCGATGGAAAAGTGCATGATGGCGAAGGTGATGGTCTTGGTCATGGCGGCGTCCCCCGTGGAATGTTGCTGCATGGACCAAAGCATAGCGGCGCCGCGAAATAGGTGAAATGGATTGTTTATATCAAAACGATAGCCAATGACTATCCCCTGGCCGCAGGTGGAATAAAGCCGCGCGCCGTCTCCACTCAACACAAGCAAGCCGATATACGGAGCCCCCGATGAACGCCCTGACCCGCCTGCTGGCCCTCGCCACCCTGCTGTTTGCCGCCGCCGTCCAGGCCGACCCGCCGGCCGGCTACGCCTTCGTGCCCTATGACGAGGGCCTGCGTCAGGCCCAGGCCAGCGGCAAGAAGATCTTCCTCTACTTCGGCCGCTACGGCTGCGCCTGGTGCGACAAGACCAACAAGGAGAGCTTCTCCGACGCCGGCCTGAAGCAGCGCTACAGCAACAACTACGTGCTGGTCTATGTCGATGCCGAGAGCGGCAACCGCCTGACGCTGCCCTCGGGCGAGCGCCTCACGGAAATGGAGCTGGGCGCCCGCCTCAACGTCTTTGCCACCCCGGTGTTCCTCTACCTGGAGCCGGACGGCAGCCCGATCCTCAAGGTGCCGGGCTTCAAGACCGTGCAGGACTTCCGCGACTTCGACCGCTACGTGCAGGGCGGCCACTACAGAAAGATGAAGCTGCTGGAATTCCTGGCGGAGAACCCGGCATGAGGACGCTGGCGGCCGGGCTGCTGGGCCTGACACTGGCCCTGCCGGTGCAGGCGGAGTGGGCGTTCGCTGACTTTGAAAGCGTATCGGGTACAGTGCAGGCAAAGCTGTTCCCCCACCTGGAATCCGCCGGGCGCAACAACCTCGCCGCCAGCGGCGATCAGCTCGCCGTGGTGTGGGAGGACAACCGTGACGGCCACCCGCAGGTCTACGCCGCCCTGCGCCGGCTCGACCGCCCCGGCTTTGCCGCGCCGCTGCGCCTCAGCGCCGGCAAGGAGGCCTACGAGCCGGTGGTGGTCGGCCTGGGTGCAGGCCGCTTCCTCGCCGCCTTCGAGCAGGACGGCAAGGTGGTGGCGCGGGTGTTCGGCGCCGCAGCACAGGGCGCACTCACCCCGCTGGACGCCGCCGCCTCGGCCCAAATCACCCTCACCGCCGGCACCGGCCGCCTCCACGCCGCCTGGGGCCGCCGCGACGGCCGCTTCCTGCGCCTGGTCAGCGCCCCGCTCACCGTGGATGGCCTGCAGATCCGCACCGGCGCCGCCCGCGCCGTGGACATAAGTCCCGCCCAGGACGAACAGCTCTACGCCTCCCTGGCGGCGACAGCGCAAGGCTATGCCATCGCCTGGGAAGACCGCCGCGCCGGCCACACCCGCCTGATGACCGCAACCAGCGACGATGGCACGCAGTGGAGCGCGCCGCAGCCGCTCAACGAAATCCCGGGCAGCAGCAGCGCCGCTGAGCTGGGCCTCGGCCGCGGCCCCGGCGTCACCCGCGTCTCCCTCGCCGGCGACGGCGCCGCAGTGGTGGCGGCGGTATGGATGGACAAGCGCGACTTCCTGTCCGGCTACGACATCTACGCCGGAGTGAGCACTGACAACGGTTCAAGCTTCGGCCCCAACGAAAAGGCCCAGGATGCCTTCGGCGCGGAAAAGCCGCAGTGGCACCCTGCCGTCGCCGTCACGCCCCACGGCGTGGTCGCCGCCTGGGACGACCCGCGCGACGACACCCCGGACATCTGGCTGTCCACCCGCCTGGGTGAAAAGGAGTGGAGCGACGACTTCAGCGTGGACGGCGGCGCCGGCCCCGGCAGCCAGGACAACCCGGCGCTGCTGTGGCACGGCGGGCGCCTGCACCTGGCGTGGGTGCACAAGGGCGCGGACGGGGCGCAGGTGCGCTATGCGCAGGGGAGATGGGAGTAAGAGGTACAAGTTGCATGTGACAAGTTACAAGTGAAGGATTGCGCTGCGCACACCGTTGTTTGAATTCAAAACATCACTCGCGCAGCGAGTTCGTTCACTTGTCACTTGCAACTTGTAACTGGTTTTCAATCATTCAACGGGCAACCCGGCCTGCTTCCACTCCGGGTAGCCGTTTTCCAGGCGCCGCGCCTGGTAGCCCTGGGCGCGCAGGCGCCGCACCGCTTCGAAGGCGAGGACGCAATACGGCCCGCGGCAGTAGGCCACCACCTCGTTTTCCCTGGGCAGCTCGGCCAGGTGCTGCTCCAGCTCGGCGAGCGGGATATTGATGGCGCCGGGCAGGTGACCGGCGGCGTACTCCTCGGGCGGCCGAACGTCGAGTACGGTGACCAGGCCGTCGCGGGCGCGGCTCAGGAGTTCGGTGGCGGGCAGCGGTTCCAGGCTGTCCTTCACGGTCAGGTAGGTGTCCACCAGGCGCGACACGTCGGCGACGTGGGTCTCCGCCACCCGGCGCAGACACTCCAGGGCGGCGATGACATCGTCGCCGGAGAGGCGGTAGTGGACGTGCTGCCCCTCCTTGCGCGCAACGACCAGCCCGGCCTGGCGCAGCTGCTGCAGGTGCTGCGAGGTGTTGGCCACGGTGAGGCCGGAGACCTTGGAGAGCGCCTCCACCGTGCGCTCGCCCTGGGCAAGAAATTCCAGCAGTTCCAGACGGTTGCCGTTGGCCATCGCCTTCGCCACGCGGGCGAACTGCTCGAAGAGTTGCTGTTTGAAGCCTTGGCTTGACATCGTCGGGGCGCCCCCTTCAAATATTCAATAAACAGCTTGAATTATAACACTGCATCGGAGGAATCCACCGTGAAACACCTGCTACCCATTCTGTGCCTGCTCATCGGCCTCGGCAATGCCCAGGCCGAAACCCTCACACTGACCCACCGCGGCCTGCAGGTCAGCGCCGAACTGGAGCGTGCCGGCGACGATTGGAAGGCCGGGCCGTTGATCCTGATGCTGCACGGCACCCTGGCGCACAACCGCATGGAGATCATCAGCACCCTGCAGCAGGCCTTTCTTGAGCGTGGCTACAGCTCCCTGGCGGTGAACCTCAGCCTGGGCCAGAGCGCACGCGAGGGCATGTACGACTGCGCCGCGCCGCACCGCCACTTGCACACCGACGCGGTGGACGAGGTCGGGCTGTGGCTGGACTGGCTCAAGGGGCAGGGCGTGCAGTCCGTCGTCCTGTTCGGCCACTCGCGCGGCGGCAACCAGATCGCCCGCTATGCCGCCGCCCACGACAGCGCCCTGATCAGGAGCGTAGTCCTCGCTGCGCCGCAGACCTGGAGCGCCGGCTACGACGACAAGAACTACCAGAGCCGCTACGGCAAGTCCCTCGCCGCCGAACTGAAGAAGGCCGAGGCCCTGGTGGCCAAGGGCCAGGGCGACACGCTGATGAAGCCGGTGGATTTCGTCTACTGCCAGCAGACCGCCGCCAGCGCCAGGGCCTTCCTGTCCTACCACAAGCCCGACCCGCGCATGGACACGCCGACGATGCTGCGCGAGGTGCGCAAGCCGGTGCTGGTCATCGCCGGTGGTGACGACACCACCGTGCGCGACCTGCCGCAGAAGATGGCCGAGGTACAGCCCGGCAAGCATGCCCAGCTCGTCACCATCGACGGCGCCGACCACTTCTTCCTCGACCTCTACGCCGAAGAGCTGGCCGACGCCGCGGTAGCGTTCATCGAGGCGCACTGATGCGCCATGGGCTGACGCTGCTCCTGCTCGCCTGCGGCCCGGCCGCCGCCGCGGTGCAGCAGATAAGCGAGGAAGGCAGCGGCCTGCCCGGCTGGCAGTGGCAGGGTGAGGGCGCCGCCTTCACCTTCAACCAGCGCCTGCCGGACCAGACCCGCGCCTTCTTCCAGGGCCGCGGCTTCACGCCGCAACAGGCCGAGCCGCTGGCGCGGGACTGCGTGTTCCAGGCCATCATCCGCAACGGTGCGGAGGCGGCCGCCGCCATGACATTGAACCTGGCCGAGTGGCGCGTGCACCCCGCCGGCGGCAGCGCGCAGCCGCTCAAGCTGGAGGCGCAGTGGCAGGAAGAATGGGAGCGCACCGGCGTCAGCCAGCCGGCGCGCATCGCCTTCCGCTGGGCGCTGTTCCCCACCACGCAGCGCTTCGCACCGGGCGACTGGAACATGGGCATGATCACCCTCGGCCTGCCGCCCGGCAGCCGCTTCGACCTGGAGGTGGTGTGGCACAGAGGTGAACAGGAACAGCGCCAGCGCTTTCCCGCCATGCAATGCGCCGCCGAGCAATGAACACTCCCTGCAGGAGCGGATCGCATCGGCGATACGGCGCCAAATCAGAACCCGGCAGGTCGCGGATGCGATCCGCTCCTTGTATGTTACAACCCCCCTGAAGTTGGGTGTAAGGGTTACCGGGGAAGCCGTTCGCTCCTGGAGGCAGAGACATTCTGACCTCGTCTGTAGAGTGGCTCCCCACCTCATTGCCA